>JGI24022J15233_10009736_pt1 | contig 10838 bp, 6 predicted proteins | sample Ectturendosymbi2_FD_15233 | JGI IMG/M metagenome (IMG submission 15233)
TTAGACTCTGACCTACTGTTCATAAGCTCAGTGTTTCAACTTTCATCTGATGTTAATTGCACCCACCCTATCCTGCAGTAAATAATTTGAAATCATTCAACTACAACGAGAAGAGTCAGCAGCAAAATCTAATGTAAGTAGCAAGATGCTTTTTATTTTGTAAGTTGTGAGGGAATTGACACTGCCATTATCTTACAGATACTGAGATAAATTGCACAGGGTTGGACATTAACATTTAGGGGCAAGCTCTCAGAAAGGGGCCCCAAAACATCGCCACTGCGAAAGGTAGATGTGGGATTACGTGGATAAAAGACTTAAATTTGTTTCACATTTCAATTTATGAACTAAATTCAAGAGCATAATATACATACGAAAGGGACAAAATTTTGCAAAGTTTTGCAGCTGGACACTTGAAAACTGCCTCCTTTGGCACATTTTCCCATAATTTTTGCTTTATTTTGAAAAACATATGACTGCTTCAGAGCTTCTTTAAATGAGGCTCTAGAGTGGTACATAACTCTTTTAACTAAACAATGGTGCAAAGCTCTCAAGAGGGGGGCAAGGTATCTCTGAAAAAAGGGGCCCGAGGCGACTGCCTCGTTATCCTTCCCTAATATCCATCCTTGAGCTTGGAATCTGTTTTGTTGGCAAAGCGCATGTGACTAAAATGAAACTAAATTTGAATTTTTTCCCATTAGGGCTTCAAATTCCGCAGACAAGTTATTGTATTTTCTATAAGCCCGTGATTTGAACAAATTCAATTACGTGCAGTGCTAAGCTATCTTTACATGCAGCTGAGTGTGGTCAATAAGTTTTGTAATATTGTGGGTATGATTGTGTTCACAGTTTAATTCCAATTTATATTTCAATGAAGTCAGTTAAATTTGGCAGTCTCAAACAATTTAAACGAAGCAAGTTTAAAGTAGCTGCAAAGGTTTCACGTAATAAGTTGAATATAGCCAAAAGACCTTACGGATTATCAAAAATCCAAACATTTTTCAAACGCGTTGAAAGACTCTATAGCGTAGTGTTTCCAACCCGGGTTTTCCCGAATCCGAAACCCGGGTTTTTTCAACTACCAAACCCGGGTATTTAAAAAAACCTGGAATTACTGTTGCATTCAAATGTTAGCGATTCTGATAACACTGAAGTTGCAGATTGGTGCGTGCAATGGTCAAACAAGCACGTTTGAACTTTCAACTGTTATCATGAGGCACGAGGTGCGTTCTTTTCGGTGGCCATCATACGTTTCTTGTTGGCCCGTTTATATTTTCGTTCAATTGACCTATTTAGACGGATCGTGACTTCATTTTGCACATTTTTGCACATAATAGGTGTCTACGCGAAGTTTAGTCTTTTCGCTAACCTCATTAGATAACTACCACGTGAGGTAGTTCTTCAAAGCTATGCCGTAGTTTCGCAGTTACTAGTTAGTTCATTTATAAGCCGTTATGTGTTAGTTCAGGGATCGGCAACCTACGGCCCGCCAAGCAAAATCATCATCCGGCCCGCAGTCCCTTTACCAAATGTATTAACTGTATGGCCCGCTCAGTGGTGTTATATTTCATGAATCTGCACTCCTTGCAACATCTTGCTTTGCATACTTACGAGAAACCGCACTTTGCTATAATGTACTGTATGTCGCATTTTGGGCTTTCGCTGTGAAATATGAAAATCAGGAATTAATCTGATTAAAATTCCTCAAATTACCAGGATTTATCAACTGCGAAGGGAACGGAAGTGTTCGTGAAAAGTAGTGCGGTTCTCCATACCTTGCGGAGTTTGTTTCTGTGCCATGACTAGGGAAAGGTTATCGACCACTGTCTTAGTTCATATACCAGCTGTGATTTTTTGCAAAATCGATTCGTTCCTTTTCAGTTTGCAATAACTTTCTACAAAATATTTGGCTTTCCTTTGGAACCGACTCTAAGTAGATGTTTAATCATACAGATTCAGTGGACGCTAGTAATTGGAGAAAATCCTACGCTTAGAGCCACTCCTTTTACAACAGGGCTCAACCAACACCAAAGTGCAATTTGTGCTCCGTTGTACAAAAGGAGGTGGTTCAAGCACCAAAAGTTCGATCAGCCATTTGAAATCAAAGCACAGAATCCATGTAATCCATGAGGATGAAGACCACAAAACCATTCCGGCACAAGAAGATTCGATCACAAATTGTAAAAAAGGAAATGAGCCTTTTTAAGGCTACAAAAAATAGGTCAAATAACCTTGAAAAGCTGTATCATGCCTTAATTACAATCAAGCCGCATCAGCGGCTCAAAATCAGGAGCAGACTGAATGATAAAAGTGTGCTTTGATTGTCATGCGTCAATATTATAAACATCATTGAAAAACTGTGCTTAACTTAATTAATAATTCGCTAATAAATGGCGCAGGGACCAGCAGTAGTAATTTCACAATGATATTGAGCTTTTATCGCTCAAAATCGCATTCATTTCAAAACCCGAAAAAAACGGGTGTTCCCGGGTTTCTTTTCTCAGCTACCCGAAACCCGGGTTTTAGAATTTTTCCCCGAATTGGAAACACTACTCCAGCGTTTACGTTTATCAACTACATACGTGAAATAATCGCTCAAAAGTTAGATGGCAACGGGATCCACTTCTTATATGTGCGAAAGTTTTGTAGAAGGCCTACTTCGTCGGAAGTCATTGCCACAGAGCAAAGTCGCTGCTCGGCTTCGATTGAACGTGCTGTGTTGGTGTATATTCGAAGTGTGTAAATACAATATAAGAAGCGCAATCGTAATGTCGGCCGCGATGACAACTTGTTCAACTGCAATATTGGCTGCAAAAAGCATACTGCAGATCGCGCACTTATAGCATTGAGAGGTTTACTAGCGCTTTTGCAGGAAAGGTTTATGAGCAAATGGTGGCATTGATTCAAAGTAGAAGCTTGGAACTTCATTATCAAAACTTTTAAAACTTGTCAATTCAATGAAAGCAGACATTTTATTTGCCGGAACGCAATTGTTCAGGAGAAAACGCCAAAAACAAGCACGTATCGTATTTACCAATAGATCTTGTGACTTGTTTTTGATTTGATCTATGTGTGGTCTTGTGGATTTTAGTAGCAGTACATTTTGTTTCGGAACTGACCAAATTTGAATTATCACAACTTTTGAGCATATGTCCATTTCCGCCCAACTCTCAGAATTAATGTGTTTTCATAGTAAATGCAATGCTAAGAGCTAGATATGTAGATATAGCACCTACTACCATCATGGGCGCAGCCAGGGGAAGCACTTGGGCCATGGTCACCAAACTACATAAATTCCACAAAGTGTCCCCCATTTTGCCAATGTTACAAAAAGGTCGTACTACGGTTGAGCGAACATGATGACGACGTATCAGCCAAAGAGATACTTCAGTGCAAATCAACGAAACTGCTTGAGGAAACCTTTCCTATACTTGAGCTTAAAAACCACGGTGTTTCCCCGAAGACAACGTGAAATGCCTTGTTGTTCTTCTTGACAACAAACTTAGATTGGTTGATATAATCGTTGGTGATTCTTGAAGAATCCAAAATGTTGGTGCTCTTCCGTCAGTTGCATGTTTCTTGTTGTTCAGGGAATGTTATTGGTCCGTTTCCACTTGCAGGTCGGGCCAGGCAGGGGCCCATCTCCGTTGGTCAGTCTGGCCAGTTCTGATTGGTTACGTAATTGGTAAATAGTTTTTTAATGCCTATACAATCAAACCGTATTTTCAACCTGAAGGAGCCTTTCGACCCTGTAGGTGTAGACCATCACATTTATTAAAAAAATTGTGCCAGTATGGTATACGCGGTGTGCAAAATGACCTATTTTAGAAGTTACTTTATCCAAGCATAACAAAACAGTTCGTCTTTGTTAGCCAAAAAAGACCCAAACTTCCCGTAAATATCATAAAATGTGGTATCCCTCACGGTTCCTCACTTGGTCAAATGCTCATTTTAATCTGCATTAATGATTTCACAGCAGCTTCCAAACGCAACCTCTTTCCTGTCGTCACCAACTCTAATACTTTCACGTAATAATACGATGCAGCTGGAATCAAAAAATAAATTGGAAATGAAAATAATTAAAAATTGGGCGACTGCAAATAAATTAAGCGTTGATTCCACAAAAACCTCCGCTCTTTACTAAAAATTTACTTCAAACTCCATTTAAACTATCTGCTATAGTTTCACTTGAGAAAAGTTGACAGACTTAGGTATATAGGTGTTACAACAGACTCCCAGTCTGAATGTGACTTGGGCCTACGCTCATGTAGGTAGAAAAGTTGCCAGTAGTAGAGTTGCTGTACATGCCACAGCCCTGTGCAAATGTGGTCGTATGGATCTGCTCCTAAAGGTCTATGTCTCTATTGTTTAGTGTCATCTGCTCTATGCAATACTTACTTGGGCACTGCCAATGTATCTTTGTTAGATGGTCTATTTAAATAAAATAACCTAGTCATACGTAATGCATGGGCGTCGGAAAGTGGTGGCAGATGGGCCTGGCCCTTCCCCTGGATTTTGAAATTTGATGTTTTCCTATTAAATTTTAGTAAAAGGTTGTTGTCTTAGTTTCGACTGGGTAAAATGAAAGTTCATTGCTGGCCCCCCTGGAAAACTCCACTATTGCCCCCTCCTTGTAAAAAAGCTTCCGACGCCCATGACGTAATATTTGTGAAACTCCCATCAACGAACAAATACTCATGAAGGAAATCCATTTTTCTAAGAATATCTTGAGATAAAAAACATCTATAAAATATGAACTTGCGAAATACTTGCATAAAATAATGTAATCAGATGTTGCCAGAAGAAAACACAGAAGTTTATAAATATCTATCACGTTATCAGAGCTTTCCCACATGATACCGTGATAGAAAGGCATTAGTGATTCCTTTATTCAAGTGAGTAAACCAGCAGCGCCATTCTGTTTACAGAAGCTCTGAACTTATGTGGAATGCATTACCAGCACACTTATGGGCCAGGGGTGGTGGAACTGCGTCCTGCGTGAAAATTTAATATGGCCTGCATCAGAATTTTCGTTACCCAAGATAGAACACAAAATCATGTCAAAACGAAACTTCGTGATAAGCAGATACTTTAGAGTCTAAAGTTTAGACAGTTAGTAAAAAGAAGCCTCTCTTGCTCCTCATATTTCTCTCTGCCCGCCAGCGATATTTCACACGTGTGGCCCGTGATATTAAATAGGTTCCTTACCCCTGAATTAGGCCGTGGGTGGGGAACCTTTTTACTATCACCGGCCACATTAATTATGAAAAATCACTGTCGGACTGCAAATATTTTTGAATTTATTTATGAAGCAGAGAGAGCGAGATAGACTATTATCTAAGTACCTGCTGATCTGGCTGAGTCGGTTTGATGCGATTTTTGTTGTAATTTGAGTTGTTACGGAAAGTCTGACGCAGACCATTTTAAATAATAAAGCGAGCCGCACGTTCCCCCCCGGCATTAGACCTTGCCAAAGTTCTATTAAACGACATAAGCAGCTACTCTTTCACGAACAAAGTTCATTGCGAAGACTTTGCCAGTAGCCGTTTCGGGCAGTAATTAGTTTGACACCCGGTGACAGTTATGTAACAGTGTCTGTGGTAGATCATGTTTTCGTTGCTGTCTTTCGTTTTATTCTTATTTGTTCTTTTTCATTTTTTAAGCTTGTTGACCTCGCGGTCGCTTCGCCACCGTCATGGTCTTTCGCTTACGATGTGTCGCTACTATGCTACGTGAAAAATGCAATTGGTCGATTGATTTGTTGTCACACACACACTATTTTTATGCTGACGCCCATTAAGTTCATGTATATAACGATGCTTCTTCGATGCAAAACTCCCTCTTGATCGCGAGGTGGGTTTGAACAGACAGGTGCCACGTTGCAGCGAACTTTCTGCAGGTGAAAACGGGCCTTTGTCTCGAGATGTGTCTTTTATGAGTCTCAGTTCCGGCCTCGGATAACGAAGTTCTCGCATTTTTCGCTGTCTCGGTGGTTATAGGTCTTGCCTCGATCGCTTTGTCTCGAGACCTCATTGCTTTACTTAGCACAGAGATTGTGCACAAAACGTCACATCTGACCCGGACTTGGAAAAGTACTTCCTGAAATGTGAAACCACTGGTCAGACTAGCAAAGAAGGTGCTTGGTCATACTGAGCCTTGTCTGCGAGACAAAAAACTAGATTTTTAAAGATTCTGGAAGCACCGGAAACCAAGATGGATGTCAATAGTTGGTAAAATATTTCAAGTTCGAGTCTCGTTTTAGAGGAGGTTTCATTGAAACCAAAACAAAATTTGTAGCAATGTGTTCTTCAAGACATTTGTTGAAAAATATTTTGTTTTGTTGAAAGCATTTTTATTTCACAGGAAGCAGAAAAATGGATGCACACAGCAGCGGTAATGGATCGAGCATTTTTAATCGTCTTCATTGCGATTTCTATTCTGGAAACAGTTGTCCTTTTCCTTCCAGCTTGGTTGGTATACAACCGACATGCTGATGAACATCATAGGAATTAATACAACGGAAAAACCTTCTCTACGACATTTTTGTCAACTTGCTAATGTTTCAGAATATTTTGCACATTTCATAGAGTGTGTGTTGCATGGGCTGAAGCTTGTTTATAAGTTCTCAAGATGTGAAGAATAAATAACATACGGTGTGAAGATGGGCGTTAGGCATCAAAATCATACTACTTTTTTTCTCTTAATATGCAGGCCCGTCGACAAGGAGGGGCTTAAGGATCCCATAAGCAAGGGCGGATCCAGAGGGGGGCGATTGGGGCGATCGCCCCCCCTAAAACTTACGAAAGGATCGTTATTCACCATAATTTTGTAAAATTCGGGAAAAAACATGAGCGATATAAGGCCATTTTGTCGTCCATTGTTTAGGCACCGCAGTGTTGTGAAGTATGCTTCATCTCTCTTACAGTAGCGAAGCTGTTATGAAACTTGACTACCAAATAATACTGAAATCGCCCCCCCTAACTTTACTGACTGGACTCGCCCCTCCCATAAGTCTGGGCTTCAGCACTCCATTCTATACGACACTGCATAGAGCTGTGATCTGATCCATGTACGCGATACCTGTTCAGAACAAATAGAAAGGCATCAGTAGTTTCCAGAGATTTTCTCTCTTTTCATTTACCGTTGACGTTACAGCAGCAGAAATCGAGTGCGAAGTTTTGTGAGGCGAAGGTGTTGTTGCACACAAAGCACTGTTGTGCAGATTAAGTTTCAATGTGCTCCACTTCCAGTTGTTTCAAGTTGACAAAATGATATGAGGTCATTTACTGTAATATATTTGGGGGATAAAGAACCCTGGTGAAATCTGGGCGTAATTGAGATCAAGCTTTATCTACAGGCTACGTCTACACCAGCAGTAAATTTTTTGCGATCATTTAGTTGCTCTTGGAAAACTAGAGTTAAGGGCCTCTAGGATCGATTGGCTGTCAAACAACCTTCTTTACAAAGCACAATTGTGGGCAAACAACGCTACTTCACAACAGCCCAAGTAGTGCGGCAGTTGAAGATAAACTTTATTATTTGCTTGTTTCGGGATTTGGTTGGAACAGCATTTGATCCAGGCTAACAAAGGATAGCACGAGAATTGAGCAAGCCAAGGATATTCGCAATTATGTTGCTGGATTGAACTTGGATCGAGAGTGTGGTAAAGATAAAGGTTCGACTGACTTTTGAGAAGGACCTTACGCAAAAATTTGCACGTGTGGAAAAAGTTATTTTTGAAAACATTAGCAGGGATTCTCGTGGACGCTGTTGTAGCCAGACTGCGTTTACAAGAAGTTCTAAACCAATTAAACTAATAACACAGCACGCTCAGTCGCCCAAGATTTCAAGTAGCAATAGAGATCATCCAAGAGATCACTCTTTTACTTTTACTTCACCTTACTGTTACATAAGGGAGGTGTTGTTGTTGAACGTGCTTTCTGTTTGTACCATTATTTGTGGTTTCATATGACTCGTTTATTGTTTATTGTTTCAAATGACTTGTGATGACTCCATATTAAGTCTCAGTGTTTATGTCAAGCCGCTCGCCACGCCCATCGTTAGTGGGTGTTTGTAGGTAGTTAAAAAATTTGACAGGAGCAATTTCGCAAATCTTCGTTACCCCGACCTTGCTTCGGTTTGTAGAAGATTGTCAGTTGCTTCATAGACTACTTGACCTTAACCTAATCATTTGTGTATCTTCAATCCGTTCTCTTTAAGCAGACAAGTCGATAAGAGCGTTTTTAACACTATGCCCATTCTATTTCAATTGTGGCAACAAATAATCTTACCATCAATAGAAATAACACGTCGAAGACTTAAATGGCAAAGCTGCAACGATTAGATCAGGGATGTCCAAGATGGGGCCCTTGATCACATTTCACGTTGCACGCGGCTTTGGTATCAGATTGTGTTGTATACTCACCGCCCCACATCAAAGCTCGGGTTACGCTTCTGTGTCGAAGCGACGGCGGTTCTCGCTACCTCCCCGATTGCCCGATTGTTTTTTTATATGCTGAGAGCGAATATGAGCATGAAAGCCGTTGCACACAGTGATTACGCAAAGGCCCAATAGGCCATGGCTTAGGGCCCCGCGCACTGGTGTAGGAGGCGGGGGTGCAGGGGATGAAACTGCACCCCAAAAGTTTTGATTTGATGAAAATGCGGACAAAATCCCACAAAATCCAGGCAAAATCTCTGAGAACCTTCGAAAACTTCCTGAAAATCTGAGCAAAAATGGCGGCCAACATGCTTTGATTTGAAAACAATGGCTCCCGAATTGACATGAAGAGCTTTTTTTGGAGGTCACTTCTTTTGAAGTATTTTTTGGGCAAGTTTGGGAGAATCCGGGCAAAATTCCTTCGCATCCCCCAAAATTTGCCCGCTCCTACACCTATGGCCCCGCGCAACTCCTTCCTATGACAACTCATTATTTAACTTAAAATTTGCGAAACTGCGCAGAGGCATAACTTCACAATTTACTTTGATACGAGCAAAAATGCAAACGTCTAGACTTTTATCAGTAGCCTACACCGTAACAACGCAGTAATATTGTTTGCTACGCAACGAAAGAATGACAATACTGCTTTTCATCGGAGTTCTGCAGTGTCTGGCGGTCTTGCTTTGTTGCGAGCTTTTAGTTAGTGGAAGATTAAACATCAAGCAAGAAAGTGCTGTGTAAAAGGCTTGATACTGAGGAACATGATTGGGCGCGAGAGAGATACAGGTTGTCTGTATGAAAGTGGTTACAACTTATAAGCAGTAGCGTAGCCAGCCCAAATTTTTAGCAGGGCTAAATACTTTGACTTTCAGAGATTTATCGAGAACGGCAACACGGTTATCGAGAGCGACAACACGGTCCCGCATGAAAATGTATATACCCGAAAAATAAACCTACAAAAAACGCTAGAAACCAAGGAAATTTAGCGAAGAGAACTTCTGAACTACACGAAAAAGCTATATATTCCAAGAAAAGATCGCATTGCTATTTGTTCTTGAGAAGAATGTAGGAAAGTCTTTAATTTCTGTTGAAGATCTAAGGCAATCGTAGAACCAAAGTCGGCACCACAAATACAAATGTTTGAGGGGGCGCTACACATAAGAAGGGCGTACTTTCACGCTTTTTTCAGACAAAAGGCGAAATATGTCACACCTGCGTGGGAGTCCAGAAACTATGATGGCCCAGAGCCCCAAGCTCCCTAAATCCGTCCCTGGTTGCACAAGAGTAGTTATGCTTCAAACTTGGAGCGAAATGCCCGGACAAGGCTATAATCCGATTCTTTAGAGCCTTTGATTGGCTTTCTAGCATTTCTGGACCCAAAATTATGGCCGAAAAAGCCCAAATTTTGGTAAAGAAACATCCGTAAATGCTAGAAAGCCAATCAAGGGCTCTAAAGACTCGGATTATAGCCTAGTTTCCAATGAAAACTTGAGTAAAAAAATTGGCTCGTTTAGTTGGCCCCAGAGCCCGACGACCTCGGCCAAAAATGCGTAAACCTACTCCCATTATGACGTCATCGATAAAGAAACCCAAAATCCAAAACTTTTCAATTTTTAATATCTAAATTAAAGGACTTCCCGCATCTTTAGAGTGTTTGAACAGCTCTCTAGCTCAATCGGCTGGCGAATTATGGTGTTGTAAGTTCAACAAGAAAAGTGGCGCACGCGGATCTTACAGGGTTCAACCCTCGCCTCTGTCTCTCAGCAGCGGAGGTCAACCTGCAAAAGCAAGCCTGCTCTCCCCAGCTGCAAAATGTTGTGTTTGATCTAGCCTACTGTTTTCAGCGTTGTGAACAGTTCACTGTAAATCTATGAAGGCAACAGTTGTAAAATTTGTACTTGTCTTTTTAGATCTCAAGTTTCATCGGAGTTTATATAATTGTCATTTTTATTGTAATATGCGTTACAAAACGACTGGCTGACAACTCGCAATTTCTTGCTCAAGCAAGTTTCGTTTTCCATTTGTTGATTTATGCTAAAAATAGGGCTGTTTGAACAGTTGATCCATAAGCTCTTTCGCCAATTCTTTATATCCCAACTATGTAGTTCATACCGATTCGCAGAATCCACAAGTCATTCCCGTTTGTTTCTCTAATTTTGTTATTTATTAACGTGCAGTTAACTTTTCTGCTCTTTGGTCTTTTCTTCTCGTTTCTTTTTATTACGTTTCCATTATTTCTTGGAGTCACAAAAATGCATAAATAAACCTTCTACACTGTTACCAAACTTTTGTATCATCTGCTGCATCAAATTCCTTCAAAGGTATTAGAGCTTCGTCTTGCAGCAACGTTTGGCACGGTTGNCAGCAGGGCCGGCCTCAAGCCGATGCAGCCGCCTCTGGG
>JGI24022J15233_10009738_pt1 | contig 10838 bp, 8 predicted proteins | sample Ectturendosymbi2_FD_15233 | JGI IMG/M metagenome (IMG submission 15233)
CCTGCTGCCTCCACCCACGGGAAAGCTCCTAGGGGTCGACCAGGGACCGGGTGGGGCGAATACACCTCCGACTTTGCTTGGTCCCGTCTTGGTGTCGAGCCAACAGAACTACTGTATCAGAGTTTGTTGTGAACCTTCCGAGTCGTCCTTGGGCTGCCGCCCCCGCCACCCTCGCCAGAGGAAAAAAGGATATCAAAATGCATGAATAAATAAATTGGTTCTACATCATAATTTTTCAATTAGTTATTGGTTTATTTGTTCACGTACTTCCTGGGCCATGTGCAAAGACATGCAGTAGTTAACAACTAGAAAACCATCTTGAGACAAGAGTTAACTGTGCATTTGTTGACCACACGGTGTCTTGCGGTTGACAATAATGCGATTCATAGAGCAAGTAAGGATTTTGCATAATGTTTTCTCTGCAGTTTCTCCTCTGGCGTCAACGTTAACTTCAACACGTCAAGCTTTCCATACGTGATGCTCGCGTGGATTTCTAACGAAGATGAAAATATTCGTAGCTTCAGTGTGAAGGTAAGCAGTTTCTTGTTTCATTCTCATCTTATGAGAACTATGTCAATATTCCTCTGGTCGAGGTCAACGCAAAGTCACGAAGATTTTGAAATAACATAAATAAAGCAATGGATTTTACAGTGCGTTGATAAATATCATTGCTGAAGATGTCTACCATAATGAAAAATGCCATGCAGCAAATTAAACTTTGTTTAAGAACCACAACACCCAACTCTTAAATATTTTTAGATTTAATTTAAAATATAAACTTTTCAAACCAAACGCAGCTACTAAATTTTGGTAAGATGAATTAATCTATCAGAACTTTTTGCTTTGCTTGATTTTTGGTTAAAAGCTTTGCGTACAATTAACATCGTGAAAAATTGAATTTAAATTACTTTTTCATTTTGAAATTAGAAAACTATGTTACATATTTTAGTTTGGTCCCAACACCTTACAAATGCAAGCTTGTTGCTGTATTTACGGAAGAGAGTACACATATATATATATATGCGATACGTTTTAACCGCTTTTAGCTCATTCGCAGGTAAACCGAAGTGACGAAGCCAGGCCTTCAAGAAGATACTGGAATTTCTACCGCGCAGGGGATAATGACGTACGGTATTCCGATGTTTGTTTGAAAGATCTCTCAGTCTGCAAAGTTCTGTTCTATATGTGGAACACCAAGGTAAACATTTTAAAAGAGTGACTAACGAAACAGTGTTGTAGTCGATGAATTGTAGTGTAGCTAAAAATTGAAATAAATCTTAGTCGTTTGGTTTAGACTAGTTGTAGAACTTTTTAATACATTTGATAGCAAATTTAGATAATTATTTGTGCCAGTTTTTATTAGCTAAAATGTTTGAAAATATAGACAACTACTGTGAAAAATATTGATTGTCTTCATGAAAAGGGTTCGTGGTAATTGAATGACTTTTCACAAATAAAATGTTGACGGTAAAATACCTCTCTTGATAGTTCGCAGAAACTGTACAAATAAAAGTCAAGATTGTTGAAATAGTACCTCTGGATTTCAGGTGTGGGAGTCTAGAAGTGGGAGTTTTTGGTCCAATTTATCATCACCGCAGAACACCACTTTCACCTTTTCTAAAGGTTTACATCATGTTTTAGTTGGCTATATTGTTACACCGTGGTAGGTCAAATTGCATGTTTGTGGTGTTTCTTTAAAAAGGGCAAATGTCTGATTTTCAGCTATCTCTGTTTGCTATTACATTAACAAAGAGACGAGTGCTTCAACCTCGCCAATTTTTAAATGGACGCAAATGACAGATCTGCAACGTTTCAAATGTATGCTTTAAATAGCACTGAAATGGATTTTTGGTCGCGGATGCCTGCAGGCGTTGATTTGCCATGTTAGGACAGAATATTTTTCTCATTTGGAAGCACTGCAACGTGTGAATTTTTTAGAAGTGAAACAGCTTGTTAGGCCTATGAGGCTTTATGACTGAATGCGTTTGGGGGACGTTTGGCCTAGGGCGGTTGTGGGGGGAGGGCTACGAAGAATTGTGTTGCTAATTTTTTTTTAGTACAAAATAGGTAATAATATCAAATGAACACTATTTTTTTAAACATGCAGATTGTGCTTTTCTGTGCATTGGCTTGATTCAAACGTTACAGAGCTGAGTCGACTCTCAATTGCCCCTTATCGTGATGCTTGTAGAGGAAAATCCAACCTAGTAGTTTTTTTCTTTTCACTAGCCGTTTTGAGAGCAGTAACCAATATGTAAAGTGTACAAATGGATATGAGGAAATTTTATTGCAAAACATTGCAGGCCCAGCGCATGGGCGTCGCAAAGGGGAGGGAAGAGGGCCATGGCCTCAACCTAGAATTAGAACTTTTACATTTGCATGTTGCAGTCTCTACAAAAATGTCATTCTCTTAGTTTCGAGAAGGAAAAAGTTCATCAGTTTTGGCCCCCTTAAAATCCTTTTGGCCACCTATGAAAAAATCCACTAGTGACCCCTCCCCTGGAAAAAATCCTCCCGACTCCCATGGGCTTAGACCTATCAGGGGAATTTACTGTTTCGGTTTAGTGTGTCAAAGTCATTTGCAGGGCTGCGGTTTGCCATCTGGTAAACATCTCAAAGAAAATCGTCGAGGTGCACGTAATGGAGAAGACTGCACTGTATCCGTACGTTTTCGTAATTGCCAACTGCATTTGTGCATAGCAAAACAAAAACTGTTTTTGGAATTTTCACTAGCAAAGAAAACATCCACCTTCGTCATGCCGCATGTAAAACCGGCTCTCATTTACTCCCTCGCAAGTATTTTATTGACAGTTGGTCAAGCCGCATGCCGACCATAGGTCGTCATACTCAAAACACGTTAGCTGCGTCCTGTGTTTGCTGAATCGTACTGATTGTTACGTGTGAAACAGGCGAAAGAACTTGTGGTTGTTCGTGTTTGAAATGCACTTGATCAAAGCTTGAGGTTGTACTGCAGATAAGAGCTATGTGTAGGGCTAGCAGTAGTATCCCACAATGAAAACATATTTGCTTCTACTGAGCAATGCAGTAGTTTCGTTAGGGTTTCTATTACGTGAAGCGCGTTTAGTATTTTTAGATGTGATCTTTTCCATTTTAATTTTCTTGAACAAAGTCATTCAGAAATCAGATTGCTATTGAGTACTTGCTCAAGTTTGTACTGCTCAAACGCTGTGCAAATCAGAGAAGATTTTAATGAGTTTGAATAGCAAGCAAAAGTCACTTTGCCAACTGGCAACCATACAAGTCTTCGCCTAAGAGATAATGAAATGGGAAACAGCAAAGAAATGACAAAAGCGCGTAGCGCGTTTGGATCTGATACCTTAGGTTTGTCCAATCACACAATTTGTCCAATCACACGGACCCTTATTTCTTAAATTGGTGGTCATTAACTGCTCAGGAGAAAGGTCTGTTTCAAGATTCAAACGAATTAAAACTGAATTAAAGGGTCGCAATATTCCAGGAGATGTTGTCCACACTAAGCATTCGGTACATTATGAGGACAAACGTAGTCAAACAAATTTTAATGAATTCCTGGATGATTTTGGTTATGAAGAAGGCCAGGAGGAAACTATTTTATTTGTTTACAGTGCTATGTTCAGCCTTACTTGATTCGATGATGTAAATTTTTATTTTTTAATACGCATTTCAAAGACAGCATAAGGGAAGTTTAAACCAGTCCTGTCGCCACGGGAGAGCATTGGTGGGCTCGGTCCCTTCAAAGTGAAATATGAATCACTATAAATCAGTGATTTTATAAAATTGTCAGAATGTCAAGTACCCATGCGCAAAGTTAAGCCCCTATTGATGACTTTCTGGCGACGGTTCTGATTTAAACCTCACGTACTTTCGCGAGCGGTTTCGTTGCGTTCGATTCTTAGCAGTCTAAAAAAGTAACAAACACGCAAATGATAAACCTAACAGTTGCAACCATTAAGGTGCGTTTTACTTGACGTGTTTTGATCGTGTGCATGAGATTTTTACAGCCGTGGTAAGCGATGCGCAAAGTGGTCATCACGCTGTGCTTTAATGTCTTTATGCTGCCGCACATATGTACAGTGTGTTTGCTTTTTTGAGCAGAGATAAGAAAAAACAGGTGTAAAAAGTATCAAAAAAAGTAAGCAATTTTTTTGTCAAACATTTAACCGTGACGGTTTCGGTTGGTTTGCCTGCAACAGGCCCGTAACCAGCTTGGGACACCAGGGGGAGCAAAGTATTTTTGCGAGGAGCCCAAATTTTTACCTGACCAGGGCTTAAGCTATGTCCAATAGTTTCAAACTATGTCCAACATAATTTTCCAGGAGGGCGAAAAGTTTTTCAGGAAGGGTGAAGCCCCACTGAGTCCCCACCAAGTTACGGGCCTGCAAAAATTAATAATCCTTTTCCTGCCAGCCAAGTACCATTTCAACAATGTCGTGCCACAACAAGCGCAGTGATAATGGAGCACTCTGGTGATGATTTACAGCTTTTTATTGACCGTACTTTTAGAGTGTCAATGTCGTCATCTTCGGCCTTGCGCAAATTGATTAACGCTTTTCTGTTTTCTTTCGGATCAGTGGGAGATGGGGCCTTACAAGTGGATTAGCTTAGGGCCTCGCATCAGCCAAATCCGGCCCTGCCCACGGCAAAGCGGCCCAGGGTCGATCAAGGACCAGGTGGCGTGATTACCTCCCCAACTTTGCTGGGTCCCGTATTGGTGTGTTGTAGCCAGCAGAACTACAGTATCAGGGGTTGCAGTTGACCATGAAGTATTTTGAGTCGTCCTTGGGCTGTTGCCCCACGACCCTCCCCAGAATAAAAGCGGATATGAAAATGAGTGAATGACTATATCCTTGTGAAATAAACTGTGATCGATTTACTGCCGCCATCTTTCTGGCTTGTAACTATGGAAAAATAGATATGCTTAAAAGTTTTAATCATCGCAGAAGTATGAAAGCAGAAAGCAAGCAGAAGTAACACCACGTGCGCGATGACTATTGCTGCGATCGGAAAGCTGGAGCGGCGTGTGCGCAAAGCTTCACACTGTGACAGCAAGCAACAATAGAGATCATGAGCCGCAATCACTCTACGCGTACGCTAGTCATTACATTCAATCGTCCACAAGTCAGTATCGGCAGAGATTCCACGCCACAATCACTCTGTTGCTTGTTCGCGCCACGTATATATTGCTGTTGTTCTTCTAGCACATCCCGTTCTTGGTGAATCGCACGTTCAACGCAACGCCAACCGAGAGGTTGCAACACTATAGTTTAACATTGGTAACTTGATTTTGGCTTCAGCATTGTGAGACGCTATACAATGTATTGACGTACAACTTATCTCATTTCTTTTCATCAGGTCCGGATTGACTTCTCAACGACGATCTTTCATATACGGTGTTGTGGAGAACCTTACAAAGTGCATTGGTATTATATGATGTTTTCTTTATGACCTCTATCGTTTGCTCCAATTTTCCAAAATACTATGCCCTATTTCGAAATTTTCATGCAAGAATGAAAACATAGTGTTTGTAGTTACAACAGATTTATCAACGGCAATTAATTGCTTTTTTCTTACATTTACTTTACATCAGTTGTTGATATTTATCCTTTTACAGTAGAGCTGAATGTGTTGTTTGTTTAATTTTTTGTTGCTTTGTGCAATCCTGAATCTTTAATCCACATGATTCTGGATTTGGTTTCCTCATCCTACTTTCTAACAAACTTGAGCTCAGCTGTCATGGTAATTGATCAACTGATCCAAATCTATCAGACTTTCATTTGCATCTAAAATGAAACATTCCTCATGACATTTTCGAAGCGTCTGTCTCCGCTCGCCAACCACTTATGTTTTAGTGGCTCAGGCAGTAATTCAAGCATGAGTTTCATGTATGAATGTATACTTTAGTGGGTAGTAAATCAGGCCTGGGTTTCTATGGGTTTTATATGATGGTTGTAGACGTGTTCAATAAATATGAGCTTTTTCGAAAAAGTTTAGGAATGAACAATTTTTAGCAAATATGGATACCCATTTGCAGGCACCTTTCAGGAATTTATAGAAAGTTGATCCCTAACTCACAGGCACAAACATAAAATCATGAAACACACCTTAACACTTCCCTGTTTGAAATGCAATTTAACTTGGAATATTTTGACGAGTTCATGGTTTAAGCTTCCGTATTTATAAAAGAAGTTCTTGGGAGTAAAACTTCACAAACCCTGCAATCACAGAAAAAGAAGCAGGTTCAAACCAGGACATAATTATTGAGTCTCATGATCTTGCGTTCAACGAATGTTGTTCACCTGTCAGTGTGGTTGCACTGTTCACAACGAAATATATCGTTCTGTTTCCAAAACTGAAGCAATGAGTTGTGGAGTGAAAATTCAAACGATATCCAACATTTTATGAAGTGGTATTGTGAAAACAAAGCAAGGAATTGCTAAAATTTAGCAAATGTACTCTTTGCTCTTATTAAAACTATTGTTTCTGTTCTTCAATTAAGCATCATTAAGACTCTCCGTGGATTGTTTCGAGTTTCAAGAGCAGCTTGCGGGGGCCCATCTGCGCCAGGACCACACGGTAATTTTCGTGCGGCAAGTGATTACTGCATTGGCGGCAAGTTTAGGAAAGTATCGCGCTTGACGTTTTCACATGGACCCAGAGCATAAGCATAGAGACCAGGAATCGAACCCCACCTTCCAACTTCAGTGGCGCGTGATCAACCAACTGTACCACTTGGCCGACTTCTTCCTGTCTTCATTTAATGACTTTTATAAGAAACCTAATCGACATTTCAGGCATTTTTTCTATGAAGTCAGCCTTTGATAAAGAATTTTCTATTATTTATACACCTTCACATGTTTGGAAAATGTCAACAAAACAATTTAATATTGTTTATCCTGCAGATAACATTGATATTTCAAAACTGAACCAGTATCCCAGTGTTGCTGCCCCAGCAAAGTTCATAACAGACAGCATGGTCCGAGATAATGCGAATGTTACACCAGGATATATACAGTTTCGGAAATATGACGCTTACGGGTACCCATACCCCATGTGCCCGGGCGTAAGGTAAACGTTTGGTTTCGTTTTCAGGACGTGAGTTTCTGTGTGCAATCCTTCAATGACTGTTTTAAATAATAACGTGTGGCTGTTGCCAGGACCACAACCAGTGGGATTTTCGTGGGGGAAATATGATTGTCACTTTTGGTATTATTTGCAGGGGGGAAAAATTATTACAACTTGTTGTTGTACATAAAACAAAACATAAATTTAGTGGGGAAAATACCCGGTTGTCTTCCCCCCTCCGGTTGTGGGCCTGGCTGTTACAGCTCCATTTCTGGTTGTAACGCAGACGATTATCCACAAGTGTGTGCTGAATTCTCAACTTGTAATGAGATGCTTCTTTTGCGGTGAAGCAAACGTATCAAGAGGCGCTTGTCTTTGTTTGTTTCTTGTTTACCCAAGTACGTATTTCGTATTTTATGTTAGAAATCAAGAGCTCCAAAAAGTTTAACTGACAAATTGTTGCATGCTTCAAAAATACACTGACTTCAAAGGACGTTTTTCTTTCACAAAACCAAGGTATTGGGTGCCAAGGTCTACCGCAGGTAGGCTACGTGATTAGCAGGAATGAATATTGATAATTTTTCGTGCAGGGTGGAAAATGGAACAGACCCAGCGTTACATTGCGTCGGTTCCGTTCAATCTGGCTACACGCTTCGCAGACGTTGTGGGGACTTTGCAGGTGAGGATCGAATTGCTTTTAATGTACACAGTTTTAGAAATATGAAAAGAACACACAAGTATGAATTTTGAACTTGGACAACAAATGTAACTAGCCGAAACTTGGCATTGGAAAAAGTTACGATTACTCAAAAAGAGATTTCACAAACACACCGAATACAATATACGTCTTTAAAATGGAAGTACATTTTTACTTCTGAGGAAAGTCCAGTACTTCATAGATCCGAAGATAAAACACTGAAAGGTAAAAAATTCTAATGAACACTTTCCAAAGAGCTGTTTTTATGAAAACTGAAAAACTGAATACAGGGCTTGAATAGAAATCGGAATGGGACTTTTGGTGTCTCTCTTTTGGCGGCAACTAATTGGCGCCGAGCTGTTTTTGTGCTGAGCTGCAAACGACGTTTTTTTCTTTACAGTAATAAAGAATCATTTTTTCACTTTTTCCTAGAGCTCATACCACAAATAGATGAAAAGATTCTTAACATGAAGGATAAACGAACGTTTTCCCAAAATGGTATCTGTCCCATCTTGCGAGGTCTTGTTTTTTGCGAGGCCTAGCTCGCAATTGCAATATGCACTGAAGTTTTGTCCATGTTTTCATCAATTTTTATCACACACTTGTCAGACTCTAAACTAGCCCTTAAACCAGCTAATCGCCGAAACAGCTTAGTGCCAGAACGGATGGCGCCAAATGCCGGCGCCAATAGTCGTTACCAAAACGACGGCGCCTAAAAGCACTCAACCCAATAGGAATTTGTTCTTTGCGTATGACCAATAACAGAATTTTCTCAGTTAGTTTAAATGCAAGTCTTTTACATAATAAAAGTCAACTTGTTTTTGCTCATTTGAAAATTGCACTTGAAGACAACAGCACATAAAATTCACTGCCTGCAAAAACATGTTCATTTGGAACGCTTTTGGAAATGTTCCAAAACGTGTTAAGCAGGTTACTGGTTTTGCAGATTTTTTTACCTCAAATGCAAGATCTGATGCACGGTCAACGTTATTTTGTGCTTTGATTGCAGTTTTATTTAATGTAAGACTCATCTTCACTAAATTTTGTCAATATTTTGTGAAAACCAAATTGCACGAACACCATCACAGGTTAAGGAAAACAAAAAAAACTTTGCTTTCATTTGCTTCTTTACAAGTACAAAGACATTTTACCAAAAAGAGCTCTTTAATGCCAGCAACTAGGTTCCTGTTAGGAATGATATCGAAATAACAAACAACAGTGTGAGATGCATTATCGAGTCAAAGTAATTTGAAGATCTAAATACGGCTGCGGAAAGTGCGGCAAATCATATACTCCTGATTTCATTTGAGAAGATTTCAGCAATGCTTAAATTTTTTTGCACATCTTGAATATTGCGTTTTACAGCTTGGGACAAACTTCCAGAGCACAGGCAAACTAGAGTGCCTTCCAAAGATGGGTATATTGGCAATAGAATCACCGACATCACATCAACTATCGTCATATTTTCGAGATGAAAATATTACTGGAAAATTAGCAGAAACAACGGAAGTCATTTTTAACAAGCGCGATCGTTTCATTTCTTCTGAACGTTCGCACTGATGGATGATGCAATATTTGCCATTTTCGATGCGTATTCGTTACTTCCATATTATTTGCTATTCTTTGCAATTTGACGGTTTTTCGTTCATATTCGTATGCTCTGTATGTAAACGTAGGTTAGATAATCTTGGTCACAAATTCGTGAACTAGCTTCATTGCATTTTTGATTTTCAAATATTCACCTACAGTATTGGCTTCATAGTAATGCAGTATGTAATTTTCTTGATGTGTTCTTTTAAAAATTACGCACATGTTGCTTTACCTAAAGTCAGATTCTGTTCTTACCTTATTAACGTGTTTGAAAAGAAATGTGCAGATGGTACTTCAAATGTTCATAATATCTTTTATCGCGTTTCAGATTATTAAATTCATTAAACCTATACCACCAAATGATCAACAAGAACGAAAACAATTGATTTGAATTTCAGTTGCAGTTTCAAACAACTTCTTTACATTTATTTTTCCTCTCTGTAACTACGAACGCAAATAAATGGAACAAATTTCTTGCATTAGTGAAAAAAAGTGATTCTGCGCACATCATGTTCTTCAGAATGAAAGAAAATATGGACTTTTCCACCTATACAAAGGTGGAAACTTAGTTTTACTGGTCACGAAAGATTATTGTAATTTCGATAGTGGAGACAGAGAAAAGGATTTCAACGATAATCAACCATGAAACAAATGAACCAAGAAAAAGCAATTTAAACCATATAGTAATCTTTGAGTGATCTCTGAAAGATGGCTTAATCCAATCACGTGTTGTTGATAGTGAAAATATTCCGTACGTCGTTAAGCTAGTTTTGTCAAGCTGGTCGTCGTTTATTTGTGCACACACACTGAGTTGTGCACCAGCAACACAACACAATCACGTTTTGCCCCCGCAACATAGCATATGTTGGAAGCAGGCACCTCGTGCACTTTGGCTTGCCACACTTGTTGCAGCGGCACTGGCTTTCTGTCAGCCTTCCTTGTATACTCACAGCAGCGCAGAGACCTCGGTTTCGCAGATTCTTTTAAGTTTGGTCTTGCAGCGTGTACACCACGTTTTTGTGAGTCAGTTGTTCGTTCTTGCTTCGCATATGGTACATATTGGCTATTTCTGCTGTGCGACATGATCGTCGAAGCATTTTCAACCGCTGCTAATCAGAAGCCTTATCTAAATAAAGCGTTGTGCACCAGGAAATCCGCGAGAACGAACTGCTGGCAGTGCATCACTTTGAAACCTTCCCTGTTTGATTGAAAACATGTGCTGAACGCAGGCACTAAGCTTGCAAAGTCAGGAGAATATCACCTGGTAAATGCCAGAAAGGCACACATTCACCACAATCCGGGTTGTTTCAACCCAAAGGCACAAACTTTTCCTGACAGCGGAAATGTACAGTATGGGAGCACGAACTCGATTGCACCAGCGCGGTAGTCCGACTAATACCGGCAGCTACTGAAGCGTTGAGAGCGGTGCTGAGTTTGTTTACATAAGCAAATAGTAGGGGACCCGTAACGTGGGGTTGATCAGACCCCG
>JGI24022J15233_10009739_pt1 | contig 10838 bp, 9 predicted proteins | sample Ectturendosymbi2_FD_15233 | JGI IMG/M metagenome (IMG submission 15233)
CAAAAATGGCAAATTGAAGATTATCAAAATAAGAAGTGGTTGTCAGTATGTAGGATACTTATCACTGCAGCTAAAACTGAAAATGGGCCGCACAAAATCTTCGACTGGGCCGCGGGTTGGACATGGCTAAACGAACATGGAGAGGGTTAGAGATAAACTCCCTATAACTCACGATATCATTCGCAGGAAAAAGATGCAAAATCCGTTTCTAGTAAGTTTCAGGTACAGCCTTTTTTGCGTCAGCGTCATATTGAAGCTCTAGAATAGTCATAATGCGGCCCTGTTTCTTTTTTAAGTCCTCGTTTGGCCCTCGTTTTGAGTTTGAGGCCCGTGGTCTATGGCCTATTTGCGTAATAAAAAAGACTTTGACACTGTATTGCTCCTCAGACAAAGTTTGAGCTGCAGGGCATATAAAACGTGCACTGCCACTATTTACTTTAAAATTGTACAAAACTTGTTTGTTTGTTGTTCACCGGAGTAAACGTCTCCAAAAATAAACATGTCGTTGAAAGGACGTTGAAAGTGCGTTTTGCTTTCTGTCATCGGAAAGTCACTTCAATGTGTCTGTAACATAATGTCTATCTACTACCACAAAATAAAAAGCTAATGTAATCTCCCCACCAGTAAACAACTGGAGTGTTTGACATGAGTTGGGAGGGGGGAAGGATAACTTTTGGAGTGTCGTAGTTCACCCGCTCAAGGTTCTTTAAACAAAAGAGCTAAAATAGTCACACAAGGAGATGCAGCTAGCGGATGGCCACCTTATTGTAACACTGGCAGTGTTGCAGCAGCTTGGTGACGGTCGGAAACGTTTGTTTAAAGCTGTTTTTACTGGTATATATTTCCTGTGCTCGAAGCTGATTGATTAGAGAACTCGTCAGTTTTGACTGTGACGTAACACTTGGAGAAAAGCACAAAATTGAAACAAAAATTGCATTTACCATCGTGTGCGTTACTGGGCCGAATATATGTAACAACTGGAAACGTGAAACCGGGAGCAACTTTTGGAGTGGTTCACCGTAACTTTATGAGGAACTTGCGCAATTGGTCGAATTCATTTTGACTGTCATCCAAACGCAAAACATAAGAGTATGTTGCTCGTTCAAACAGCTAATTAAATACAGGTTGAAACAAACAAAAATGGTTTTAAAGGAAAGCTTGCCAGCAGATGGTTTGAAAAGGGTCGGCAGTCTTGTATCACAGGTTACTGGCCAATCTTTCGCCTCGTTACCAGCAATCAAGACGTGTGGCACGGAAGTGCGGCAAAACGCCTTTTTTCACTGCACTGAAAGACTTAGTTCAACAACCTTTGTCTACCTTTTAGGTTTTCTCGGAGTGGTGTTACGTGATTAGCATAAGTTTTCGCTTTTGTAGAGTTCCTGTTGTGAAGTTTTGTAAAATATGATTTTGTGAATTGCAACTGCGCCTGCCCACTGCAATTCGATGACACAGCACGAACATGCTGGACTGTAATCTTTGATTTGTTTGTTTGATATGGTGGTTTGTTGTTGGCGCTTCATAACTACAATGGTCTTGTAGCGCCACGACTGAATTGTAATCTTTGCAAATGTGCTTGCAAAAGCGAGCCTCAGTGGTAATTGCATTATAGGCAAAGTGCCGTGGGCTGATGCAAATCGGCAGATTTCGGTCACTCATATAGATAGTAGATGCCATACACCAGTGATGCCATTTCTATTCACGTTTCTCACACCATGAAATATGCATATAGGTCTAACACCCCACGAGCTGTCATATATTTTGTGTTTAGCGCGTAGCCAACATAAGTCCAGAAACTTTTGGAAATGAGATGCTGCTGTTGCAAGTTTTTTCACCATCTCAAGTTTGATCTCGCAACCGTGAAGCACCTCTTTGCATTGAAAAAGAGCATTAGGATGGTTAAATATGGTTGGTGTTTTGTTTCGGTCATCCATCTAGAAACTTTAGATGAAACTTACTGGCTTGCCAACGTCACAGATCTGAGATCATTCGGAGAATGTGATCCTCACTGTGCGCTTCTTTTACAGCAGGGCTTGCGGTGGGAAGTATCGGATATTAGCGTTATACAGTAAATACTGTCTGTAGAACGTGGAACCAGGCACTTGCTACTTGCGCGCATTTCGTAGCTTTAAATGCATATCCACCGGGCGTTTGGTGGCGTTACATTCAGCGTCAAAGTTTGATCCAATTCCTGGAAATCTGCCGACAGTTTTCTTTACCGTCTTTAAGCGCCCCACCAGTCAATAATGATAACTGAGTAATATAACTTTGTAAATAGGAGGACCTGCTTTACATAGACTAAGTCAAACACCGGCCGATTGCGCTTCTGTGTCGCGACGCACCTTGAGTTTGATCGACTTCCTTTTCAGTGTTGACTTCCTGACCAGCGCTGCAAAATTCGTTTGAGTTAACAACATCTGCCGTTGCCGATCCTTTCCGGTGCTCCCTCTGGTTACTGTAAAATCAGTGTTTACCCCTTGAGATTCCTGGTAGACACCACTGCGTTTTTGGACTTTTCGCTTGAGAACGTCACCAATCTTTGTCGAAACGCTAGAGCTTTTTGCAATTTGGACACATTCCGCACAAGTTGAATCAGAATGTGTAAGGTTTGACCATGAATGTTTCAACAACTTTGATTGTAATGTAGACCGCCATTGTCTGGTTCAAAGCGCTTTGCGGACTACGATTTGCATTTTTTCCTGATTAGTCAAGAACCCCTCCCCGATGCTGCTCAGCTGTTGGCTTAAGTGGCTGAAGACAACTAAAAAGACCTTGGAAACACCCACACGTCCCGTGCAGTTAACTTTGCGAAAAGAAATTCAGCTTTTTTGATGTTTTTTTCGTTCTGTCGCGCATGTTGTCAGTTTATTCAATGTTTCTTATTCACTTTCACGTGTCATAAATCAGGGCCGGAGAGCAAAGAATTCAGTGGTCGGAGCAATTTCAACCAACGTTTTCGCATAAACCTCTGTTCCCAAGGTGGCTACAAGATCTTGATTAATTCAGTTGCAAAAACGGCGGCGTTTCAATCATGAAACAAACATGTTCGTATTCATTTGATTGAACGCAATCGCTCTCGCAGACTTGGCAAAAGTTAGAAAAAAATTCGCATGGCGTTGATTTTTTCATCGCATGAGGTTTAACACCAACGCTGAACCCATGGTTTACGGTGGATTGTGTCTTTCCTGAGCTCGGGAGTTGCTGCCTGATGCACGTTCGCCGGAAAACACATGAGCTTAGCCGTCATGCAACTCTTGCGCCATGTTGGGAAGCACCACGTCATCTATCAGTGTAAAACCGTGAGTACTGACGTGCCAAACAACTTGGGCAGGTTGAAGGAAGGACAGAACAAGAACTCATCTTTGTAGCTTTGATTTGAAAGCGTACCAGCAGCAACAAACACGGTTTGTTATTTGACTGTGTTACTGGCAAACAAGGTTGAAATGCCTAATGTCCGACACAAGGGCCATGCAAACTAAGTGTTTTGCATTAATTCGGGTGTTCCAAGTAACCTATTATTTCAAGGCACCTGCAAGAATTTAGATTATAGGATTTTTTTCTTTTTGGTTTTGACAATTTATTTTTCATGATAACGAAAAAACTGGCCTGTGTCATGGAGTGACGTAAGTTTTGGTTCGTTTTTTGACAAATCCTGTTTTCTTTCGTTGTAAGGGCTAAAAGTTCCTGAAACTAAAATTGCTGAAATGAACAAAAGTTCATTTTTGGCGAAACGTAGACGATAGATATCAGAATTAACATAGTGAAACTGATTTCGTTCAAATATTGTCCTTTCATTTTCCTGATACTTTAGAATAGGGGTGGGGAACCTGCGCCCCGCGTGAACATTTGAAATGGACCGCATCAGAATCTTCGTTAGTCGATTTAGAGTACAAAATCGCGTCATAATAAATACTACGGCCAAAGCAAACGATACAACTGACAACTTGCAAACGTTTCGATAACAACTGTTATCATCTTCTGTGCATAGCAATGCACAGAAGTGAGTTACGTTACATCTTTTACGTAAAAGGTATAAAAAGCAAGCTTTAAAGACGTCATTTTTCGATCTTTTATGAGGCCATGACGCAACACTTGAAAATCGCGTCAAAACGAAGCTTAATGACAAGCAGGCGCTTAGGATAGTGTGTCATAAGAAGCCTCTATCTCTCATAGTTAGATAAAAGTAGAATTTTAGGATAACATAAATTGTTATTTGCAGCCCGCCAGTGATAATCCACAATTTATGCAGCCCGCGATAGTAAATACGCCCCCCACCCCTGCTTTAGACAAAAGTTCAGGAAAAAACCAACAACTGTGCAGACTGAACTTCTACTCATGGGTAGTTCAGTATCAATATTATTTTCAAGTGTTGCGTCATGGCCTCATAAAAGATCGAAAAATGACGTCTTTAAAGCTTGCTTTTTATACCTTTTACGTAAAAGATGTAACGTAACTCACTCATTTTATGTTTGCGTCTCAACTGCCTTATCACCGACACGTGTTTGTAGGTAGTGCAGTCGCACGCACGACATGTGCTGCTGGGTTGTTAATTACTTCTTTGGTGTTTCCAATGACCTGCATGTTTGCAGGACAAAGATGTTTTAATCAACTGTTACCTTTAAACCGCAGTCATGTGAAATTTATAAAAGCGAATCAAAGGAAATGTCCGTTCGTAGAAGCGTCAGATTGCTTCGGATTCGTGGACGTTTTAATAATCACTTAATGTAGCGACAGAATGGCGGTTACCGAAAAAACATTTACTGCGGTTTATGCTGAAGTTGAAGAATGAGTTATTACTTGATTAGAAGTTAAACATTTTTATCAAAATGGAGGTTTCTCGAAAAGGTATAGACATCAATCGAAAATGGAACAAACTTTATCATAAACCAATGCTTTTGCTTATGGGTAAAAGCATTATAGCTAATAGTTTTGTTTCAATTGATGAAATCTTTCATAATTTCGAAAGAGATTCCAAATGTTGATTTGTAAACAAAACGCAGGCGCAATTGACACATAGATTAAACTACTGCAAGTGCGGCTCAAACAACAAAGCAAGCTTACAAGCTACAGGGCATCGATTACACTTAATGAAAAATTTACCAGGCGATGACCGCTTTCAACGCGTAATTACCTTTTCTTTAATTGCATTAAGCTTTTCAATCGGAAATGGGAAGCACAAAAACATCAGAAAAGCTAATTTAAGAAATAAAAATCGGCAAAATCCATTGATTAATTAGGAATTGTCTTTCTTCAATTGTGGTTCCTACCAAAGGAATATTTTTTCAAAACTCCATCTGCTTTACCTGGTCAGTTACAAACTGAACGTTTTGATAGAGCTATAACGGAGTGAGGCAGATAAACTGGCATATGCTGCACTGTACGCAGGTTTTTTTATAAGTGAAGGCGTTTTAGGGACCCTAATTGGGTCTCTAGAATTAAACATCGGGTCCCTAGAATCAGATGAAATTATCAAGGGAAATATCTGGCGCTCAAAACGCCTCTAATGATATGAAATTTAGTCGGAAATTTTTCGGGTCCCACAGGTCCATACCGGTTACCTAACATTTTCCAAAAAAAACTGCTGTGCGCATCAATGCTGTTCGTATTTGACACTGCAACGAAGTATTAAAAACACCGCCACGTGAAAGCGAGCGTCTTCACAACAGTTGATTATGACTTCCGAGTGCGACAATTCTTAACTTGCTTTGAAATTCGTTCAAACCGTTGTTTCTGCCAAGGTTGATGGCAAGCATGAAGCACGAAAACATCTTTGTCATGAAATTTGGAAGTTTGTTTGGTGTTTTTAGCTGTTCTCAGTACAATCGTTCAACACAGCTGGGTTTCAAAACAATGGTTTGCCCAAACCGATGGTTTGTAGCATCCAAGAGGGCAGTAAAGCTAAATCCTGGGATTATATCCCCGTGTGACAACATTTGCGAAATTGCGTACCGGAATGATGCTAACTGTTGTTACTGTTCAAAATCAAGCCTGGTTTTCCTAACAATATGTTGAACAGTCGAGTCTAAACGGAAAGAGAGGGAAATTGTTATACTCAATTATCGACATTCCGGCCAAAGGACCAAAAAGCGACGTGTCAGCCAGAATAAGCACTTCCACAAAGAATGAAACACGTAAATTGATTCTGACAAGCTCAGTAACAAATACGTGATGTACCGACATAATGAGTCGATCAAAATATGACAATGCATGTACAGTTCAGTTAATTCGCGACAGGCGCAGGAACTCCGAAACTATCTTGGAAACATAATAAACAGTCACGCATCGTCTTGGTGTTGCAAAGCAAGGTGGGCAATGGAAGGAAGGCGTGGAAGCACATACTGCAAATGATTGATTGTGAGATTTGACAGCATCATCCGTCAATCGACAATGCAACGAAGAAAAACGAGAGAGGAGCGGCAAAAGAAAATGACATCAATATACACAAACGCGTATTTAGAAAAGAGTCTGCTAAGCGCATGAAAGTTTCAAGAGAAAAATCTGCCCTTGCAGATGCACGGACGGCGTCGTCTAAGTTGCAACCTATTTCTGCCATCTTTGTGGACGTACATGCGTTTGATGTTCACAAAAAGCTTCTTGTACGGCTATTTGCACGCTTGTGATGTCGGCTCGTTACGTACCACGTAACGCCACGAGACGAACGTTTTGAAGTTTGAACGGGAGTGTAGGCCAACGTGGACATTCTGCTGCACGGAACTTATACAGTAGTGTGGCAATGTGGCATGCTGATACCGGATTGCCCTGACAACTTCTTTGACAGCACATGGCTGCGTAAACCAAAACAGAACTGTCAACCTCTTTCGATGCTGTGTTTCAATACTAAAAGTTACGCGGCAAAGTCGCTTTAAACTCATTACCCACGAATATCGGCCGCAGATGTTTAACATGCAAACTATTTCGTATCGCTTGTTAAATAATTGAACGTCCGGTGGTGTCAACAGATCAAAAGGAGTCATCCGCTCAAACCACTGAACCATGAAATATTCATGCGCTCACGCCCCGGGATATAATGTTGCGCTGGTTTAACTTTTGTGAAATTTGTGCTGCTTGTCGAAGAGACAAGGCTGCAAAATGTATCCGCGCAACTCACGGCTGCGTCCAGCAGTTTGAACTCCGCTTGTCCGTAGGTCTCTTAACTTAGGAGTGCGCAACACAGGACAGCTGTTGTCAACGCAGCTCACCAGGTTTGAAAATAGCACGCGAATCATCAGGTACAGTTCGCGTTTATAGCACAATAATTAATTGGACAGATCTGTTCATACGTCAGATGCGACATTGCGTGTTGCCATTTCTCTTTTGAAGCGTATATTTTAACTAAGGCACAATTGAAACGACTTGAAAGCAGCGGTTGCAAGTTGTTGCTTCTCAAACGAAGCAGCTTTCGGGCATGAAAACGTTTTGGGAAAATATGGGAGGCGATAAGTACCACGCGTTACAAAATGTTTGGAATCCTTGCTTTAAAATGCGTTTCGAATTTAAGTGAAAAAATTCACCGAAGCAAAACCTGCGCGAAAATTTTTTTATTTTGCGAAGTCATGAAAACCTTGGTTTTGAGGTTTGTCAAATTTTGTTGCTTCCAATATATTCTGAAAATGAATAGCAAATTTGTGTTTTCCACATTCTGAGCTGTGATTGCAACAGATTAATTACCAGACAGAATCTGCAAAACTTCTCATTCTCACTTTCCCTCAGAAAATTTGCCATGAAGGTTTCCGGTATTCATGGCTGTAAGCTTCGTTGACAGCCATTAGAACTTAAGACATAAATTGCGAAGAGTTTCTTGGAAAAAACGATTAGGCTAAACATGTGAATCAGACAGAAACGACTTGACTTTTAATGTTATAGCCCAGCGAAGTGTTCCGCTTTGCGATAAACTCCTTAAGATTGTTTCCTTGGTGTCAAGAAAAAATCTTGTTATTTTGCACGGAGCGCAGGCCGCCCGCGAAGGTAACATCGAAGCGTTAGAATGGATGATGGAAAAGATCCCGCACCTTCAAGTTCGCAAAAAGCGACTGAACCAACGTGACGACTCAAAGCTGACGCCTCTGCATTACGCCGCTCGATACAATCACAGACGTATGATCGAGTATCTCGTCGAAAATGGAGCCAGTAAGCCAGAGTTAAAGCCGTTGATTCTGGTAAAAAACGCATGGAGTTGCTGCAAATTCTTATTGCAAACAGCACAACCCCTATTGAAGCATCAGGACCCCAAGTAGGAAGGTTTATCTATTCCGTTGTTGAACACAGCGATTTTTATTACGGAATATAGCACGAATACCTTCAAACCGCACCTTCGCTTTGCTGTATCACTGGCGTATTTTATTATTTTTTCCTGAAGGTGGGTTATGTAGAATTACCATGACACGTCCTCTTTTTCAGAGAAATCTAAAATGTCCTACGAGGATGCTGAAAAATACCAAAATGTTCTCCGTTCACCCAGCGCCGGATTAAGGTGGTGCAACGCCTGTAGCATACAAACAGCGCGGGGCCTTAATTTAAAATGCACTTGAATAAGTGAACAACTGTTAAATCATGAATTCTTTTGGCAGCCATACGACTAGCAATAGGCGCCCTGAATTTCGTAAGTACGTAGAACTTGGTCCTAAATACCAACTGGTGGACATTGTGGTCTTGGGCTACATATCATTTTACCAAAAAATACGTATCTTTTTACCAAAAAGGTATACGTTACTGTACAGCCCACAAATCTAGTACAGAAACAGTAATTAATGTTTCCAGACTCATCAACAAATTTAATCATTGCTGTATCTTGACAGTGCTGTTCCTGTCTCAGTGTAAGTGTCGAAGTCGATTGTCAAAAGCAGGAAACCCACTGGATTGCATTTTGTGGATTTTGCCATAGTGATATTGTTTATGATACTAGTAATGTATGTTTCACACGCGTGGTGATGCTCTATACTCTTTAAAATCTGAATGTTCAGCTTGTTTTGTCTATTGCTGCTCGTCTGTTCATTCTGCCATCTTAAGTTCAGAAAATGACCGTTTTGCAGTTGGTCACCATGAGACGTAAACAAATACACAAATAATGTCGCACATTTGTAGAAGAAAACTCCAAGCAATTAGACCTTGAGTGGTCCCATAATGTTGCGAATAACTGCAAAAAACTTTAATTTTCAAATCACAATATTCTTATGTAAAAGCATTCAATTGAAAATCTCCGCTTATTTGCTGATGTCAAACTCAGCAAAGTAGTGATTTGGACTGAAAAAATTCTATACATGTGATCAGGGGTGGATATTAGGGGAGGCGAACGAGGCGGTCGCCTCGGGCCCCGTTTTTAGAGTTTTGCAGTTAGGTTTTGCATTGTTGCGTTGGAAAGCTTATTAACCACTCTAGAACCACATATAATAAGCTCTGAAGTAATTCATGTGTTTGAAGGCGTTTGTAAAAATGAACTGTAAAACGTTCATTGTGGTGAAGTTTTTTTGTTTGTTTTTGTTCCTTTCCCGCCATTTGTGTCAATCACAGCACAAGGTTTTCGATCCGCTTTATTTTATTAAACGTTTCTGGATAATTTTTCTGCTTTAGTCACAACAGTAGTTTTTATGGCTGAGATTATTTGTGCAAATATGACCGCATAACAACTGAAACGTTACTGCGTGAACCATTACTCCAAACCGTAAACTGCATATTGCAAACAAATTTTCTTTTCTCAGACGTACACGCTAAAGCAGAAGATGAACTCACAGCCTTGCATTTTCTTTCAAAGTACAAACCGAAGTTTTTCCTTCCTGGTACGTCAGTGGAAGTGGTGAGTTAAGCGACCGCTGTTTTGGGGAAGGCAAGATTTCACCCCAACAGTTCTTTATTGCAAATTGCTCAGTTTTCTCAAATCTTGTTGAGCAGGGTCAGATTACCAATAAACAACACTGGGCAGAATACAAAAATCTGTCGAATGCAAAATATCTTAAAGGAGCGAAAACGTTTCAAAGTTTCAGACATTAGAAGTGCCACAAAATCCTACATTGATATTTTCAGTTCAAATGTTGATCGATGTTGCACTCAATGAACGTTAATTTTTATGAGCCTTGACCGATTCCTCGTTACAAAGTCTGCTTTAAACAAATGCATTCTTTGCTTGTTTTTCTTCACGAAACACACAGCACTCATCCGGCTCCGAGAGCGACGAGAAAAACGAAATGCCTAAAGAAGAGTGCCTGAGCTGCGTACAGCTGCTCGTAAGGAAAGGAGCGCAAGTAAATGCCAAGGACGACAACGGCCAAACGCCGCTACACCTCGCTTGCGCACGCGGTAACACGCGAGTTGTTCGCCAGCTGCTGGAGTGCCATGGTCTTGCTTTGGAGGTAAAGCAAGTTGCTCTGCCTAGTGCAAGAAAAACTATTTTTAAAGTGCCATTTGCTATTTTCCTGAGATTTTTGCTGAAATCAATGTATTGTGCTTGCTGTCAACACCTTCGTTCCGTAAAAGGTGCAGTGCTATGAAAGCTCGGTAAGCGTCCCGAACTTTGGACTAACTGTACCTTCCCTCGGCAGCAGTCTTATGCCCTAAGCGATCCTAGGCCACCTGTTCCTCAAGCAAGACACTCACGAATTTCTGCAGTCCTAAGAAACACGGCTCCTAGTGCTAAACGTTTGAAGAGTTGTTTGTATACGTGGGACAGAGAAAGTGTCGGTCGATCCGACTGCATCAGCGTTTTCAGAGCGTGGGGTCAAAAGTGCGAGGTTACTGAGTCAAAGTGCGAGAACACTGAATTGTGATGTCGGGGAGCGTTGGCAAATGAGAGTGTTACGAAACTTCTAACTTTTTGTCTGCTTCTTTGTCGAAGATGGCCGATCACCAGG
>JGI24022J15233_10009746_pt1 | contig 10836 bp, 10 predicted proteins | sample Ectturendosymbi2_FD_15233 | JGI IMG/M metagenome (IMG submission 15233)
TCCTATACAGTACAAAGTGCTCGCAGCAACGCTTTCCGGTGGTACCCCCTTATACCGAAAAGGTTGCTCTGCAATTGTCGCGACCGGTGTAGCTCTTGCCATGAAATGCGCAAAAATAACCTAACCATTCGCCCATTGGTCGTCGCGGGCGTGACCGAGGACCGGACTCGGATTTTGGACAGAGGGGTCTGCTCGAAAAATTCACGACAGTCTTCACCACCAGTATCCACCGCGGAAGTCTCGTGGCTGCTACGCGTCTGGGGTGCGAACGGGAAGAGCTCAGAGCACTTCTTCCCTTTTCAGCATCAAAATATCTTGTTGCTGCGTTCATGAACACGCTCTGTAACTATGACTTATATGAACTGGGCAGAAAAGCATGCCAAAATCTTTTGAGAAATTGTAATTTTATCATTTTCATATTCCCGTTAGATGACATTCAACAATATGATAAATCGTAGGTGCAGAAGCAAGGAAATGTTTTGGGGTGCGAAGGATTTTTGCCCGCCTTTCCCAAACTTGCCCAAAAAGTTGTTGTGCGACTTTTGCCAACAAATTTTCTCCCACAAAGATGTGACTTCGAAAAAAATCGTCTTCATTTATTTTTCTACAAATGTTGGGCCCCATTTTTTGAAGTCAACCAACGTTGCACCCATTTTGCCTGGATCATCAGGGGTTTTGCCTAGATATTTAGGGAGTTTTCCTTGATTTTTGAGGATTTTGACAAGATTTTCAGAAATTTTGGCCACGTTTTTCGGGATTTTTCCCGGATTTTCGACAAACCAAACCTTTTGGATGTGCGCTTCCACCCCCTGCACTCCCAAGTGCTACACCACTGTGATAGCTACTAAATGTTTTTCATTTTGGATTAAAAACGATCACAATTATAATAAATGCCATTTTGCTATTGGATTTGTCAATTTTGTAACAAGAACTTTGAAGGAAGTTGTTCAGAGAAGAAATTTGTGAAAGGTCTCGATAGCAATGACAGTTCCAAAATGTAACCGCAGTTGAATTTCAGTTGTTATATTTTACAAAAATGTCCTCAACATTTGTGTTATTGTGATGTATATAGTTTGGGCAAAATCACTCTTGTTCACTTTCAAGTAAAAGAAAACCACGAAATCACAAAAACTACTCTGTTTGCTTTAGCATTAAATAGCTTTTCAGCTTTCTGGCTTACAATCTTAATATTTGAAACAACGGTGCACATACTCCGGTAAATATAAACAAAAGTGTGTATATATAAACAAAAGTTTGTATATGAAACAAAAGTTTGTACTCCAGTAAATAAATGCAAAAGCAATTATTTACAACAAAGGCTCAATATTTACTATCAGTCTAACTTACTTTATGACATGTCACATTCAAGTTCAAGAAGCGATGATTGTGTTCAGAATTTCTGTTGAATCGATTTTCTTCAAGAGTAAAGTCGCCTTCTCACACAACAGAAATACAAAAGGTCTTGTCTGACGAAGCAAATAGGCGTATCAATTAACACAACAGAGTGTTGACAAGAAACTCATGATTTCAAACCCCTGCTGATGCTGTTGCGTTAAAGGAATAAAATCTCATTTAGAATCTCATTTCAACTTAAACATGTTCACTTGCATCTGGACGTGTGAAGTGCAAATAGCACGAATATAGGGTTATCGTCTTCGGTTTTATTCATATCGTAATAACAATCAGCCTTACAAAACTGTGTTTAACAGAAACAAAAACATGCAAATTCGAAACTTGCAAATATGATGACGCCAGAGTGTATTATATAAAGGTGGACAAAGTGATGACTTGCCTAGCCGCAACTAAGTGCCTCTAACTAGCTCCTAAATAATTTTGAATTCTTAAGTTCAAGGTTTATCGCAATGTTTTGGGCTGCCAAATGCTTTTGAAAAAGTACTGTTTTGTTTGTAAGGAAATGTGAGAATCACAAAAGCATTGTTAAACATGCATTTTGGAAACAGTATACAGCATATTTTCTTTTCCATCTTCCTTTATTGTAGTGGGATTCCAGTAAAAAAACAAATTACTTGCACTGGATTTGAAGGTTATCAGGAAAATTGGCAACAAGAACAACTGTGAACCGGACAATGTCCTCTGTAAAGCATGGTTGCAAATGGTTTCTTTTGCCAGTACAGCCTTCCTTTTAGTATATATGCCAAAGCTAAAGCTGCAGGACTGCTTTATTTTATGCTTTATTAGGATGTTGGCCAAAGTCTCTTGTTGACCAGCCTCTCTTCTGGAGGCCACCACCGCAGTGCTTAATAAATAAAGACTTGGTAGTCAGAGCTAACAATGGTAGGCGTATATTCAAACAGTGGATCTGTTTTTAAAAAACTACTGCATTTTCGTATTGTTTTATGCGCTAGAAATTTTAGGTTAATCGGTATGTTTTGCTTAATCCATCGTAATTGCTCTATGAAAAAATTGTATGACTTTTTTTGCAANTCAAGGGCATTTGTCCTCTTGTTAGTTGTTACAGTGGGCAGTTGTGCTGGTTGGCAACTGTCCTAGTTNGCAGTTGTCCCGTTGAGAATTTTNCAGTTGATAATTGTCCTCTACGGAGTTGTCTAGTTGGCAGTTACTCGTTTGGCAATTGTCCTAATTGGCAGTTGTCCGGTTTGCAATTATCCTAGAACCAATGTAAGGACATAGGTCATGAGAAATAGCCTATAGGTAAAAATTGGTAAATCTCTTTGAGTTGCCTCTATTTTATTCCTTCTGCAATCCATTTGCTGTAAAATAACTGAAAGCTGCTATTGTGTTTATCGTTGCTGCTGTGATGAAAATTTCAGGTGAAATGGCAACGCTTTGAATTAGCTGATACATCTCTGTCTGAATGAACAAGTTTTAAGCAATGTTAGTTGTCTTCGTTTTTACATGAACCAAACTGATTCGGGGAGCAGAAATATTTGGTGAAATTATTTGATTTCTGATTTTCGAAACATATTTAGTTGGAGACTTGTCAGACGAAAAAGAAAGCTGCATATGCATTATTGATATTTGAAAATATGTTATTTGTCACTGCCTTTCATCAGTTCTCCCAGGAAATTGCATACGAATTAGGAAAAGCTTTGAATTTCCAAAGGTTTATGTCTTAGAATGGTAACATATGCATGTGGTAAAAACTGCAGACAAAACGAAACTTTTGTTTGAGCAAGAAAATATCAGTTTCTTATTGATATAGATGACGTCTTGTCAGCGGCGTGCAGAAGCACGGCGATGCCCGGGGCGACTGCTTGATTGGATGCCCCCTTACCAAATTCTAGTATTGAGCAGTGGCATATGGTGATCATTGTTACTGGAAAAACTCTGCTTGTGACGTGATGTCATATTCACGTTTGTAAAGCAACGTTTTGGCGAAGTTTGTTGACACAACATGCATGCTATTCCGCACACACAGAACTAAATGCATGCAGCATGTGCTAGTAACCTTACAAAAGGAAAATCATCTTGTTACAGCATTTAAATTTTTGTAATTTCACTCTTTGGATACCTCCTTGCCTTGGATGCCCGGGGCCGTCCCACCGTTCGCACCGCCCTCTCTGCACGCCACTGTGTCTTGTTATTGAGAAAAAATTTAATCTACCATAATGGAGAGTCTGCATGAACATTATCTGAAGAATCTTAACTTTCTAAGTAAACAAAAGAAATCATGGAAAAGCAATTCTACTAAAAGAATATCTCGACCTTTTGATAAAATTCAACTGGCCCTGGTCTTTCAAAATACAAGGAAACTTTTGAAGCAATATGCTCATAAATTTGAAAGCCAGCGCATTTTCAATCACATTGTATCGTTTAATTTTATCACAAAAATCAATGCATGAAAACGTAACTTTCGCCTTATTGTTAAAGTCATTGCAATAATAGAACTGATGAGATGGTTTAGTTATTCTCGCTCGAACTACATACTTTGCTCCATATAATATGTGATGATTTCTTTTCTGATAAAAACTATTCACTGTCGAAAAAAACGTGATAAATTAACTGTAGTTAATGCTATATTTTAGCATTTTTCTTGCCGTTTGCCTCAACATGACAAAAAACATAAAGTAATTGTTTGTGGATTAGTTTTTTCTGCAGTAATCTTTTTCTTTGTAAAAAATCTTCTTCTGTATCAAGCATTTCAGCAAAGTGCTGCACCTTTTCTTACTGGCAGGTATCGGCTACTGGAAACTACGCTCGATCAACTTTTCAGTAGTAAATTCGTTATGTGAGCATCAACTGACGACTGTCACGTTTGAACTATCCTACCTTTTTAAACATGCAATGATTAAAACGAATCATGTGTGAAAGTGCATGATGAATTGCTTGCGCGTGTCAACAGCGGGTTGCGCCGTTTGATGTGCAGGAAATCCGTAGAAGTGACACATAGTGCAAAAGCAAAGACAAAGCAATGGTTAAAAACTCGTTTTCATTCAAGTGCACGAAAGGTTTCAACCGTCCAACAGAAAAGTCTTCATGTGTTTTTTTGCAAACGTGGGGTGCCATTTTTTGTTATCAAACAACGTTGGGCACCATTTTTGCCCGGATTTTCGAGGATTTTGCTTGGATTTTTGACATATCAAAAGTTTGGGCTTGCGCTTGCACCTCCTGCATCCCCACCTCCAACACCACTGCGCGAAATTTATGAACCAAAACTAGATGATGTTTAGTGCGGTTTCATCTCACCGTAGTAATACACACGAACTTAACAATCTCCAGAAAATTTTCCAGAAATCTTGGGATTTCTGTTGAGAGTATTTCAAAAGCGTCTAGACATGTTTTGTCGACTTCAGAAAAGCATAAGATATGGTTCCTCGTGAAAAGATTTGTGAATTCTGTGGGTTATCTCCCGGTAGTTAGTGCCTTCACTCCTGTCTCCCTTATGTTGTAGGCCCATGGGGATGATCACCCTAGTTTGGCATGGGGTGATCACCCTAGTTATGTGGGTGCGCGTATAGATCACCTGACACACAAGAGTCAGCGAAAGAACTCCTTGGTTCAAGGCTTCGAGCATTTCAGGTTGCATTTCATCGTAGCCTACACCTTTTGCAGCATTCAGTGTTTTGACAGATTGGAGGACTCCTGCTACCATTATAGTATTTTCCTCTCTAAATGTACCTCGTGTGTATCCGGCGTTGTGATGGTGCCTGGTTATAAAACATCTTTGAAAATCTCCTTTCATCTGACAAGGTTGTCCTAATGGTAAAGCACCATTTTTTGGTCTTTGATGCATGTAGCATTGTGCGATTTTTTCTGCTATGATGCCAGATTATTTTTTAGAACACATTGCTCGGTTTCCAGAAATCGAAAACTTATGTTCACAAATTTAACCCAAAATTGCATTTTAGTTTTTTTCACTGGGAGGGCTGCTTACTTTCATGCCTCAGCTTACCGTAAATGCAAAGAATTGTAGGCTTTGTTCTGAAGCCATGACTTCTCCGCTACTTTCTTTACTTGAATGCAGATATGTGCAAGTTTGAATCATCGCGAAAAGATGAAAGTAGAGCCCAGTCGGATAATTCCTTGAAAGCCTAGAGAAAATCGAGAGCTTTTAATTGCTGTTTCTTTGCATGAATAACATTTTTTAATCTGTTGGGTTCCACCAAGGGGTTAATTTTTTGCCATTACTCGCCGCATCGAGTCGTTTCCGTCCACACACCAGAGAAACAGATAAAGCTACCACTGCTTTGAACAGGAGTGACACGATAAAATATATGCAAAAAATTCATAAATACGAAAAACGAATGGAACAATTTTACTTAAAAGCTTCACGAAATTCTTATTAAGAATACTTCATGCACGTTACAATTTAATTTATTCACCGTCCTTTTCATTTCTTCCGCCGCTAGCATGGGTCTTTAATCAGTGATATTACCCGGATGTTTGATGGTTGGGGAAAAAATTGGAGGTCAGAAGTCTGCGTTTTGCAATGTGCAAGGCATTTTCAATTCTGACCTTTGTTGTGGTGATGCCAGTATCATTTTCGCACCCGTCAGATCATCAGCGCATGTTTCATGTGAGCACATCATGTCCATTTTATGCTTTTTTCGTTTTATATGATATTGATAAAAGAAACCGTTTTCAAAGAATTTTGATCACATAGTTCTCTGAAGCACGCAGTGACGTAAAATGCACAAAATGTAATAGCACGTAAACTTATGAACCACAAATTTTCATCCAATGCAGAATACTCTTGTGCAAAATAGCTGGGTTGAAATTAGATTGCTTTTCCTGCATTTTTCTTGTTTTACATCACACTGCAGCAATAACTCTAATGAGTGTCTTCCCTTTAGAGTGTAAATTCATGAACCGTTTATAAAACCATACCTGCAAATTATACAATGACCAGAAGGAAAGCATCCCTGCACCAGAATTTTTAGAAGTTATCTAGGTAAGCACACAAAACTAACTTTTTCTCACCTACTTTGCTGACAGCAAAGCATATTAACTACAGGTAGCCATATAGCAAACAACCTATGTGAACAACTCCGTATTTTCATGCATAGAAAAAGAAAACTGTCGCCTAAAGAGTAACACAAAGATTTAAAAGTCTCAGTTTACACCAATAAAACTTTGACAAGAGGCGTGCTTGAAGACATACTTAGTGCTTTCTGTTTCCACTTCCGACAAGAATTGTTTATGTCAGGGTTTCCCGCATGAGTCTAGGATTAATGTTTGGGAACTGCTTTCGTTCTAGTTTAGTTTTCACTTCTCGTTTTCGTGTCAGTTGCGTCAAGGTTTTCACTTATCACTCAAGCAAATTTGACTTCAGTAAGCCTACATGCAATGAGCAATCAGTTTATGGTTTTATGATTTACAACCGCCCGACCTTATGCTCATTAGACGGTCGGCGTTTGGGACACTTCCAGTTTTTTAAAGGAAAATGTTAGGTACCCGGTATGGACATGTAGGGACCCGAGCTCGCTGATTCTAGGGACCTAATTTTCTCTGATTTTAGGGACCCGATGATAATTTTCGCTGATTCTAGGGACCCGATTTTCAATTCTAGGGACCCGAATCGGGTCCCTAAAACACCTTAAAAAAACCTGGACACTTCAGGACAAATCAATTTAGTTCAAGACCTATAGTTTTTAAGTTAAGGTTAAATAATTAAAATCGAATTTTTGTCATTTTATTCAATTGCATTTGAAGGCTTTACAAAAAAAAACTCTTGATTGCAAGCAATTTCAGCAATCGTAACCACCTTTTATCAGAACACTGCGAGTTTGCCGTTGATGAGATTTTGTCTGTAAGCACAATTTCAGTTTCATGTGTGTAACCGAAATACTGTTGCATGCTTCTGTTGCATTTTTCCTCCCACTCTTTTCGCTACGATCTCAGATGATATTGAATGGCACAGTTGCTCAATGCAAAACTGATATATTTTGAATGCATGCAATAGAAAGAACCTGGCAGATGCTAATATTCAAATGTTTTGGTGAACGCGGAAAAGACAGACAGCTTTGTGTCCATCTGTGCCTTTTAGTAACAGTTCCGTGATGAAGTTATGGGAAGAATACCTTAGTTTTTTCATGATACTTTTGACCGGTTTCTGTTGAACCTTGGCAGCTGCATTATCAGTGATCTCTTTACGTGTATTTGAAATTTATTTTACAAGATTTCTTAGAAAATGTGTTTTTATGACAATTGTTTTCGAATTTTATGGGCAACGGTATCGTCTGAATGCATCACTATCATTTATTCCATGCTCCGAAATTTTCTAGAAAAGTTTGGTAAATCATTGGTGAAAAGAACTGGATTTAAATATTCTGTAAAGTCCATAGGTGTATGAGTCAAATTTGGTGCTTAGGATGATGTTTCGTCGTGTATTTATAAATGTCTTTTCGAATGTACTGCAATGATTGATCTTATACTCTTTTGGTTCTTTTAATTCGGAAATAAATCGCGAAGAGTTAACCACCTAAATATTTGTCTGTCTGACGCAGGGGTGGATCCATCCAGTAAGGTTAGTGGGGGGCGATTTCAAAAATATTTGGTGGTGAAATCTCATTACGGGTTCACTACTGTAAGAGCGATGGCGTATACTTCACAACACTGCTGTGAAAAAACAATGGACTGCAAAACGGCTTTACATCGCGAATGCTATTTTCAGAATTGTACAAATTCATGGTCAATAAAGTTGCTTTCGTAGGTTTTAGGGTTGCGATCGCCTGGACCCGCCCCTTGTATGACGGTTGTCACATTAACTGCTACGCACCGCAATGATATTTTATTGCTTTAGTGAGTGTGCAAAACTTTGTTTATCCATTTTACGATGATGCTTTTAGAGACACAAGCTGTTTATTTGCTCCAAGCGATTCCTTGGTGTTTGCACATTTCCTTCGTCCAGTTAACATTTTTTCTGCTTTTAAACGCATTTTTTATCAGGGAGAATTCTTAAGAACTCTTGTAAATTACTTGACGTACATGACACGTTTCTTGAATATAAAAGTTTTGAAGTTTTTACATATAAGATCATTTTTGTGTTCCTTAGATTCTAACACAGCTATGTCCAATCAAAATGGCTTACTGGACCAAATATCATGTCGCTATCTTAACCAGGGCCGCACAATGACATATTAATGAGGACCACACATTGAATGACTTACTTGGATCTAAGAAAATGAAATTTCGCTTAAGCCAATACACTGAATGCGTTCGAATCCTAACTGCAATGGTAACAGACGTGATAAAGTGGCACTGAGGACAACCTGTGTCAAAAATGTCAAATCCAAGGTTGTCAAAATAAAGACAGGCTGACAGTACGTAGGAAACATTTACTAATGCGAAAACATAAACTAGACTGCGCAAAACCTTCGCCTGGGCCGCGGGTTGGGATAGCTGTTCTAACACAAGCGAAAAAATTGTCAGTACTGCTTCATTTCGTTGTTTGCACTTATACTTTATTTGGTAATGACCAAACCATTTAAAACAACAACGAGAATTTCAAACACAACAAGTTGAAAAGTCAAAAAATGTTTGCAGGCTGCAGATCACCAGTGGCTTTCACTAAATAAAATACGCACTGCAATCTCTTTTGCAACAAGTATTTTTGTTTGCACCATTAGGATCAAAATGACATAATATTTGACAATAGAACATTTATTTTCAGGAAGCTTATCAATCCGTAGACAATACGCAGAGTCAATGTCAGCTGCCAAATTGCAGGGAATTAGTTTAGAGTTTGAGTAAAAGCATAATTGCATTGCCTTTAGATGGCAAAACCTGCTTTTACTGGAATAAAATTGTTACTATCTTAAGCACCTGATGTGTAGGTTGACATCTTCTGTGGCATGTACACATCACAATTTGATTTACGTAAAGGAATGACAGTCACAACTGAGGTGAAACTGCTGCGAAAAACGCGACACGGATTAGGGCGCAGTAATTTCCCTCGTTTTGCCTTCAATACATTTATTTTCTCGAAATCCTCGGTAAATAAAACAAAAAGTTGAACAACAAAGGTTTCGCTTACCTCAAAAATTGGTGTCAATTTTCGTTTCAAGGTGATGCACACGCTTATGACTAAAGTATGAAATTTAACAGAAAGTACACTGAGTTATTAGTAATGTGGTCCTATCTCTATTGGGCATTGTTAAAAAATTAGAAAATAGTCGATTAGAAATAGGGCACAAGTACAGCCCTTGAAAATCCTGTAAATTCAGCAACACTCTTCTTTGAAGATAAATTGAGGCGTATTCACCGAAAAGTTACTGCTTCACAAAGGTGAGTTCGCAACAAACGCATTACAACAGTGGAGCAAGCACTCAATACGACGAATATTGCGAATATCTCCATTGGGCGATATGCGATTAGACCTAGGAATGCAAAAGAAAAATACAGATCGCTTCTCTGATATCAAAGCTTTATACACAGGTAGTCCTTTTAACAATGTCTTTTTGTTAAATGAGATGCAATGATAACTTTGTCACTGTCTATGGAAAACCCACTTTAAACATACAGTACAATTAAAAGATTACTTACAAACGTGGGTGTCAAGATCTGAAAGATACAGGTACTTGCAAGTAAACTCAAAAATACTTTTGTAAAAAAAATTAAGACAAAATAGCGATATGCTATCTCGACAGTGGCACTTCAAAGTGGAGGGTGGCACTGAAGCTCAGTGAGTCTTTCCAGATATTGAGCTGCCACACGTATCGTTCCTCACGTTGACTACTTTCACGATATGTGCTTCACTCATGCGAGTCACGAAGCTGGAAAAACAATCTGCTGACGCTCTTCACATCTCGTTTATGAAACAACCGGGATTTCTTAAAATATCAGAAATAAGTAGTTTGTGAATACAACAATCGGCATGAAAGTCAGGAAAGGAAAATTAAAAAAATCAAAATTCCAACGGATACATGACAAGGCACCATTAAAAATCATGATTTCCATATACTTCATCCAGGCCATGTATCCCTGGATTGACAGCAAGATATCGGCTCGAAAGAGTACTTACAAAGGATGTCCCACATGATGACAGACAACGTTTTCACTGCTGTCTGTTGCAATACGACCGTGAATAGGTGCCATGAAGATCGCTCTATAGGCTTGAAAGCAAAAGGCCATGAACACAACATTTAGAGTTAAGCTAACGTCGTAAATTACGTTGATGAAAACTCTAGGAACATCTACTGATATAGCAGAGGTTACAGTAAAAGCAGCTGCTACATCGACAGTCACTGAAGCGGATGTACAACACAGAGACCTTAGCATGACCGCAACAAGCTTGTCCTCAGGAGATGAGACCATCACGTTTGCCAATGAATTTCCTCTGTTTCTTCTAAATAGAGTCATTTGAATTTTCTTATGCACCATAAGGGGATATATGAATAATGCTAACAACAGTAT
>JGI24022J15233_10009749_pt1 | contig 10836 bp, 5 predicted proteins | sample Ectturendosymbi2_FD_15233 | JGI IMG/M metagenome (IMG submission 15233)
CGATTGAATCCTAAAAGTCCACAAAGCAAACAAAAAGTCCCCGTAATCGTGTTTTCGCACGAGCTACAAAAGAAACAATTATTTCCCAATGCAAAAATCGCGACGCGCCGTTTGATCCCAGTCTTGGATTAGGACTGCGAGAATGCGCGCTAATGGAAAACGAGCTGTGTTTATCCAGCGACGCGAAAGAAACAAATCGAATCCGGATGCTGTCCTTTGATGACGGGCGATTCGCTTTTGATCGATCTTTGTTCGCATTAAAACCTGCTTATCAACATTTCATGAAAAACCCTGTTTCTTTTGCCACACATGCCTCAAGCCCAAACGCTGGATATTAAGCGTAATGGTTTGCCAAAAATACTTAGAAAAAAAGTATTTCAAGCGGTACTTACCCCAACTGGAAGCATCATTTTGACGTCTACGAGTAATTGCAAGATGAAAGAAGGGTTGAATTTACTTTTAAATAAGCTGTTAGTCAACTGGCGTCTTGGAAAGTACATCACAAGATTGTTAACTTTGAACTTAAAAGCCTTTGTGCCCGTGTAGCACTAGAGAGACTTGGCATTGGACAAAAGTTTTAATAAGCTCTAATATACATGAATGGATAAACTTCATCTTTCCTAATTTCTGTATTGGCGTAACTACAGAAACACCAGACGCTTCCTTATATTCTTGATTCCTACAAGAGGTGTGTTGAAAATTGCTTGACGTTTTCAGTAGATTGATGCTGCAAATCATTTTCATGGTCGGATTGAAAAATTGAGTGCGCAGTCGGCGGATGAAAGAATACGCAGCCAAGAGACAGGATGTTTGCTGTGTAGCCTCCGTGCAATCAATGCATAATGTAGAAAGTGCAAATTACTTGATGCATGTGCATTGCTTCGGTCTTGTGAAAGACTTCAGCATACCAGAGTTGAAAGCATGGGTGTCGGAAGGGGAGGTATGGGGGCCAAGGCCCCCCTGGATTTTGAAATTTGACATTTTCCTATAAAATTTCCGTAAAAAAGGTTGTTTTCTTAGTTTCGAGTGGGATAAACGAATTTTCACCACGTTTAAACCCCTAGAAAAATCCTTGGAAAAAATCATTATTTGCCCAGACCTGGAAAAAATCTTTCCGACGCCCATGGTTGTTATGTAATAACTTTAAAAGGAAACCAGGACATCGACTAGTTCCAAAGTATGACATTTATAAGAGAAGCCAACAGACTACGATAAAGCTACGGGCAAATATAAGGTGTGAAACAACGTTTGAACTCGTTTGAACTTTTGACCCATCAGAGGAAGCTTTTCAAGCATATGCCTCAGGGACATTAGCAAATTTGGAAGGTGGCCTGTGTCCTCATGTTGTGCAACGGTGAGTAGTTATTCTTTGTCACTTTTAACAAGTGTTTTTATAATTATGACGTCACCTTTGCTCTAAGCGCTATTCCCACGTCGGCCTGGAAAGTATAAAGACACTGACTAATTATTACGCGACTAAGCTTTTATGTCTTGTCAGAAAAAAGTTTGTTTAAGGTCAAACGCGTGTGGGAAACACTTGGAAAAACACATCTTGAAGAAATTGTGATAACCTGACGCAGACGATTAGTTGAGGAATTTTACCCAAAAAAAATTAAGCAAAACATTCAGCCCTTAGTTTACTCATTCAGAGGGCTGGTACTATGTTGTTCTATAAAAAAAGTCATAACTGTCAAAACCTGTACCTTTTCTTAGGTTTCCAAGTGTTCCCGTTCTATATGCAAGTCTAGATATGCATGAATATCGTTGTCAAGGTTCCCAGTCTTATCTATCTGAACATGACCTTGCTGATTCTCAACACAGACAGCAAAGAAAGGTGCGACAATTATTTTGTTCTACAGCAAATCGCATCTGCCAAAACATTTTTCATAGCTATCTTGCGCTAGCTTGGTTAGAAAAGCGAAATAAGTACGTCGAAAAAGTACCCTGTTAACATGCGTGCATTTGCTTATAAATTTCCTCATCCATGATGTCGTTGAGCGGTTCAGTTCTTTTTCTACAGGCCTGCGCTTTGGAAAAGTTCTTGTCACCGCTAGAGAATCGCCATTTTTAAAAGTTTACTGCGTTACAAACGAGAAATCTGTTGGGTTTTACGATACTAACCTCCATGCTCGAAATTGCGAAAATCAACAATAGAACACCAGACTGTATTAAGTGTGACACAAGTTTCAGTAACTGTTACTCTAGAGTTACCATTTAGCTATGGAGGCAGCACCACTGAAGTGTTTCGTAGAGCACTTGTCTGGTTATGGCAAAGGCGAGAATTTATGCAACTTCCTGATACTGGAAGTGATCCTGTAGCAAGTGTTTGCATAAACATAAACTTTGTTTCAGCTATAAGCTTGAACAAGACGGGGAGATATACTGATTGATAAAGTTGTTTGAAATTACGAGTTACCTCCGAGCTGCTCAGTCGAAGCGCAAAATTATATAAAGACGCACCAGCAGATGCTTTAACATCAAGCCGCAGTGGCTTCCACTTCATTGATTGTATCTCTGTTGATCACAGGTGTGAAAACCTTTGCTTGCCTACAAGCAAATTACAGTATGGTTACTTTTTCCTTTCTATTGCAAAGAGAATCTTGCCGAGGGAACAAAATTATAATAGTTTTATTGCACGTAATTTTTTGCGTCAGTTCCTTGAAGAATTTAGCACTGAATCTGTCAAACACTGAATGGAAGATAGTGTTTGGTTTTCAATTCCTTTCAGGGCACACACCCCCCTGCCTTAGAACACTCGCAAGAAGCGGGGTGATGCCTCCAAGGACTTTGAGGAACCTTCTCCAAATGTTTCAAAAAAAATCATTCACGCATTAAAAGCATTCATTGATGTCAATCAATGCCCGTCATCATGAGCAGAAAAGGCAGAAAACCTGTAATTTGTAATTGCAGAGCAATAGTGCATGACATTTTTATATACCTGCCTCCCCAGAAAGATTTCATTAGCACGACGCCGCTTATTGTGAGTATGTCTTATCCGCAGGCGTTCAAAGACGTGCATTACTTAAAATGCCTTTCATGTTGTGGTGTGCCATGCAGTGACGTAACTGACGGTGGCAAGGGTGCGCATCGCCACCCCTGATAAGCTAAATGCAAAAACCGGGTCCCCTTCAGCTAAGTTTACCCCCTGGCTCATACCTCTAGTTACCACACCGGTGCCGTGACGGTTTGGAAATGTCTTTTGAATGTTTTCTTGATCAGACAGTTTTTATGAAAAGTCTTCATTTTTATACAAGTCAACGGAGAAGAAGTCTGAGGTTTGCCTTTAGAGGGGAAGCAGACTTCCACAACTCGTTTATTGGTGATGGTTCGTTGTCAGATAAAGATGTAGCACAGGGTACTGCTGAAAACAAGTCCAAAACAATTTTTCAATGACTGATAACATTCTTAAGAGAATGTTGTAATGTGGCAAGTCATCTCTACGCTTTGCACGTGACCATTGGTTATACACATGTGCATATCAAGGTGAAAAAGTGGTTTACAGAAAGTAAGAAAACAATTAGACACAACGACTACAGAAATAACTGGTCGTTCTGGTTCTTCGGGCTTAAATGCTGTATATTTCGTTAATTTTTGCACATATTAACAAGATGATCAAAACAAGTCTTTGAGCAAAATGTTTATTTTCTTCTTTCAGTTAGAGCTACTGTTTCAATTTGAAACAGAAAAGCCTCGTTCTGAAAGGGCGAGTTTTCACTAGAAGACATGTGCGCACTGGCCCAGAGACAAGGAGAGCAAACCTGAGAATTGTTGAGTTGGGTTCGCTTGATTGAAAATCCGAAAATAAAGAAACCCATTTATTTTTTGACTAGAGCTTTGCAATGTTATTAGACTGCTTAGCGAACCAAAGTATTGTCCGTTCAAATTTGCAGACTTTGCTATTGAGCCGATTCACACCTTGCCATTGTGTTGCACAGGCATTGAGGCGTGATATATGAACAAAAGAGAACGGAGAGAAAAAGAAAACGAACTAAATGTTGAGAGATGCATAGATTGAAAGATACATGGTGAAAGAGAAAAAATAAGACAAAATGCCATACCGCTTCAAACACAAGATATTTTGAAAAAATTACTGAAGCACTCAGCATTAAAATATCATACAATCCCAACGTATTAGTACATGGCAACAAGAAATCTATTCTTGGAAACATGTACATATGGGAACCCGAACTGATAAAAGATATGCTTGAAGACAATTACTTCCGCTAGCATTACAATGAGCTTTTAAAATAAAACACGCTTTTGTGCTACTTGAATATTTCTGCAACACTGTCAAATATTCCCGCAACATTTCATATGCATATTGATTGGCAGCGACCAGGTGGAAAGTTTTTCGTTCGCTTAGGTGTGCCGAGGTACAGTTTTGGCAAATGACGCGAGGCAATCACACTGCCCGCTCATTCGTGTGCAAGTGGCTGTCATTTCCCTCAGCAAACAAACCTCCATCAAAACCGGCACCAAAATTTTTAACCGACTTTACTTTTCGGCTCTGGCGGCTTTACGAAAAATCCTCGTCATTCCCACTACGCGCTCGCACGACCATCCCGCCCTTGTCTCTTTCTTTTTCCGCCGCTCTCGCAATCGCGCCTAAATGCCCTGGCGGTTTTTGTCTAGAAATTAATGAGCGTTGGGACAATACGCAGACTTCTTCTTGGCAGGGAGCGATGGAGCGGAATATTTTGCCAGCCGGTCGGCTGCGCTAGCAGGCGAGCTTTTGCAATATTACTTTGTGAATATGTGCATTGAAATATTTGTTTCGTGTGGGCATTGTTTTCCAAAAACGCTTACATGAAAACCATGCAGCCCTATTAGTTGTAAAGTGGTGGCAAGAAGGCAGTTTACGTTTGTAGTTGAAGAGTGCAAAAGAGCAAGAGTTATGCTGATTTACTGTTGGTGCGTTGTTTTCTTGGCTAATAAATTTGAAAATTGCACAGGATCTCATAAGCTGCCTTATGCTGTACATAGCTGAAAGCATGGCTTTGCTGCTGGTTTGCATTGACATAACAATATTTTAAGGCGTACACTGTTGATCAGAGGTATATTTTAACTCGCTTTTTGATGTGAAGTCGAGCTTATTGGAACAAGGGTGAAATCACAGCAAAGTCATGTGAGGTCAATCGCGGTTGAAAGAGAGTTAACAGAAAAAGAGTAAAACATAGAAAAAGAAACTGATTGCGTACAGTGCTGCCAAAATTCAGCCTTGAGCACGCAATTTACTTCCGTCTTCGAAAATAATCATGTATCGCTGCGGGGTGCGGACCCCTGGCCGTCCATTCTATTGTTTCTCCGCTGAGATGTGAGTCATCAGATCTTGTTGTCAGTGTGGATGTAGCGGCATTCTGCTGATCCTTCTTGCTTCAGATGACGTGCTCTCGTATGGAGAAGCGTGTGCTGTCGTGATAGTGACTTCGTGCTTTTTCTTGCCTCCTGGCATCCAAAACGTGCTGCTTTCTTTAGGTTACTTGCCTTTTAACGCTTAAGTTAAGGGAGTTACGTCATGATCGTAAACTTTGCATTTGGCGCCAGCTGGTTTTTACTTTATTTGGGTATATCGTGGCACACGAACTGAAAATATAGCTTTTTGATGAAAAGGTTATAGCGCTACTCGATTTTAGACTTTCAAACTTTGGCTTCAGTTCTATTCTTCGATGAGTTCAGTATTTTTTCCAAAGATAAGCACCTAAACTTTATGAAGAAGAATTGGGTTTGGCGTTTCCCACCAGTGCGTTTAAAAAACCTGATCCAGAAGTTGGGGGTATCTTTCGAAACTTCTCTTAATCTTTTGTTGATTGCGCGTTCTTAAATAGCCTTCGTACTGTTTTCCAAGACGCATATTTCAGCAAATATGGCTAAAGCATTTGCTGGAAAGGCCCGAATGGCCATGAATTTCGCACACAATACTGAAGAGTGTAAATTGCATGAAGGTATGCTGTGGAGGTCGCGCCTTGTGACTGCACCTAGTGATAAGCTGATCCTTTCCCTGGCTTGACACGGACAGAACATCGAAGCATGTGTAGATTAGAAAAAACAAAGGCCATCAACACTTCTAATGGGATGCCAAACTGATAGTTTTTAAGAAACAGAGAGCTTTCTGACGTGGCCCACGATCATATTTTCAAGCTCCTAGCACAGCTAATATTTTTTTTATTCCAGCATGAAAGCTACAGCAGTTAAAAATCAATAAACTCTTTTGTAAATCTGTTACGAACATGCAAATTACAAATCATTTTCAATTAAAAAATTTTACTTCTCAAGTTTGCAATCACGTAAGGTTGACAAGATAGTAAAAATTTTCAATAGTACTGCGTTTTTGATGAGGAAAGTTTGTTAAAATCTCATCATACACTTCTTTGAACCTTCAAAAGTTTTTTCAAATCCCATGGTTGTCTATGGTCCTATAAAAGGCCCAAAGAACCGTAGACAATGGCTTCTTAACATGCCATCTACTTGTCTGACTCTATTTGAAAGAAAATGTTGAGCTAATCAAATTGAACGAGTTGTAATCTGCTTGAACGAGAACGCCTGACCATATAATGAAAATTGGCATGAAATTCGCATTAGAGTGACTACTGTTATTGAAAGGTTCATCAGAATTTTTTTAATGATAATTGTCTACAATTCAGTAGATCACATTAAAGTTTCAAGGTGATAAGTACATTTTTTCGATCAGAAATAATATTTTAGCAAAAACGCACGAATCAAAAAAGTTTGATGCGATCGTCCGCATTGAGCACAAAATCTATTTGTCAAACTTTACAATTTTTTGGTCTCAAGATAATGAAAACCTGAATTGAAGTGGAAACAACATGCTGATTCAAAAAATGAAACATCTCATAATAAGAATATATCAGCTTGTGAATGCACAATGCTATAAAAAGTAGAGATAAAAATTAATTGTATTCCGCGCCGTCACGGGTGTATTGTAGAATATGGGGGTCCAGAAATCCTGTGATATGGAGAACTAATTTGAAATCAAAACTATCAAGGAAATGGAGAAATGCATTGTGCTGAACAATAAACTACTTTTTAATTAAAAAAAGTAATTACATCTTTGCAAAATACTTTACTTTATATAAAATTACTTTATTTCTGGAAAATAAAAGTGAAGAAAAATAGATCCACCATGCTTTTCACCTTGCAATGTTGACTACGTTGCTCGTCATTACTTCTGATTGGATAAAGAGTAAAAGATTGTCTTCTGCAGCAATTCTTCTCAGATCTTGCAAAATTTTCCCAAGTTGCTTTTATCTTACAAGCGGAGTAGCACTAGCAAACTGAGCAACAAAAACGGTAAAGACTGACAGTACTTTGTTTACCCCGCTTTATAGAGTTAATGTTGCGCTTGGTAATGAAGTGGCCTAGTGAGAAGTGCATATCAATGTCCTAAATTATGTCAAATTACGGTATTCCCCTGTTCTTATTGTCATTAAAATTGGAATAAAAAATTTCACTTCAATTAAATCTCTGCCGCATCCAGGAAACACAAGCACCATTACTGACCGTTGTGCAGGATATCCAGATTGTCAACAGTAGGGCTACACTGTTGTTCAGTTGATTTACTGATAGGTGGCCAATCCTCTGCGTTGTACTCTCAGTTCCCTGCTTATTAACTGCAGCTCCCAGCGTTTCGTTGCATTGCAGAGAGTAAAAATGTGCAAGTGAGAGGGGAAGGATATTTTAATTGATGCCAAAGAAATTACGATATCGAAATCTAACTGGCAAGGTAATATGAGTGATTCGATAACATCTTGATACAGTGCTCTATGACGGACTGAAGTGCCACTTTCTTTGCGGTTGCTCCGACAGCCACCTGCCAAAATACATCAAAGGCGTTGTCGAAGATTTTGCTGTCGTTGTTATCCACTTCCGAGATCCATTTCGCAATTTGTACAATCGTTGTGCTGAAGAATTGTTTGATCAGAGGAGCAAAACAGCCTTATACTGTATCTCTTTTAGTAACATTTGGATTTTTTGGCATGAAGTCGCAGGCAATCTTTGGTGCATAAAGTTTCTTAATTGTGAAGGTTATGCACAACCGTCTAAATGTGCTGTTGACCGTCTTTCTATTGCACTAGAAAATGAGCGACTCACCATCGAACAGATAAGCGTAGTGTCTTACTACTGTGATCACCTCAAGTTTAGAATTTCTGAGGAAAAGCGGCAAACTCGTGTTCACTGTAGTGAAGTATTTAACCAAAACTGGTTATTCCTGGCACAACCTGCGTAATGTTTTTTCGCCGCCGTTGTTGACTGTCACAATCGCTGTGCCATCAGTGAAGCACTCCGTTTTCTGTAGCAAATGAGAGTAGGGTTGTTCGGACAAATAATGCTAAGATAGGATTTTGATGGAAGGTCACAGGAACATCGTAACGCACCTACCTGCGGTTAAATTTACCTCAAAGCACTAGCTGCACCAATTTTTCAAAAAAAGTTTTTACTCCTCGAAACGCATAGGTGACTTGATAAAGAATAGGTCTTTTTGGCCCCAAACGTCATTGGCACCGTAAGATGAGTCACCGACCTTCAATTCACATCTGCCGAAGATTATCGTCGGATGGTCCCACAATACTTACGAACAGAACAGTTTAAATTGGTTGCATTTTGGTTACGCTCGCTGTGTTAACAACCAAATTTCCTACAGCCAAACCTACTTTCATTGAAAATGCAGCAAGTGCTGCACAGGAAAGCAAGTCGGTTTATTATCAGCACCACAGTCTTTTTAAGACCTCAGCATCATCCCATTGCAACAAATGCTTGATTACCTTGAATAAGTGCTCGAGCGTGGCATGACCGTCAATTTACCTGTCGCAAAGTCAGTGACCCGTTTTCAAGGCTTCCTGACACAAAACGAATACCGAGCGAACTAACCTAATGGAAGGGCCAAGAACCCACTGGCGTGGATTATGAGATTTGTCGAGGTGTACAGACAAGCTGGGTAGAAATTTCGCAGCCAGTTAACAAGACTGGCTGTGAGGTCTGCAAATGACGATTTTCATAAAATCCCTACGAATGCCAGAAGCCGAACGCGAAAACACGCCTGTTTTTTTGCTGAATTGTACGTTGTATTGCCTGATCCTTTTCTAAAGCAAGAGGATGTAGTGTAGACGAAACGTAGAAGCACAAGCTGGTGGTACACGTTCGGTCTTGTCGTTATTCTCACGAACCCTTCATGTGGTGCGTTCGCGATGGTTGCCGTAAGATCGTACGAGATATCAAGCTTTAAGTACTCGAACGAGGAGGCCGCGAAATGGCCGTTTCATCTGCTCGTGTCTTAACTTTCTGGCGAAACGTTGCGCAAATCGCCTGAACGCAAGAAGTGTAACCAGATAACGACATAGTAGGTGGTGCTCCGTTACCTTAACAGTTTCCTCTTCTTTTCTCTAGTACCGGTCTTAATGGGTAGCACACTGCATGCAGTGACTTCATGAAACTAGCGTTATCTAATCAAAATCAAAATAACCTCTTCCGCGATGAAACCAATACGAAAAAGAAGTGTATGTTAAGTTGTGTAAGGAATCGAAGAGTTGATACTGGGAAAAGGGGAGAACTTGGCAAATACACCGTAGTTTTGTAGCGGATAGGCTGGTTTTCAGCATGCCTGGATAAAAGAAAGCATGACGCGCTCAGGCGACGAAACCCCACGTAAAGTTATTCGTCATATTCCTTTTTCATATTTAGCAGCAAAACATTTGCTCTTTTGTGAGGACACGTAATAAGGTTGGAAACGGAAACTCTCTGACCAGGCTTTTGTTGCAAGCTGCTGAGCACTTTCTTCTAGAGCAGGGTTCCCAACCTTTTCACTCCTGAACTCCTAAAAAAAATTCGTATAGATCTCGCACCCCCTACAAATTTATAATAAAGAACTGGTGTTCAAACGTTTAGAAAGGAATTTAAATGTTTTAATTGCAAAGAAAATCAAAAATATGGACAAGAACTGATGACGAAGATCAACATTTGAATATACCCTACACAAATAATCATGATGAAATGCGGAAGCACCCCTGGTTGGAAACCACTGTTCTAGAGGTTTTGGCCTTGGTGACAGTTCTGCTCCAAAGCCTCGACTCAGCTTTGGCTTAACAGTAGCAGGCTTGTACAAGCGATAATTCAAGTTTGTAAATCTTATCCGAATGCTAAGTCCACTGATCTGTATCAATCGTCTACATCAGCGCTCTTCAACTGGTGTTCACGGTGAACCCTAGGGTGTATCAAAATATGCGTGGGGTGCATCACTAAAAAAGGGTTCACAAAGGTGCATCACAAACTTGACACATTAAACAGATAATTTTTACAAAACTTTCTGTTAGCAAAAATGAACCATTAACCAACCAATGACTTTCAGGATTTAACCAAGAATTTGCCGATTCTAAAGTGTGGCGCATAAGCATCACACCATATCAAGCTAATTGTAATTAGATGATTATTTGTGATTCATGAGCAACAGGCAATGAGCCATTATCAATTGAATTATGTAGCTGAGCTACTGAATTAGGGGACTTGCTTATTTAGACCCGGGTTCTTACAGGCATGGGCGCAATTGGGTGGGGGACACGGGGGAATGTCGGTAAATAGGGTGCATGAGTTCAAGTGTTTAAGTAAATAGGGTGCATGAGTTCGTCAAAATATCTTTACGGGCGCACAGTAACAAAAAAGGTTGAAGAGCACTGGTCTACATCACAAACGTGTGATGATGATTTTCAGTTCGATGTGTTGCACTGAGGTCGGAGACTTCCCGGTTAGAACACCTATCTGTGATTAAGTCTTCCGTTATTGCGTTTGCGTATCCCATGCCGTCCCCGCTAAGAGTTGATGCGCCCA
>JGI24022J15233_10009750_pt1 | contig 10835 bp, 6 predicted proteins | sample Ectturendosymbi2_FD_15233 | JGI IMG/M metagenome (IMG submission 15233)
CCACTTCCCCCCCGCTGGCGACGACCCTGAGTTGTTGACATGGCTTGTGCCAAACGCAATTTCTGTAACGTTTCCTGTTATGTAGATGCTTTCTTAAGCCCATAATAAAAGCATTCCTTGCTTAGCGTTGTTTTTACTACATTACAGTACAACGTAATCATTTTTACATTGTACACGACGTGGAGATAGAATTTAAAGAGTGTAAAGCATAAGGAAATTTGTGCTTCTACACCTTGTTTTTTAAACTATATTTTTGTCTTTTCAGTCTTAAATAGAATGGTGTTGAAACAATAAACAAATATCAAAACATTTCCAGAAAAATACCTTTTGAAGATAGTCTTTGACAAGCTTGTGGAATTGAATATTACGAATCGCCAAATGGCAAACAGGAACCCCGGGAAGGATGGCATGCCCCTTCGCAGCTCGGATATTTGCAAGTTGAGTGTCATAAGCACATCCGGGTTGTGACAAACAACCAAATCTGTTCACTTCTGAGCTCGGATCGCTCTTTGAACAAGGTATTCTAGAGAAAATCAGATTTTCGTTGTGAAAATTACATTTTGATTCCTGACATCGCATGAATAGCTCTGTTATATACAGATCACGTAAGCAAACGTATGAGCATCGCTTTATTCCTAATCACCGTACGTATTTCTCACAGAAAACGGAAGTTTACCTCAGGCAGTATGGTACGTTGACTGGTGACTCGAGCAATTTGTATAAGTGCGGATCGTACGGGTTGATTCGACAGTTGGCCGGGAAAACTTGAGGCTGTGGTTGATATGGTATGGATGGGACGAAAGGAGGCTGAACACCACCACCAACTAAAATAAGACAATTNAAGTAAAAAACGAATCTTTGCTGAGCGTCGGTCAACTTCCTTGAATTTCTTGCAAAAANGTGNTTTTACTCAGNGTAGTTACTTCGTCAGTGCAATGGCCGGGCGAACTTTCATAAAAGGCTAAAGCTTTGTGTTTAAGGCCAAACATGGTTTCATTTATTTTTACAAACAAATTATGCGTCGCTAAACTATTTCTAATTATACGTCGTCAAATATTTCCATTTTCTGGGTTTGGAATGTTAAACTGAGTAATTTTAGCGGTCAGCAAGGGAATCGTGCTTGTGAAAGTTCACATTGAGACATTTGATTTTACATTCCGGAATGTGGTACCACGCGCAAATTAGGCCAAAATTTTCAAAAATTCTCAAAAAAGGCCAAAAAGCCAAACAAAATATTTGCTGCCAAATCACTTCTGAAAACGGCAAAATTTTCACAATTTGGCAGCAAAAAATCCAAGTTCTCAACCCTGGTTTTACCTGTCACTTGTCGCTTTTTGCAATGATGCATTAAACAACAAAAAAGTAAAAATTTTACTTGCCTAAAAAACAGAAAGCAGCGGTTTTCAAATAGTTTTTTGAAATACTCACCGTTGAAAAGCCTTGGTTTAACACCGGTTTCATTCTTTGCTGACGTAGCTCCTGTGTTCTGAAGAGCGCTTACAAACGAACTTACATCTTGGTCGTTTTGACGAAGCTCTTGTCTGATTATAACTGCAACACAATAATAATATCAGCCTCTCGTAAGCAATCTAACCTGTCTGGATGCATGGAATTATGGTTCGCAGGCATTGAACATGTAGTTGATTATTTGCCGGTGTCAAGCGAAATTTCTGACTTGCGAAATTTCTGTCTTCAAGCCATGTGCGCATGCAGAGAATAATGTTATACACATAAAATACGCTGAAAAAAAACTGATGATTAGGGCTTAGGGATTCGTGTTTAGGTAAGTTTGTCGGGTTAGGTTTGAGTTAGGATGAGAAAGAGAAAAATAGTTGAGGTCTAAGACTAAGTCCACAAATTTTCAGTTGTTAAAGTTATTCCCGTACTAAAGCTTGTTGTGGGTACCTGACATCTAACCAGAAAGTTTTAATTAACACAACACACATCAAAAAAGTAATTGCCAAACATAATTTCTTTATTCTGAGAAGCAAAATAACTGACCAACAAAAACACGTCAGAAATATTATTTTGCAGAGGTTAGAAATTTCGTTTGACCCCGGCATCTGTCCATACCGTATAATCGCTCAACTGGTGAAACAATTAGATATTGAGAGCGATAGCAAATAATCGTATGCTTTGTAAAGTACGTGATTATCATCACTTTTTTGGTGAACTGCAGCATAAAACTCAGAACAAGAATACAACACAAAACTATGTTTTTATTTTATGCGTAAGGAATGTTTCAGCCTAGAATAGCTTTACATTGTAAACATCCTACCACAGTGATCAGAGCTAGCACAAAATCAGAAAAAAGATCCCTACCTTTAATTTTAATAATGCTATCAAATAGTTTGATATTTACTTCTTAATTGTAAACACAAACTTAAAAAATATGTTTAATATCGATATAACAAATATCTTTTTCCAGATTCGGAACTTTTGTACTACCCGCGAAAAATTAACCTACGTTTTTTTGACAGGCAAGAAACTTTTAGAGCGTTCCATTGGCAGTAAGCAGCAAGTGAACAGTTTCCTTGATCTGTAATCTGATGTCCAGTTTCATCGCACGGGTCGATGCAAGGAATGTTATCCACTGCAAGTTTTTAAAAAATGTGTCAATTCTGTAGAGAAAGAACACAACACTCTGTGACGGGTCACAGAGCTACATGGACGTATTACCGGGATCGGAAATACTAGAAAAGTCACATAAAGTCCATTGCAGATGACTCCACTGCATCCGGTTGTTACATACGTATTTAAAGTACAACCGGCTCAAATGTACAAACTTTAAAATGCAAACTGCGCTCCTCCCGACATGTACCAAATGTGACGGCGCAGCGCGTCACATGCCAAGAGCACGCAATCGGTAAGAACTTCAAAAACGCAGCTACGCACAAGCAACAATACAGTAAAGTGCATCTGGTCGAGCGGGGAATCTCTATTGCAGCTTGCCCGTTGCACTTGCAGAGTTGTCGTTTAGGATGCGCAACACAAAGCTACAAAATCGTTTTCACCGATTCGAAAAAGTTTGGTCGTTACTCAAGACACCAAAACTTTCCGATATTCTAACTAAAGCATCTTGACTAGCGCAAAACTCAGTAAAGCTATTGCAGTGTCATATACTTTACTTCAATTTCGTCATTCACAAACAAAATGGGCCAGCTTATTGGAGCTTTTCTACTCAACCACGTCGAAGATAATTTTACCAAAAGCTTCTTCACTGAAAGTTTGTAAACCGCCAGTAAAATAAGCTCCTTTTCACAGAAATAAAATGGGGTGATTCTTGCAGTCGTGACCACATGAGAACAAACAATATTAAATCCCGATCATCCATCACCGCAACAAAATCTACACCTTTTATTTTGACAGCATATACTCACATGGATCATAAATTCCAGAGGCAATGAGTTCATCGCGTTTCGGGCAATTGCTGCATCCTGCACAAAAATTTTAACATCAGTACTGCAGACAACTTTCTTGAATTTTACCTGCAATCGGCAAAAAGTACTTACTTGCTTTTGCGATGGCAAGCACAACCAACCCGAGGCAAAAGAAAAACTTCATAATTCATAAATTAAGAAACTCCAACCTAAGAAGTAGAAAAATGCTTTTTAGATTAGTTGCTTTCTTGCTTGGCAAATGCTTTCGTCTGCCACGAATCAAGCATTCAAGATCATTTTCAAGGATTTTATACAAGATAATTTCAAACATTTTTGCTGTGCAACTCCGGTGGCAGTCAGATAAAAAATATTAATTTGAAATTGAAATCATGTCAAAATCGAGCCAATGTTTTTAAGCAAAAATGTTTTGAAACTTGTTTTTCATTTCGCAGTTTAATAGCTGGTGCGTATTCTTCCTTATTTTAAAGCGTTTTGAGCGATTCAGAGCGTTTGCGTGAGCGTTAAACCACACAGCTTCGAAGTCGCTCTGCAACTGATGATTTTTCAACAAAGTTTCATGCTTTTTATACTTTATTTGCCAAATTGTCTAAACCCACCGGCAAAAGGGGGACATAAATTGTCAGTGAATCATTCCAAAGCAGATACAACCAGGCACTCTGTTTGCCGTTCTATGTGACGTCACTCGTACCTAACCTCAGGCAAAAAATGAACCTGATCTGCTGAGATCAACTACGTTGTGCAACGACGCAATCGAGTTTACTTTGAACTTACACGGTTGTCGGTGGATAGAAAACAACTTAACCAGCTTTAGTCATATAACCACATTCACTCTTCACTTCCGATGTGGATTAAACTTTTTTTTGCTAAACTTAACTGGAATAAGCTAGGCATCATACTGCAATGAGACGCAGGTGGATAAAAACAGTTTTCTTTCAAAGACTATACTCACTGATTGTACTTAGTTGCACAACACGCTACTTCACAAGTTAAGCAAAAATTAAACCCGCTTCTATCTCCTTTAAGGCAACTGCAAACGTTTAAGAATATTTTGAATGACCCAAAATAAAAACGTTTTTATGACCTTGAGTAAAAGTTTAACAAAGCTTGATGCGAAACAACAAATTACAACATTTGATTGTAACTGTGATTCCAGACACAATGCACACAATGGCGTACTTTGCGAAAATATTCGCATAAAATAATTCTTATCTTCAGAGGAAAATTACCCACAACATTCAGTTGTCACCACTGGTGTGTTGCTTTTCACCGAGCGCATCGTATAGCGCCACTTGAGCGGTAATTATCACCAGGCCCGCAACCTGGGGAACCGGGCAATTGCCCCCTTGAAATTTTCAAAAAGATGTTTTGTTGTTAGGTGCAACAACAAATTACAATCATTTTTCCACCTCAAAAATATCAGTTGGTTGCGGCCCTGATTACCACTATAGGTTAAACTCTCGCAAGAACTTCAGTTATAAAGCAAATGCATGTCTAGTATAATTATCATCTGTCTATCTGTGTAGATGATGAAGTTCCAAGTGGACAAACTGAAACAGCTACAAATGCTCGCATGTACAAAGAAGGCATGACAGCTGTCATAATTTTTTTTCCATCAACATTGAACATTTCAAGCTATAGATAAATAGTTTGCCAATGATTATGAAGGGGTCTGAAATACACTTTCGCATTTTTATGGAAAAGTCTCGAGATTGCAGTAGCTTAAAGAACATTCTCAACCTTTTTTAGCCAAGAACAACTAATGAGCTTTGCACTGGTGGACGAAATATTTGAGGAGTTTACAGATATGACTATATTTGCTGGCTCAGACCTTGTTTATGGCTTTTAGATTTTGTAAATTGTTTACGATATCGGTACGTACATTGTGCTCATCAGCAAGTTTTGCTTTTGGTGTACTGCATCTCCAGAAGACCGCTTTGAGTGTTCTTTCTGTGTGAAGTAGAGTTTTCTAATCCAAAGCGTTCTTCATTCCTTTTATCGTATGGTTTTGTGTTTTTGTTATTGATTGACTTCTTAAATGCTTTGCAGATGTTGAATGTCTGACATCTGCATTCGAGTGTAAAAAGCTAAAATACAGTAGCAGTTATCAAACTTACAATGTTCATCTGCTCCTGTTTCGCTTAGAAGAATATGATCATTAGGATATATAGGCTAGGTGAACATTTGAAGTGGCTTAAATTTAAATATGATAAATCCAAATGATTAATGTTTGCGTTTGTCAACGTTTTTATCCCCAAAAGCATACAGGTTTTGAGGCAAAACTACGTTGAGAAGTCCACAAACATCACATTCCTGCCGTTCATTCGCAAAATAATGCCAACCTATAAATAGATATTTCAATGGCTTTCAAAGATCATCGCTTATTAATTGAAGTTGTACGCAGTAGTCACTCTAAAAAGTAAAAAGCGGTTGTTCGAAAAGTAACTCAGCAGACGTTAGCTACTGGAGACAAGTGGTGGTATTGTGTCATAATGATAATGTAAAGATAGCACTGACGTCGATACCGGTTGGCCCGTAGCCATTAGCTATTCTCATCGCACACCCGTCACTATACTGGCTCTCTCATTTGACTAAATTGCCACCAGGCACGTTTTTGGCGATGGGCGTGATGTTTTACAAAATTGGTTAGGACGATTTGTAAATGACCTTGTATACTGTATTCCCCATTTTGCGCAACCCGCAATGAAAATGCAAGTTTGCGTCACGACTCTATTGCCATCGACTCTATCACCGGAAAAAACATTATTTTTCGACTTTGCACATCGATCACAATTATGCCAATCTTTCTCACGTTAAGTCGGAGCCATTGTTCATTATGGTGGCCAGATACCTTTGTTTCAGGTGGGCACGTTTTAATCTGAGTTCCATTTTCTTAGTCCTTCGCCAAGTCAAGAAAAACGCTACCTTGTTTTCCCTTTGGCGTCTGGTTGAAAACATCGATTCAGGCTATTTCTAAAGCGTATGAGCCTAACTTGTTTAAACTGACCGTAGCTTTCAAGGTTTTGTCGAGGTGCATAGGTCCTGGAATGACCTCTGACAAAAAAACACTCTTAAATTAATTAGGTTAAATGTTTTTTTGTCTGTTGGGATGTTGCTTGAATAAGATCCGTAGTGCAAAACATTCTGTGTCCAACTGCTACTCGTAACAGGGGTCTGTACACTTCAGAGCAAAAAGATTATATGTGTCGTAAACTGGAACGCTGGCAACGGTCAGTCTATCGGTGACCCATCAGCTGATTAGTGAGGTGTAGATCAAGCAAAACGAAAAAACTCATATCAATTTAACTTAAATTTTAAATCAAAAACAGACAAATGAAGTTTCGGTTTTTTCTCTTCGTTCTCCTAATTCAGTGGTTCATAACCTTTACAAACACGCCGAAACCTTACGTAGTTTTCCAAGCTTCTGTCGACCCCATTTTTACCCAATATAACAGAAAGTAAAAATTGTTGTGAAATACTCATGCTTTTAGCCATGTGTCAGATGACCTTCGTCAAACCCCTGAAACAGCTCCGTCGAATCCTAAGGGTTCGATCGAACCCATGCAGGCCCCATCGAACCACTGTCCTAAATTGTTTGTTTGTCTACCGCGTTCCGCTTGTGAGATTCCCTGACGCTTTCGTGCACTGACGGCTGCAACCTGACCTTGCTTCCTCAATTTTACACAGCATAATCTTGATGTAAACAGCCTTTCTTTTATGCGATCCACATTTACGCATTATACCAAGTTATTTGCGAAAATATTCGCATGATCACTTTAAAACCATTTTGATGAATAAGACGCATTCCCCAGGCTAAACTTTCTTACGGTGCTTCTGTTAATGTTGTGAAATATAGCATAACTTTGACAGCCAACATTCAATATTTACACCAGCGATTCGTTCTCCCCAAAAGAATTCATAAACATGTTTCAATGCGATGGATCATTGTTGTCAATCAAACTTACTCAAATCAAGAAGAGCTTTTCGAAAAAGCAAACGCTTTGTCAGTTGACGTTGACATCGTCAAATAAAACAGCGTGAGAAACAGTTTTTTTTTTAGAGAGCAACACCCCGTCATTAAGGTATCGTCAAATAAAACAGCGTGAGAAACAGTTTTTTTTTAGAGAGCAACACCCCGTCATTAAGGTTTAGAAACTTTCGACGAAATCTTAAAATGCCCTGGAGCGTTGCAGGTAATAGGATACGATCTGCCAAATGATATACAAATACCGAGTGGTTACTGGTTACGGCAAATATGACGAATAATAAAGATTAATTCTACGAAGCTGGTAAAATCAGACAAAAAAGATTACTTCCAACAATAGATGCTTCAGTGTGCTTTTGCGCCCAGATTGAACTTAAAGATATCACACTCTGATCCGTACATTTTAGCGCGAAGTCATTGAGAACGAACACACATTTGGCGTGCGCAGCTCAAAGTCTGCCTCTAATTTTTGTTACACTTTTTTAACAAATGAACCAAGACTGTCGCTGATTCGACAAAAATTTACTCTCAAGAAAATCTCTCAAGTGACGACACATGACATTGCATAAACCAAGTTTTCTCAATTGCAATATTATCTATTGAAAAAACTTTTGGTAAAATTCGGATTTCATCGATATGAAACAATGTGGAAAATTAGCTTGGTTTTAACAATAAAATAGAAATACACTTGTAAAAACTTTTCTTTCAAATAGCCAAAACGAATCGTGTTATTTTTTTGCTACACAACTTCAGAACACTCGAAGAACACTTTCAACAGGGCTCCCTTTAATTTTACTCCCTGTGTGCGCGAAATGAAATGCCCTTGCGCAGCTCTTCGGGCTATCCTAAAAACTTGTGAGCATTTTTGGCTGCCATGGTGGTTGGCCAATAGGTGCTGAGAGAAGCAATTCCAGCAGAATCTCGTGATAATGACAAAATCGATAACGTGGATTGCGGCTTCACACATTCATTCTCTTTCTGAACTTTTTTAGTTTAATCGTATTAAATTTTCTTATTTATTTTACTTACGTGTTTCGCTCAGACCCATGGTCCAGGGAAGACGAAAACAAGAAAACAAAAATGCATAATCAGAATATATCGCAGGGCGGGTGTCTGTTGGTACGAGAAGACAAAACCGAAGAAAAGCAAACCTTGAAACAGCGCACCAGCAACTGCTGTAAATAGCTAAGAGAGAAGCGTTAGACAGCGGGAGGAAATGAAGAGTTTTCGAAGCATTAGACGTTTGAAGTGAGCGGATAAAAAGGTTAAAATGAAAACGTTCATTGCTGCACAATACATGCTGATTGCTTGTAATCAACTCATTCGCGTACATGCAACAACACGGTTGCTACGGTGGAACTTTCGGGGCTGAATTCCCATAGAAGGGCATTTAATTATTGGCTTAACATATAAGTGAAACAACTGCTATATTTTGAGAAGCTGCGATAAGTTCTGATTTGATTCTTATCCATCACAGCAACTCCACTACAAGACCTTGGCTGAGGAGGATCTGGACGCAACACTTGCAATTTTCAAGCCTAATACCCCAAGAAATCACCGTGCAAGATGTTGCAAAAAAAATTTTTCTTTATTTCATACGTTTCTTTTACGGCAAATGTGTTGCAATGATATTTGGAATTAACTTTCGTCTTTAGCAAAATTTAGAAATTCTTTTTTGTTTTTTATGTATATTGCGTATACAGTACAAGACTGTATGTTTGCTCCAGACATCAGATTTGGCATACTTTTCAGCAACTTTCCAGGTGGGGTAAGAATTAAATTCAATTTAGGTTCTCATAATTCGAACTTTACCGCTTGAATTATTCCTAGTTTGCAGTGGCGAAAAAGTAGAACATGTGTTTGTTTCATGCGTCCATATGTCGTTATGTACCTCTGAATGTCAGGACTCTCAGGAGCCTCATCTTTTAAAAACCAGGGGAGAAGTATATCTATATCTTCCGTAGTTTAGAGTAATTCACGACCCAGTGGGAGTTTAGACGTAGGTAAACACGTATAGGCCAAATGTGAAGTTGTCTAGGGACAGCTCTTGAGATCAAACGTAGTGGCTCACGGCTCTGTCACGCCTGCTTTTTGAAGTTTAAGCAGTGTCGTATCAGCCCAACTCTGCCCCCCTCCAAAATGCTTACAGGGCCCCCCTAATGGTATTTTATAAAAAAAAATATGTTATGCTACATCTCGAGATCGAATGGCCTTCAAAACAAAATGTCCTGATTGCAGACACAATTTCGACAGAACCAGGCCTGTAGCCAGATTTTAAGGTTTGGGGGGCAAAACACATTTTTAGGGGGGAAAGATTTTTATTTTTATCATGTGTTTAAAACAAATTTTTCTGAGCACAACAAAATTTGGAGGCCTATAAAAATTTGGGGCTAACTGTCCCGAATGCCCCACGGTGTCTGCGGGCCTGGGCAGAACCGTCGCCAGAAAGTCTTCCATTTGAGGCCTTCATGTTTGTGCAGGGGGCTAGACATTCTGAAAATTTATTTCACAACATGAACAGCATTTGCAGATTGTGCAAATTAATTATAAATATTTTTCCCGCAAATGCCATTATAGGCTCGTAGTTTCCAACTAAAAATTTTTGAACGATCTTAACAAAAGGAATTGGGTCGTAAATCATTGTCGTTTAATTGACGGCGATTATTTAGAGAAGTCGTAATAAAATGCAAATGTAAAAAAATTGCAGAAAAGCAAAATCAATCCTATCGTTCAGTTATCAAAACGTAATTACCGAAGGAGCAAACATGAGGCCGGTCAAAGCATGTGCGCAGCGATGTACGTTTTCATTCATTAGCGCAAATTGATAAACTTTACCATGACCTTAAGTGAAATATGCTTATAAACCGTACGCATTGGACTTTTTACTGGCCGAAATACGCATGCATAAACTAGCTGATATCTGGATTGTTAATCTTCTAGTGCATGGCACGTGTTTAGATTAATAAGATTTTGTATCTCAAATCGCCTATAAATGTTAACAAATATAGACTAAGGCCTACGTGGACGCAACGGTTAACATCCATAATCCACCAACTGAATTATTCTGTTTTGGAAAACCCCCAAAATAGACTCTTCTAACTACACAATTAACTCCATCTGGCTGTCTGAACAGCAAGCTGCGCGAATGTGTAACTTTGGTCGTAAGCACCAAAGGTATCTTCTTGCTATGCAATACAAAATAAGAGAAGACTACCTGGGCTAGACATAGTAGCCTACATTTTTTTACAATCACTACACAAAATACGGTGATAAGGTGGAAGTCTGACTTCTGGACGTATATAACTAATGTAGGCAGGGCCGGATAAATGAACGCGAGGCCCACGAGGGCAAAGTAGGCCGGTAACCAGCTTATGACACCAGGTGGGGCGAAGAGTTTTCTGAGAGGGGGCCAAATTTTTAAACTATGTCCAACACATTTTTCCAGGGAGGGC
>JGI24022J15233_10009751_pt1 | contig 10834 bp, 7 predicted proteins | sample Ectturendosymbi2_FD_15233 | JGI IMG/M metagenome (IMG submission 15233)
GGGCGAAAGTCGAAACATAAAATGCCTAGAGCCGCAAGGACTAGGGAGGCGCTTCTTTAGTCCAGTCGGTAAGGCATTGCGAATTTGGCTGAAAGAGTTAATCTCTCCCTGGGAATCATGATAGTTCGATTCCCGGCTTGAAGTGGAACAGGCGGGCAAAAGTTCCTCTTCAGCCGGAACAAATTATATGACAGAGTAGCACGAATTATATATCATTGAATATGATGAGTAGAGTGCAGCACATACAGACAAAAACATTTTGATTTTGTGCATGAGCATAAAAACTATAGCAAAGAAAATAACATTTGTGACATCTTGAATCATTCTCAGGGAAATTTCGTTATATAAATCAAATATTCTAATGTTGTCCTGATCCAATTTTTTCTAAAGTACTTGTCCAAATCCAATCCTGTTTCAATCAAAATCGCCAATATCCTGCAGGATATCCAATCCTGATTCCGTCCATGCTCACGTTTGATTTACACCCGAAAAAACCCTCTGATTACATTTCACTGCAGTGATCAACGCAGTTTGGATATCCATGTCTGAACCGGTAGAGTTTTTTTAATCCAGTCCGATCCAGTNTCAAGCGAAATTTCTGACCTCTTCTAAATTTCTGACCTGTTTTTGTTTGTCAGTTATTTTGCTTCTCATAATAAAAAATAAAGTTTGATAATTACGTGTTTGATATGTGTTGTATAAATAAAAACATTTGGGTTAGATGTCAGGTATCCATCACAAGCTATAATACGGGAATAAATTTAACCAACGAAAATATTTGGACTTAGTCTTCGACATCAATTATTTTTCTTTTTCTCACCCGACCCAAACCCTAATCGGACACACTTACCTTAATGCGAATCCCTAAGCCCTAATCATCAGTTTTCTCAGCGTACTTTATGTGTAAAACATTCCTCTGTTCATGCGTACATGGCGTGAAGTTAGAAATTTCGCAAGCCAGAAATTTCGCATGACACTGGATCCGGCTCCGAATTGAATAATCCAGTTGGATCACGATCCGGAAATCGGTTCATGTTCAGTACTGTTGCCAATGCCACACTTCAAAATTGGAAATCACGAAATGAACTATTTTTAAATTTTTGTGATCAATCTGGTGGATGCAGCATGACTCTATTTGCGTGTTCTGATTTTGTGGATCTTTGCAGCTGGATTGCACATGTTGAAGTTGGTTGAACTTTGCCGAGTTCAGAAATAATTGTGGTATTTCATTCTTTTTTATCAGTGAAAGAATGTTTACAAATTTTTTTTGGATAGTGTTTGTTATTTCATTGTTGTATCATGTGTGGCATGTGTAAAATTTATAGGTACAGTAACAGTGCCAGTTGGTAGGCTAGGCCTAATTTTTACCAAATGAATCAATGCATGCGATGCTGGCAAGAAGAAAGTGTTTTTGTTGCCTCGTGATTCTTTTAGTTAGCCTACTTTCATTTTATGTATTTATAAGCAGTGGCTACAGGTACGCCTGTTGATCTTGATATTTGAAACCTTAATATGCCACCTGTAATAACGTGACCGTTATGCACAAGGACTCCTTGAACTTGAAGGAGGAGAGTGCAGTTTTGCTGGGTTAGGCTTGGTAGAAACGTACTAGGCTTAAACGTAAAACTTCTAAAAGGTAAACCCTGATCCTAAGCCTAATGCTAACAGTAAGTAACACAACACTAACATCAACCCTGACCCCTAAACCTAAACTTTTGAAAAAGTAAAAAGAAAAACTGGTCTCATGAATTGAGACGTGAAACCACTGTGGTGGAATTGAACATTTTCGAACACACGCATGCGTTGTTTTCAACAAGATTTTCTTCCTCAATAATTTTGTGTTCACACTATTTTCTTCGTACAGATATTGAAAAGTGGCACATGGATGTGTGTAATTTTTTGCAACAGGTCAGGTTCCAAATTTTTGCTTCTTGTCATGGATGGACAAGTACTCATCCAAACAGTAGATAAATCTCATAAGTCATGGCATTATATGAGTTAATTTTTTTTTTTTTTTAAGTAAAATGCTCTGCTAATTAACCAAACTTGTTTTTTTCATGTACCCAACGCTTATTGGATTAATGTTTGCTGTTAAACTTATTATTGTAATCTGTTTGTACCCTTGTCTGTTCAACATCAGTTGGTGATGCCATGTGTCTGGTAGGACATATCTTAATCCATGGTACTTTCTCCATTATGGTCTATGGGCAATAGTGTTACTTCTTCATGATGTATATGTGTAAACATGATTGTTTTCTGCCCTTCTTGTTTTTGTAATGAAATGTGTTAAAACGCATTGGTCTCTGCTTCATAAGCCTTGTTGTTGCTCACTTCCTTCACCAGTCCTATGTGCATGCTTCACCTTCTCTGTACATACTTCAACTCTTCACCTATTGCTTGCCTACCATCATAATCGTATGTGTTATGCTGATGTCTATTATGTATGTGCAGTTATTATTGCATTTTCTTCTCATTTTATTCAATTATTGTGCTTTTTTGTTGATTAACTCATCCAAAAGGCTTTGAATTCTAGTAGGGTAACTCATGATATTAAAATATTTAAGTTTATTTTATGTTGGTACATTAATGCACCACAGTTAATCTCATAAACATGGATACAAACAATTAAGCTTAAATGTATAGATGAAGAACTACTTTGTTGCATTAGATGATATAATTTTGTTTAATGTAGTTCTAAGTTCCATTTAGATCAAGAATGGGGAACATGTGGCATGCGTGATGATGGCTATTTAATGTGGTCAATGTAAATTTTATTACTTAGATTTTGTTGGATTTGCATATTCATCACAACTTTAAATTTATAATATTTTGTCACACAGTCATGGTATTCCATGACATATATGGCCCATGGTGGTAAAACAATTGTCCATTCCTTAGTAGGATGGACAAATAAGGCGCCCTTTAAAGAACTGATATTTGTTAGTAAATATATAATAATGCAACCAGAGTTATGACAACAACTGCTTTACTGTGAGCAGTATTGCAATGCATTGGCAATAGAAATACTGTTACTGCATAACACGTTGTTAAACTATGGTAAAAGATTTAGACTCGAGTATGAGCATATTTGTCAATTTGAGTTTCATAAAAGTTCCAAACATAATGAAAATAACAATAAGACAATTTGAAACACTGTAAACCAGTGGTTTCTATCCTTTTCTTTACCATGCCTTCCGTAAGTACTTGTGCTATGTTTCAAGCCTCCCTGGCTACAATAAGTTGCAAAAGCAAATGTATTTATTGGCAAATTTATTGATCAAACTTTGAATATTGTACAGCCCTTAAGGGGTCATGCCGCCCTGAATTTATTAATGCTTTACGGTTAAGAACCACTGCTGTAAAAACTGTTTAGTATTATGAGTGTGGTGAAAGCCAGTGGCGCATAAAAAAAATATTCACGGGGTGGTTTTCATTCCGTAGCATATGGTCGTCATTTGTAGTTGGTGTGCGCTGTTTGTGACATCATAATTTGACATCATATTAATGCTTCCAAACAACATTTTGGCGAAGTTTGTTGACACAATATGCATATTCTTCTACACGCACTCTTTTTATCTTATGTGTCATTGCACTAAATATAAACTATCAGCGCCCCAAGTTGAGATATCGGGGGAAAATACACTCACTGCTACAACACAGCAATTAATAAATGTAAAAATATCAGGCTTCGTGTTAAAACAAGGAAATAAAACATAGTCATCACTATGTCAAAGCAATTTACAAGTGCAAAATCAGGCTGTGCTGATGTCTCATCGAATACAAGCAGTCGGGCATAGGTGTGTGGCTGGACTGGCTGGCGCACACCCAAATTTCTAAAACTAAATCTTGCTAAACAACACAAGAATTGAGAATGCGCATAAAGTACGCAAGAAAACTTTGTTTTTTTTGTTGTGTATAGAAGTCCAGCAATCTTTTAGTTTTCCTTTTTCTTTGCCAAGACATTATTAAATGCCTGAATGCTGACTATGTTAATAACTGGTGTTTTTTAGCTTGTGCAACAGTTCCATCATCCTATAGAAATTGGTGATATAGCCAATGNGGTGAGGACATGCGCTGATCAACTATAGCAGACAAAATAAAGACAATTGTTTCAGATAAAGTGAACTATCGCGGAACAAAATATTAAACATGCGTAGTAGACAAAAGGTCTGCAAAAAGTGGTGAAATGGTTCCTAGATGGAGATGATAACCCAGATTCCCACCAAAACCTAATTATTACTTTTTGGCCCATTTACAATGTTCCTTGTAATTTACATGCAAATTCATTCCATGCTGTTAGCATTAAGTCAACAAATTAACAAGCAAAAAGTATGCAAAAACAATAAATCTTTCTTTTGCGGGTCATTCCATGCTTAATTTAAAATTTTGAAGATTTTTTATAACCATATGTCATGAAACCTTTTTATTTGTATTTTTTATTAAAGAGTATAAAAAACGATGAATATTAAAAAAAATATTTCAAAATTGCTTAACTGCTTCTCGAGTTAAAAGTAATAAAGTTTTTGTGACATAATGAAACTCAAGGGAGAGTTTTAACCCCCAATCCCCCTTGTGTAAGACTTTCATGAAAGCTAATATTAAAATGTCAGTGTCTATTTTACCATCAACAGTAAAAGCACTGCTGGAGCTATTTTGCCATTAGCCTACCCAATTGGTTGAATTGGTCTTGTTACAAGGACAATATGTTTGGATTAGTATATCATCCTTGTCACCTGACTTAAAACCCAAACCCTAATCCAAAATGTAAACCTGTGTCTGGTTTTCTAAATTAAAAAAAAAATTACACAAGAGGTGCTCCCATCACAAGTGTCATGTCTACTAGCAAAGCCAAAGCAATAATGCTGAAAGCTGAACCAAAGACCACTTGCATAACAGGAATATATCGTATAATTTCCACTCAACCAAGTTCACCGTACTGCTAGTGTTACAAACTCAGCATTATATGTAGAAAATGGATATGGTTTGGATGGCAAAAGAATCTCAGCGAAGCTTTTGCCTTTGGCGGCAAAATAGACACTGCTTATTAAATTGCAAAGACAGTTTTTTTGCAGTTGTGTTTTCAGCTTTATTTATTGTGCAATGCTGTTTTTTCTTTACTCCAGGTGTACATCATCATAGGGCCAGTTTTTGTTGCAGTAAAAAAGTGAGAAAGTTGCATTTATTTTCAAAGAAAGTTACGTTTATCCGCACATTTGACTGTGAAAGACTAGACACAACCTATTTTTGTTTGCAGGGACTTGGCCAAAAGCCAAGATTTTCTGCACTTCCACCTCTAATTGAGTTCGGGCACTGTTGTACTTGGCTGGGGTTGTAAAACTTCTAGCTTGCAAACCAACTGTTTCGTCATAGATAACATTAAGACGCAGCTAATCCGTCATATAGCTTTTTTTCATGCAATCAAAGATAATAGAACTAAACTGAAATAGTTTTGTAGTATTTTTTTAAATTACACTTTTGGGCAATTCCAAATGTGACTAACGGAACATTTTGACTACTTTTTCATTTCTATAACAAACATGAAATATAGGAGAAAACTAAAACTAGCAGCATTTGTTAGTGTTGACTCATACTTACTGTTCGCATGTTTGGAAAAATTCATCCGTCTTTTAATTTTTTGGTCATTTGAATATTTGTTTGTGACTAACGGGACAGGGGACAAAAGTACCACATAAGAAAAATAAATGCAAATTCCAAAGTCTGCTTATTGACTGCACAGATACTCTTGATTTGGTAGTATTGTGTGGACAATATATCAAGGTTTTTAATCCATACATTAGTTTTCAATAGTTGCTGGTTATAATTAGGCAACGGAGACATTTGCAGAGTATGTTGTTGTGACCAATGGGACATTTTTATTTTATGACTACTTCTTTGCATTTATTTGCAAAATAAGCCTTACAGTATTAAATTATTCTGATACAAGGCTGAGAATTAAATGAGTTAACTAAAAAAACTTTGTTCGAAATCACTTTTAACTATTCAGAAATCGGCATCTATTAGAACTTGAACCTGCATTTCAAAATTATAAATTCAACTAACAAGAACTAATAAGCAACCAATTTTGGTGAAATGCAGAGTTTGTAACAAAATTAAATGAAGATATCTATAAAAGACCATGGTGATGTAAATGCTTTCTATGCATGCAAGCAAATGAATCCAAATCTAAAAGAGCTCTTGAAAATTTATTGGTTGAAAATTTCACTCAAAAACCAAAAAATACCAAACATGAAAAATCCATTGCTGCACAAAAACATTATTTTACAACAGCTTGGCAAATGCTGAATGATAACCACAACAACACAGGCTCCCAGGCTCTAAAAATAATCAGAAAATAAGGGTACTGGAATAACTAATCTTGAAGCTAAAAAATTGAATATACCACTGCAACTTCATCTTCATGCAATCGAAAATGGTTTAATGCTTCAATTCAGCAGCATTTTTTAATACTTCCGTAGCAATGAGTACCACTAGAGAAAATAATGTCACAAAGAATAACTTATATTGCCAAATGAAAAGCTAGTTCAACTAAAACAAGAAAAAAGAACACTTAACGAAGTAACACCTGAAACTTTCAAATGAAATGTCAGTGCAACTTAATAACATGGAACAACAGTTGCAATCATAAAACATTCACAATAAGAAAGATTAGTCAGATTTTGGATTTTTCTTTAGGTCTGTAGTTTTTCATCTGCTTTCTTTGCTTTTCTAAATATTTTTCATATTTTCTTTCTTCGAATTTTTAAATATATTTTTTTTCTTTACAACTACAGATTTTGCCATTTTTATATTACTATCTTAAACAATGTGTAGTCTATCTTAAACAGGCCCGCAGGCTGCATGTGGCCCGCCACAGTGTTTTCAGTGGCCCTCAGAAGCATTCAAGAAAAATCTTCAAATCTGATATTTGTTGAAAAACGTGTGAGGTCACATTTGGATAAAGTGCATTTTCACAAGATCAATACCCTTTCTGTGTACCATTTTGTTTTATACATTTATATTGTGATCAAATCAGTAGGATTACGGTCTTCCACTAATCCCCTGACTAGATAACCTCTGTGGTTTTTGGGCGTTCCTTGTCTTGAGGAGTACATGTGGCCCAATGAACTCAGTACCGCCAAATAAATCTGTCTATCTATCCACTGAATGTGACTTTCTCAAAGTTACCCTCGAGACAAATTGATTGTTTATCCCTGTAATAGGCAATTTTCATTAGAACAAGCATTTTACTAAAAATATAAAATAGTAACAGCGTTAGAGACTACAGAGAGCTTCTAGAATTTAGGCAGCAAAGAAAGATTTCTCAAACTGAAAGATTTTGCACCAAAATGTTCTCAATTTGGAAACACATGTGTCTGAGGGTACATTTTCTACGATGAAGCAAGTCAAATCTAATGGCAGACGAAAAATTGGGCGATAGTCTCCAAGTTGCACCACTAACACTGGTATTGATGAAGGAACACCAGTGTCAGAGAAGCCTTGACCACAGGTTTCCCACTGGTAGTGATTTGTAATAAATTGCTATCTGCTATTGTGTAATAATTTCAGTGACACGCAGTTCTTCCCTTTTTGAGTTTCAAATGCTGCAAATCTGTTGTTTCATACATCATTTTTTTTAGAAGTGGCCCACAAGTTGTCGCGTTTTTGTAAAATGTCCCGTAGGTCAAAAGTGGTTTGACCACACTGTTCTAAAATAAACAAGCATGCCAGCTAACTCTAAACAGTAAGATGCAGAATTAAGTCAATTATATGCTTACGTGAACAAAACAGCATCAAATTGCTAAAGTGTTGATTAAAAAAATTATTGCCATATTGCTAAAAGGTGCATCAATTTTAACAAGAGGCATCTGGTTTGAACTGATACTTCACCAACAACCACATGTTTTGAAAGGTGGGTAGTAGGGTAATAAAAATTAGTGTAAGGGACAAATGTAGGTACGATGAGTTAACATATAAGAAACTACAGTAAGACTTAGAGGAGGGTTGTAGAAATATGTAGTACAGATAACCTTTTAAATCCATTTCTCTACTCAACACCATCACAGACACCAATATAATATTGCAGAAAGAAACTAGCTAGTCCTTTACCCAAATGATTAACTTGGTGTTTCATTTCTAAAACATTTTTTTTAACAAAATATATTGTGACTAATGGGACAAACTCTTTTTCGCTATAAACAAAGAAACCATCAGTTTTGACAAAATTCTCTGGTTTAAATACAAAATACACACTACGTTATTAATTAATCTGAGGTATTGTGTAGAAAGCCTTACTAGGTTTTACATGAAAAAACTTTTAACAAAAAAATGTGACTGTGACTAACGGGACATCTCTTTTAATATTATTCAGATGCAGTGATGAAACTTTTTGCAAGTAATTTTACTATGGAAATTATTAGTTTATCAATGCTTCTGACCAAAAAATTATTTGACCAGAGAGAAAAACAATTTGAGCTTATTTTAATGAACCCCCCAAAAATTCTGCAAATTTAACAATTTTTTTTTCGTGGTAGGTACATGTGTTTACATTTTAAAAAATATACGTTTTTGGTATCCGTTGTTTTTGTAAACAGTGTTTTCACAAAGAGTGATGTATGAAAAGTTATTTAACACTTTGTTTGCTTCAATTTTTTGGTTGTATTTTTTTCAACCATGGAGTACCTTTATCGTGGAATTCCCTTTTACATTTTGCGCAATATATACTTGATAAAAATTGCAGTAAAAAGTTGCACGTAAAAATAAAAAAAGTTGCAATAGAAAATTCTTGGAAACAGCTCAAAACATTGAACAACATATATTTTGAGTATTTAGGAAGCTGTAAAAAAAGTTGCCCTAATCATCACAATAACATCAATGATATCCATCTTAATGGATGTCTGTGCTTTACCTTATTTAACAAATGATAATAAATGACTTCATCAACAGGAAAAATGCTTCTACTTCATGATCAGTTTCTTCTATCACTTCAGTTGCAACAAAGAAAGATCGTGCTTTCTTTTAACTACATTCTGCTTCATCTGTAAACTATACTTGAAACAATGTAAGCATAAAAATCAGCATTTCCTTGACAAGGAATTTACAGGTCTTGTTCTTTGGGTTAATTTAGGGTTACCATTTGAAGGTTTTTCAGAGCATGTCCCAAATTTTGTTTAAAATCTGTGTCCCAAAATATAATTAAAATCTGACATAAGACCCAAATTTAGCTGTAGTGTACAGATTGCATAGAGTAGACAGTCAGACTGTCTAATATAGAAAACCAGTGCTGTACTTTGCGCAAAAATTTGCAAAAACTCCCTGCACTAAAAGGTGTTAAAATTTTTGCTAACACATTACCTTCCACCTTCATACTTGTAGGAATATAGGTGTAAAACAATAGTTTTGCAATACTTCGTTACTGTTGTGCATAGAGGTTGTCAGTGTCATTTGTTGTATAACTGCATATTGCTATATTGTAGCAGCTATAATGATCATGAGTAAGAAAGGTAAAGTTAGATGGTGTAAAAAGATAAATATTGCTACACAATCTGAATTCTGTTGTTATTTAAGGAACTTCTATTAGTTCTAATTTGTGGTGGACTAAGATTGAGACGTTATCAAGTGATTTGATGTCTATCAGGTAGAATATAATCTATAGCGTCAAAAGTGTCTGAGTTCCATGATAGGTGGTTATTGTGGCTGTCCGAAATGCGTCCCAAATTTTGTCTATTCAGAAGTGGAAAATCTAGGTTAATTGCCTCTGGTGCTGGCTGCCTTGAAAAAATGCACTGGAAAATGGTTAAAAATTCATCCTCAAACAGCAGTTCCCATAGCTAAAAATCATTGATCTGAATAACTAGAGCTTATTTGATGTATTGTCATTGATCCAAGTTGTGAAATATTTGGTTTCAGGAAATAAATTGTGAGCACTGGGATACACTGCAAAATTAGATCAGCACCTCTAATTATATTTAGAACAGATAAAAAAAAACGATTATGCAGTAGCAGCATGGATTCCTTGTATAATTCTTAAATTAAAATGACAGAAGAAAGCAGTATGAAATATTACAATATAGCTTTTTTTTCTTTATTGATCACATGCAATGTGATGGATTTATTTAATGACAATTGGCAGCAGGACGAGGCCTGAACAATGCTTTTCGTCAAGGCGGTTGCCATGAACGCTACTGCCAAAGGAGCGCTGCAGCAAGTCACATGATAGCTTGTAGATGTGCTGAAGTGGTATCACTTTGTGCTGCTCAAAATAACCCTATTACATGCTGAACTGGGTTTTTTGATAGTATCATTGATCTGTGCTTTAGACACAATGCTATAATGCTATGTGTTCAATTTATGTTTTTCGCAAATGGTGCTGGTAGCGGTGATAAAAATGAATCTGGATAATTGCATGTTCAATCTACTAAGCTTTTCTGCATGATTAATGAGAATATGCAATTATCTGTAATTAACACTTTGGTGTCCGGCCGGTTTTGGAGATTTCCAAGAAAAAAACACCAAAACGCACATGGCTTTGCGCGGGAATTTCTCTGGTCCAGTAAATGCTGCTGACCTGGTCAAAGTCTCAAAAGATGTGGCAAGTCTTGCAGCCTGCACTCAAATAAATTTTTTGGTTGGAGTGCGGGTTTTTTGTGAGTGACGTCACAAGTGGAGGGCTTTTAGGCTACCTTGGCCCACTTCACCTGGCCCTGGGCTCAAACTGTTAGATGGTAGTATTTTGCTAGCTTTTATTGGAAACTAGGCTACAATCCGAGTCTTTTGATACTTTGGATGACCTGCTGGGGTTTCAGGTTCAAAAGTTATGATCTAAAGTAATAAAAAT
>JGI24022J15233_10009754_pt1 | contig 10833 bp, 7 predicted proteins | sample Ectturendosymbi2_FD_15233 | JGI IMG/M metagenome (IMG submission 15233)
TCATCTTCTTGCGAAGTGACCCCAAGGTGTCGGCGATGCATGCGCGACCTGCCCAACTTAACTCCGAGGTATTTGTGCTCGGAGCAGAAGGGCAGGGTTTCGTTGTTGAAGTTGAATTTCATCTTACTTTAGCTTCCTTGTTGTTAAAGTGGAAGGCTGCCTACACCGTTTTGTAGTGCTGAGCTTCAGCTTGCAAGTCTGGAGGTATTCACCTAAGGTTGCCATGTTTTCACTCAGCACCCCTTCCACCGCCTGCCAATCTCTATCAGCATGCATGATTGCTAGGTCTGCCAGTCTCCGTCAGCATGCTTTCATTGTCACCTTGTGCTTATGAAACTGGGATGTTTACCTACGTTGTACCTTGTTGTTGCAGTGTTTTACCTACGCTGTAGGTACAAACGCTGTTCTCAAAACAACCAAAATCTCGGAGGTAGCTTATGGTGAAAGACCGACAAGTTTTATCAACCGGCGCCAGATTGAATTAGGTTTGCTTGCTATTGTGGTGCCTACTATATCGGACAAGCGCAGCGCATTGTAATGAATACTACAAAGGAGTACTGAACTTCCAATAAACTCGTCAGTCTGTTCTCTGTAGGCATTTGCAGGCCAAATCGTCGGCTTCATTTTAACAACCTCGAGGTCACTGGTAATAATAATTGGCGTGGGTTGGAGATTATTGAAGCTTTGTTGATGTAAGAATACAGTACAAACCAGAGGTTGGCGGAAACAACCCACCGATGCCTCTACGTATTTTTAACCTGTAGCACAGCTTCGTGCATCATACGTGACGCCACACGTCGCCAACATTGGCGTAAATCCCACTAATTGACAAGGGTATGCCAACCCGTCGCGCTGCTATATCGCTGAAGTCACTATTTTTCGCGCTTTTCATTCATTTTGCAGCGTCAATGTCCCTGCTAGCTGCAAAAACTTGCGGCAAGCTCACTGCTGCTTACATGTCATTGTATTGATTGCAAATTGCAATGCAACATGCTCAATGCCAGTTTAGGTTTTACGAACTAATATAACGGTGCTGCATCAGAGAAAAAAAGAACAAAATTTGGTTAACTCAGGGTTTCACAAAAAACAGTTTTCAAAAGCACCAGTCTTGGATATATGAACGATGTCACTATAGCCACCACCGGCACGAGGCAGTACTGTGTTAAACTGAAATATAGCGTTAACCAGTGAAATACCAACGGACGGGCGAACACGCTGATTGCGCATTAGTACGGTTAGAAACAATATCACGTCAGCCATTCACAATAGCGATGTCAATTTGCCGAAACGTCATGATATGCCTTTGATTTTTTTTGGTTGTTACATATATCATTATCTTTTTTCTATTTCAGTGTACAGATAAACATTTTCTGTTGGGCTAGAAAAAAAAAACTATGAGAAATATGGGAGTTCGTGTTGATAATAGCATTTCTCAACCCGAAACACCTTTTCTAGATGGAATGACAAAAAAAGAAACACATTTGGTGTCAGTAGAGATTTTTAGGCCCAATTACGAACTGCTTTGAAACATCGCCGCGTTGCATAAAATCAGGAGGTGCTATATTTTACGTTAAAAGTTTCTGAAATCAAAAAAATGATGTAGAGTAAATAAGCACATAGGGTCACATTACCCACAAACAAAACACATCGTCAGCGTTCTTGACCATTTGCTTTGTTTTTTTTATATTCAATTACAACAACCAGACCCTCATAAACGCTGTTAAAATGTTTGGTGATTACACAGGTACATTTTCAATAGCTTGTGTTATTGTCGTGAAATTTTACAGGAATTATTTAGCTGTGGGCATGAGCCTAATTTCTAATTAGAATAACATTCGAAGTATTGCGCGGTTATGTACTGTATCACCCACTGAAGTTGTGGCATTATAAATTTACTGTCATATTCGAAAGTATTAGGCGGATTTTCCCTAAATCTCTGCCTGCGCAAAAATGACGGGGAAACCCGAAATTGCTGTTTTCTGGGAATCGTGGTTTTATGGCGTCCACGAATATGAAACATTTTCTTCTGCACTCAATTTTCACTACCTAAAAACGATTCTACGTCTTTTTCTATTTCTTACCAGTATTTACGCATAGAGAAAAAACAATAGAAACGGCAATGTGCTTTTGCTACTGATATCCTTTTGCCATTGCGAGTACATACACATGAATCATTGCATTGCATCTGTAGATAATAGGAAAAATTCTCGGCGAAACTAACCCTGTTTCCATAGTCAAACATGTCACTTCCTCCATCAATGATGTAGCTCGCACTTTTTCCAGCGTCGTAATTGTAGTTGTACCAGTTTGAAATTTGTTGAGTAATTCCACCATACCTTTCGATCAGGTGAACTACTTTTTCCTCAAGGCCTAGACAGAAGCAGTTGATTAAAAAAAGAAACAATATTGTGATTCTGACTTTCGTAATACAAATGTAACCTGCTCAGAAATTGATCAGAGCAACAAATACTTAATGCACCTATAAAATTGTGTTCAATATCTAGATGGTTATTTTAAATTTGGTTAGTTAGAGATCAATGTTTTAAAACACCGAATATTTATCTTAAAAGCATTCTAGTAATCCAAAAGTGTAACGCTAACGATGTATAGTTCCGCTACATACTTTGCTATAGATAATAGAATCTATCTTACAACCAAACTTTCTTTTACTTGGTATCCTTTTTTCCTTTAGTTTGCCGTAAAAACTTTAGAATGTTGAAATAGAAGTGATATGGACACAACTTAGCTGGAATTTTATCCTTTTTGACAATTTTTAAGTAACCATGTTATAGAATCTAAAAAATCTACAAAATCATGTTCAATATAGTAAGAGTCTATTCGAAGAAGTCGCAGCTTTTTACAACAAAAACTCAAAGTCGTTACCAAAATATATTTTTCATATTTTTTTGGAAACAAAAATTTAATGTCTTCTTTGTTCCCAACAACCTCTGGCTATTAAGGCATTGTTCACATTAGGATTTGATATTTTTGGTAAATGTAACCTACAGTTAACCACGGTCAGCTCAGATATTCACCATATCACCTGTTTTCATACATACAGACCTAAAAGTATGACGTTAAAGTTTCACGTTGGTGTCAGTTGTAAATAGCAGCTGCATACAGGTTTGGAAAGCTTTGCTCACCAAACATAGTGTTGGTCGACAGCGGGACATAATCTCTGTACAATGTCTGCAGCGACGATCCGTACTTCAAGAGAAAACCGTCAGTAGTATGATAGACGGTGATGCTCGAGTTTTCTATTTCGTCAACTTTAACGTCATTTGGCACATGAGCAATCAGGACATCAGAAGCCTGTAAAGGAAATCAGCCGGTTTTGTTTAATTTCTTCCAAGACTATTTGGGGTTATCAGCAGAAGTGCATACTGAACTAACGTTAGAAACATTGCTGCTGTATTTTGTGAAAGGCTACTTGTCATTATTTCACACACAGTGATAACCCCTTGATCTCAGCATCGGACGTTTATAACTTTTTGAAGGCATAATCTAAGCTCAAAGTTGTAAGAATGACGGTAAAATGAAATTAATGCTGCAAATGGACACATTTAAAAAAAATTATACGCTTAAACTACAGTTGCACAATTTCGTTTATTCTTACAGGCAAGGTGTATGCTTTGCTTTTGAAATCTTCAGAGGATGCAGATTCGATGCTTCCGTACGTCAGCAGATTTGACCACAAATATGGACCTGTTGATAAAGTCACATGACATCGCTTAACTAGGATTGATCTGATAACGCCTCAAAATTATTTCGCAACATCTGTTTTAAATGCTTGTTGTAATCAAGAAGCACACTAAATAGTCTTTTTATCTTCTTAGATGTATCAGGTGTTTTTAAAAAGTAAGACTTAGCGTCTTCGTTGTTGTTTAATACAAGCTTCACTTTTGTTTAAAAGCTGTATTTCACTAATAAACGTTTTTTAGAAAAGAAAAAAATTGAAAAATACGGACTAATAAGGAATAAAAGAAAATGATTGGATGCATTCACGAACTAAATTAAATCTTTCTCTGTCTGAAAATAAAAACATGTTTGAAAGTGAAATCGAAATGTGAAAATGTGCATTGGAAATGTGAAAAATTGGGCTAAAAATATGTTTGAAACTTCAAAAGTGCTTTTTTTATACTACGATTTTACAAAACAAAGTCTCAGTAAACACGCTTGAAATGTGAAAGCTGCGTTTTGTTATGATAAGAAGTTTCAATTTTGTGATGTCACATGGAATGTTATAAAACAGTATCGGAAAAGAAATGGCATAAGACAATGACGACATAGGTTTAAATGCCTTACTAAGACTTTGTTTTTGTAGTCTTTAAAATATCGTAGTATCAAAAAAGTGGGTGAAATAAAATATTAAAAACCCTACTAAAAACACGAGCCCCAGGATATCAATCTTCAAATTACTTTTTCACGTTTTTGAATCTGTGTGTTTTAAAGCATTTATTAAGTTAAGTTTGTGTTCACCCAAACATTTACTTTGACGGTGTAACTTGCACCGCAGGTCCATGCAAACCCTTATATTACAGTGCGTCATTGCGGAGGGCAGTCGTTCGCACTCAGTTCCATTATAAATCACGGATGAATTTATTTAAAGAGAGAGCAGTTTGAATAATGCTTGGACCAGGTCACTCGAAAGTCGAAAAGTTAACTCGAAAGTTACTCCTGGCTGTTTCTGAGGCGCTGTAAATGTTCGTATAATCGATTGGAATTGAGTCCAGGCCTGCAGTTGTGACTGTTCAACCTACAATGTCACGTATGAAGTCGAAACCCTGCAAAGGATTCCTCCGCGTTTGATTTATCCTTCTTGGTTTGCACAAAATGTTTTTTTTATGTAGAGCCCTTAGTACAATTGGCCTATTCCATTTCCATGACTTCAAAAATAGGCAAAAATAAAAATAGGCATCTTTGAATAAATCTGAACAAAGTTAACAAATTTTAAGTGAACCTTATGTGGGTACCGCTGAAGCACAGACATCAGCCGACAAAAAACCGCACAGGCGTTATTGTGTGTGCGGTCTTGCGCACTGTTCGTATGCACTGATGCTTGCGTTCTTGTGGTATTTTATCTGCGAAGTAACGTCGTCAAACAGCGGGTTGCGCCATACTACTACCACCCACTTATAGAATGCTTCATTACAGAAACTGGCAAACATATTTCAACAAAAAAATGTTGTGGTGCTCCAAGACTGTCGTTGTCACAATGCGTCATCAAACCAAAACTTAAAGCACTGTTTCAAATACTTTGTTGCGGCCATTTAGGCAGTGGTCTGCAAAGGGTGGTCCTCATATTTAGTTAACTTGGCGCGAGAACGTACAGTTTGTTCCATTTGAGCGTAGATCATTGCTTAGGATGCTAGTGATCAAGTAATTTACTGTGTGTGAGCAAAATTAGGTGGTGACTTTCTCTGTTTTTTGGCTCGTGAGCGCTATTGTGGCATGATCTCATTTGCTTTCAAACGTGTGTGCATATTTTTTAAATTTCCGGTTAATTGTGGCCAAAATTTACACATCAAAATAATTGAAAATTTTATTTGATTTGATTATGCGTAAATTTTAGCCATTTTCTCACACTGTGAAAGGAATATTTGTCCAATTTTGTCAGAATGAAGTAAACAAGTTTTTGTGTATACAGTAAGTGTATTGTTTCATCTTATAATACACGTTACATGAGGCGATTAGATCCTTTAATGTCCGCGCCGGCCACAACAGTGGCATTGATCTAGACTCTAGAGAGTCACTAACGCATTGCACTAGAGAGTCACTGAAGGTATCATTGGATCCGTAAGACAGCACCACACATTTTGAGATAGGTCGCGCCCACCTGTGATGTCATGGTGACGTCGTTTCAGTGAAATTTTTTTGCGTAGGCTAGGAAAACCAGTTGCTTCCGTTCAAACAGCCATACAGCTCAGACCAAACACATTGGAAGCAAACTGTCTACATAGAAATGTTTGTGAAAACCTTACCTTTGCAATGATGATCAAAAAAATTGAAACTTCTTTTGGTGTGGGTCCAAGAGGGCGAAAAACACGGATTTAGGGGGTATTTTGAGGTTTTAAATGTTTTTGGTTGCTACAAACTTTACAAAAGAAACCGACTGGGCTCTACTTTCATGACTTTGCAGTGATTCAGATTTGCACTTATCTGTTCAAGTAAAACGTTTCCATATGAGCAGCGAAGTCTAATCCATCAACAAATTTTCAGGTGAAAAATATTGTTCGAATATAGAACCTCCGAATTTTATACGCGATTTCAATGTGGTGGAACTCATCAAAATACATGCAAACTACTGTACTATAAATCCCTGGATCGCTACTGTCGTGTGAATCCCACCTGGTTAGGTGTGGTGACCAGGCAGTCTTACGTAAGCAAGCGTGGGAGCGCTCTCCACGTATTAGTAGCTGCAGTTGTTTGTCTGACTTTTTGACTGGCGTGTGTAAAGTTCTGCCAGCTGTTTCGATTTTTCCACTATGGGGAAAAGTTTGTGATTGTGTGTGAATATCACCCGTCGTAATGGTAAGGATAAGTTCTTTTTCGAGTGAAGGCTGTAATTGTGGTAATGAAGGGCTATGATTCACTCAGGTCATGCACTCAGGGCACGATTTCGTTACCAGCGGAAACATAAGTTCTTCAAATCCAGTATATTTTTTCATGAGCGATTTTATATCAAATTGTCGTTATTTTTCTACGGGTTTCGTTATTTTTTCTACTAATGCTGAGTGATTTCCACCCGGTCAGGTGTGTTTTTCTTTTTCATCAATTACAGCATCAAATTAAAGTGCAAAGTACTTTATTAGTGCACTAACCACGGAATACGAGTTACATTTCCAGTGTAGTTTTTGTAATCAGCCTTAACTTAAAGAAATTATTTTTTTTGTTTTTCAAAAACGGATGAAATTCACCAGGTGATAACGTTCATGTGACAAAAAAGCAGGATTAGCGATCCAGGAGAATTTTCCAAAACAAGCATATGACTGGAATTACACACAAAAGCTTTCTAAAGCAAGGAATAATGTAATTGAACTTTACGTGTCATTTAAGCAAGAATTCAATAACCAAATCTATTGTTTCATAACAGTTTTCCTGGTTCTTACCTTTCGAACCATACGTGTCACTTGTCAGAGACCATTTGTCACCACTCGTGCATTTGGACGAAATGCTGTCCTCATGAATTGACGCTACAAGAGTCCATCCACCGCCATCAGACACCATGTCGCAGTAGACCTGAATATAAAAATATTTGATAGATCAATAATCAATGATTAACCCCACTGAAAATATTGCAAAAGTACGGACAAGGATCAAGTGGCTTGGTTACATCTACGACCATTCATACCCTTGGTCTGTAGCTTTCATAATTATCAGAGATGGCAGAAAAATTTAAGATGTTTTAAGACAACTTAGGTCTGCTGTCTCCTGTCCCCATCACCATCATCATCAAATGCAGGTTTGAAATTAAAATGTATTAATTATTCAGGTAGGATTTCTTTTCCAATTTCGAAATTAATTATTGAAAATTGTACATTTTGAACAAACACCCAACAGTAACTTTCCTCACTTTTCCAACTGCTTTCAAAACTTGAATTCACAATTAGGCAATTATTGAAGGGTGTAAAGTTGCCAAAAACAAAGAGGTATCCAAATTGCGCAACTATGAGTTTTGCAGTATGTATAAGATACTTTATGTGAAATTTTGTTGAAAAACTTGCACCTTATAGCTGGGATAGTCAGCATGTGGTTGTATTTCATAGATCTTCGAAATGTTAAATCCATCTTTTCTCAGCTCGATGCATGAATTGTAGGTTCTTTGTTTAAATGAAGCAGTAACCTTTGCAACCTTTGTGAAAAAAGAAAAGAGTCTCCCCAATCGCGTGTTTGCATCGTTATAAAAAAATAATACACAAAACATTTACAGGTACCTCTTCTTTGATTTTTACTTCCGGCGGTGATCGTGTGTATGATAACATCGAGAATGTTGCTGCTGAAATTACGAACAGGAGCAAAAACACCTTGAAAAGCAGGTTTCCGATTCGCAACGATCTTGGCCCCACGGCATCTTTGATGCCTGTTAAAAAGTATGCGAAGTTTAATCGCAACAATTCAGACCCTGACTGAGTGGTCATTGAGTATTTAAGGTTATTGAAGGAGTTAACTTCATCCACAAAAACAAACAATATTCATAATGAGTCTGTTACGAACGTGGTCTGTTTCAAATCGTCTGTTATGAGTGGTCAGGTTTGTTTTGAACTGGCACTGCTTCATTCATGCTGTTAGTTTTCGTGTATCGTTGTTGATTTGAAAGATCGACGTGACACGACAAAGTTGCACCAGCCAGGCCAGCGTCATTCGCAAGATATCGTTAAATAAATAAATAAGTATAATATTACTGCAAACAAAAATGCTAAAAAGGTAATTACTGAAAGAGATTTTTGTTACTAAAAACTTTTCAATTTCAATTTTCTCAACAAAAACTAAGAAACAATGTTGAAAACCTATTGGAAGAAAGGTAAAACACCTAATAAAACCCACAAATTGTCTACAACACACCAAATAACAGATATAAAAGAACAATTGACAACTCGTTTTCAATTGCTGTAATATAAAGGATATGTATTCCTAAAACAAGAAACATCCTGATTTGTTGAACAACAGCAGCTTGCTTTATCACGTTTCATATTTGAATAAAACATTTTACGCTGCTATAAGCAAAATAACTTTAACAAACTGATGCATTAGTTTGGAAGTTACAGTGATGTAAAAGTGCTACATAAAAATTCATTCAAATGGTTTTACATTTATTAATACAAGACTTAATACAGCTTTTGTTCAAGCGTTTGTAAATGCTTAAAAAGAAAGTTGGAAAGGTTGCTGAATTAATTTACTATACCTCGATGAATCGCTGACAATATTTTCACAATTGCAAACTCTGTTGATGGCAATTTGCATCCAAAGTTTTTTGTAAACAAACTGTGAAACCTTTAATGAACTGTTTTGCCGATTACATCTGTGTCGAAAGAATGAAATGTTTTAAAGCTTGCCACTTTGCGAATTCCGTACGTAATCATTCACATGCTAGACAGTGGTATTTGACACTTCGCCCATATATTTGCTCGCCAGCTGCACCAAAAGCGCCTTCTGCATTCTTTCCAGCTAAACAATTCATCTTGGTACCCACAACCTGCTTAAGATATCTCAAGTAGGCTGTGTTGGTACCAATAAAAAGGCACTCACCCGTTGTCGGTTGACCTTGATTTCTTTTGTCAAATGAACTTGCAGGAACTTGAACCGCTGCAGGAATTTCGTAAATTTGCTCCGAGCCCGCATGGGGCAAGTAACAGTTTGGCTGTGATCGGTTCATGGTATATTTACTATTCGATGTTCTTCAAAATTTATTGGCTTAAACTTACCAAAAAATACTGTAATGAGGGCAATGCATCCATTGTAGTGCCAATTTATTACTGCGTCAAATACGTCACGTGGCTGCAACAAATGTGACACATGAAATGATTAAACAGAAACAGTGTGGGCGATAGTTTCCTAGCAAGCCATCGAGTAGTCACGAAAACGCTGTTATAACAGCGTAGGAAGAGCGTCACGAGTTTTTGGGCAACGTGTTCACTCCCACACTCAAAGCAGGATTCATGCATGGCAGTAACAAGGAATGCATAAATACATGAAAGAACACGACGAAAGATACGTGGCGGCAGTTGAAAAGCATACGCTCAATGGCGCTAGCACAACTACTTTGATAAAACACAAACATAGTTATGCAGTGCTAGAAAAGGGCAAACGCATGGATAGCGCCTTGATGGTTCTTATAATCAGGGATGTAGTCGCAACATCATATCTTCCGGAGCTCTTGCAGGTACCGGAGCTCACACAGGGACCGCCTGTTTTTCCATTATATTTGTAGGCAACGACCCATCATACACTGGGAGAGGTGGTAGAGCAGAGCTCCGGCACGCTCCGGCTGCACTACACCACTGGCTGTAGTGTAATGCTGCGATGACTTCCATGTAGACCGATTCATAAAATACGTGGGGGGTGCGAGGTTGCAAAAGAACAAGGGGTCATTCAGGCTGCAAACTTCTGCAGGGCGCATCCACTTATAGCGCAAAGGGAACAGCTTATAGCAGTAAGTAAAAGTCTGTTCCTGTGAATATAAGGTTTAATATGCGCACAATTTTATTTTGGGCAATGTATCAGTTGAACTATCAAAACATCCAAGCTGGTGATGCCTTTTGAAGATAGTATATGTAAGTTGACTCACATTCGTTCAGGGTGCAAAACATAGCAATTGCTGGTATAGTTTGAAGGCACTTTGCAAATGACATGAAAGCTTACTAGTATTTTTGCTGTTGCTGCTGCTTCATCAGCACAAGTGCATTGTTAATTTTTTCCTTCCTTTGTGTTTTTTCACTACTATTTACTGTAGCTATGAATCGAGATGACGTTTCGAAGTATGCAGGTGAATCAATCGGCAAATGTTTTTAGAGCAAGTCGACTTCACGTAACACCAAAGGCGCAGCCAGGGGGGGAGCTGAAGGGGCTCAAGCCACCCCTTAGCGATCAGAAAATTGATGTCTATTTTCTTAGTTTTTCACCAACATTGTACTGTAAGTCGAGATCGGGTGCATTGCAAAACGTTCTTTGGCAGTACCACAGGCGTAGCAACACATTCGTTATCAAACCAAGCGGTTATGAATTTTCGAGATTTGAGTAATATTGAAGCAGCTTTCTTCATTCCTGCGTGTTTTGCACTACCATATATAACAAGAGCTGGGTGTTGCCGTGCTCTGCCAGTGTGGAAACAAGCAT
>JGI24022J15233_10009755_pt1 | contig 10833 bp, 6 predicted proteins | sample Ectturendosymbi2_FD_15233 | JGI IMG/M metagenome (IMG submission 15233)
TAGATTTTTGCCCAAAATAGTGTGACGTCATTTATGGACGGCCCCTATGCTCAGGGGTGTAGTGTGTTGGGAACGGCGCTCCCACACCTCTTTTTGGCGTGGGAACGCGTTCCCACACCTTTTTGAACTAGCAACGTTACTTGAAGATGTGGGATCCAAAAGATTACGCTAAAACATAGCTGCGATCTCACAGATGGGCTAGCGACACGCAGATTTGCACTGCTAGTCAGGAGTTTACACAGTGAAACAAAAAGGTCCAGTGTGGAAATTCTTGTAGGCGAATGCTCACTTTATTGGAACTATTTGGTTCAGCTTTTTTATTTGGTGTGGGAACGACATTCCCACACCTTTTTCAGCACGGCGTTCCCACACCTTTTTTTGAAAACGTGTGGGAAAGCCTCTATTGTGGAAACGGCGTTCCCATAGTTGGCGGAACCGGGAGGGGAGCGCATAGGCCTATGCCCCCCCACTTTTATTTCCAGGGGGCCTGGCTCCCCACTTTCAAATTTCGAATTTTGCCTAAATAATGTTAAGTAACACAATTAGTATTGGGTCCATTGTTAAAGTAAATCGTTTAACGAAAAAAGTATTGCGGAATTTCGGCGTACGCCTGTGTTCTGCAGAGGTGTTGTTGAACAGTGTTGCCAGATGGTGTATGTAATACAACACATTTTTTTACAAAAATGGTGTAATTTTATATGCTTATGCGCATGAGCGTTGGAAGGATTTTATCCAGGGGGGAACTAGTGGATTTTTACAAAGATTTTCCTAGGGAGGCCAAAAGCGATGAAATTTATTTTTTACCACGAAAAACTAAGAAAACATCCTTTTGCTGAAATTTTTAAATTCCTGCCTCCCCTCCGACACCCATGCTTATGTGTAGGGAAAAGTTCGTGCCACAGCATTAAAAAATTGGTATATTTTCAAGCGTTTTGAACCATTCTAAATAGTGAAATTTTGCTGAATCTTATACGTAATATGAAATGTTTGACAGATCAATTTCAATTGTGTTTTTGTTTTCGCATTGGCAACACTAAACAGCTATATTTATTTCTGCATTGGCAACACTATTAGCGTCCTTACAGAAAACGTGCTAGCTGTCACATATGCTTTGTCTTGTCTTTGCATTCCAGTATCTAACGCAGTTGTAGAATGAGTATTCAGCCATGTCACGTCTGTGTCGAAGATGAGGATAAGTTGTGATTTTAAAGGTGTTTAAGACAGGTATTAACGCTGTGTCAGTTTTGCCTGTTTTTCATGCTGTGTTCTCGGTGTTTTATCAGCCCAGTGGCGACTCCGGCATACGGGCTCCTGGGTTTTAAAAGGCATATATTTGGCTGGCTAGGCCAATTGCCTAAAAGAGTCAGAAAAGTTATAGTTTTAAATTTTCTACACCGTTTTTCTAACTATCCCGCTGTGGGTCTAAAATAATGCCTCTCTTAAACCTCTCAGCACAGACAACAGCGGATTCAGCACAGCCATCAACAATGCCTGAAAATATCAAGCATTGGGATAACTAATGTAATGTAAATAGAGCGAATTGCATTCTTAATTCACCAACGGAAAAAAGTGTAAGTATACACACGATGTTTACAACTCGTAATTGTGTACAATGCATTACAATACTAACTACGGCATGACATTTCGCAAAAGAACTATGTCAAGTAAAAATACTTAACTGCACTCACTAGTCTCAGTGTGCAGTTGAACATTTCAATATGCTTGAACAATCACGCATTCAATAAGTTTTCGCTGCTTACCAGATCAATATCACATAAGAAATGGACGTTTAACAGAAAGAAAAATAGTTATAAAGACACAATTTCAAAACATCTTTTCTCTTGCCATATTAATGACGTTTTCTTAACAGTAAACTCTGATTGGTTCAACCCATGTCTTTCTTGCGTAGGTTTTACATCACGTGTTTCTTAAATTTCATAACCCTTCCCCAGGTTACGTAAGTTATTTTACACCACATCTGGTATAAATCCTACCTTTGCAAGTTTCCTTTTGTGCACCGTTCTAACAGCACCCAGTTTGATAAATTGCCGTGAGTTCTTCCTGTAAACCCGTCCACACGCGTTCATACACATGACAAACGATAAGCCGTAATTGACGCATTCCTGTTTTAGTTAGCATTGCGACTTTCTTGAGGGAATCGCCTGCTTAGTGTACTGGAATGTCTTTTTATTTCTAGCTTTATGATTACATTTTAATTTTAGGTTTTTAGGCCATCAAATTCTCACATAAAATTCGTCAATTTGGTTGTGAACCAGTGAGTCCCTGTTATCACTGGCTGCCGGAGCATTCCCTAATTTCACAGCACGAAATCTATACGCTGTGGACCTGGCTGTCCCAGATTTGTACACTGGGCGTGCAGCCACTATTGAGGACCAGTGTACACCCAACCGAGCGCTCCCTTATCACGAGATCAAAGGGCTTCCCTCAGTACAACGCCGCGTACCTGGCCTTCAGGCCATCTGAAGCTTGATGTCCATTTTTCCCGCTATTTATAGAAAATTACACTAGCTCCTGTCCGCTCCAAATTGAACAATTGTTATGTCACTTTACGTCATAATCACCCTTTTACTTCGCCATGAGACGCCCCTTTTTATTCTCTTTCATTCTGTTGGTTTTTGTCCCCACTACAAGTACCTTGTTCCTTTGCCGTATCGTACACATCTATGTAAACCTAGCGCATTTCATGATTTATATGCGAAGCATGCAACAGTCACAACAGTTTGGTAAGTCCAGCTGGATAGCTTCATTTACTAATTTATCAATGTTCTGTTCTAATACATCCTCGTTAAAACTGTTCAACGTGTCTGCACATTCAATACTGATCATTATTTATTTTACAGACAAGGTTTGATAAGTAACCTCAACGTTCCAAAAGTGCAAAACTTGATTAACTAAATTGGGTACACTTTGCATATATGGAACACATGTGCCATATTTTTTACTTTTTGATAACTCAGCGACATACACTGTTTGTTTTTCACTCCGAATATTCCCAATACATGTCTTATTCTAAGTCATTTTTGCCACCATTCTTTTAAGTCGCAATTCGGCCTCCCAGCCCTCTGTGCTTACCCCAGTTGACTGGTGCATCAACAGTTTGCTGGTACATCTCTCTGTAGTGTATACACAACAGTTTACTGGTACAGCTCTCTGTACACACAACAGTTTACTGGTACAGCTCTCTGTACACACAACTGCTCTCATTTACCTACTCATTTGTAATAGTACGTGTAATAGTACGGGCACACAGGCTAACGCAACATTGGCAAGAAAGCTCTTTCCTTATTTTCATAACTGTTTATCGTTTCGAGATTCCTTTACATCAAGTTTTTCCTTGTTCTAAGTACACCCTTTTTGCTTGCAGTACTGCTTGTAATGCAGCTGCTGTTAAGGTGCTTTAAAACATCTTCTCACTTTCCTGAACCTCGCCCTGCGCTTACACGCTGTAACTACTTTCATTGCGCCATCAATGCAATGCTTTCCATTATTTCCGGTGCGTCACCGTATTGCTGTTGTGGTCCAGTAAACCATTTGTATTTCAGAACCATCGACGCGTGGTTCAGCTTCTCGTCCACTTTTGCTCTTAAAGTCAGCCGTTGCAATATTATTTTCGTTTACGGTGGCTACATTATCTCAGTGCCATCACTGATTTCATACTTTTATTTAAATGTTCGATCACCTCTTTGTAAACGTCTCACTTGCATATATCTTTTTCATAAGACATGATTTCAATCAGTCTTTAGTTTTGCCCCAGCAGTTGCTTTCTTTAGGTCAAGCTGCTCAATTTAGATGTTTCTTTTAGCCAGCTTGTCACTGTATAAAAATTTCGTAATTAGCATTCTGGTTTTTCGCAATTCCTTAACTTCCTCATGTATGTTGCGTTTTCCTCAATACACCAAATACATATCAATACACGATAGTTAATTCAATATTCACTCCATAATTTTCGTAAAGCATTAATATAATACACAGTTAATATGCACAACACATTTTGTCATTGACTGTTTCAATCCACTCTCTTGATTGACCATTTGCACAGAATATAACTTCAATGTTGATTCACTGTTACTTTCACCATTTTCTGAGCCAATCATGTTATGGTCGAAACCGGCTTAACCCGAGTCGTTGATTACGATTTATATCGGAGAACGCAATTGTACCACCACCATCGGTGTCACTTCACTAAGTTGCTAACTCAGGTTCTTTTCTTTGGGCCTTGTGACTGTTCATATAGTTTTCGTTCCATGTCTGGCCTTTCGCGTTCATTTTGCAAGTGACCTGAATAAAACAATAACATTCGTAGTAGGCGTTCTCTCGACTTCGTTCGCGCGCGCTTTACTCGGGCCCAACCATTAGAGCCCGAGCTGTCCTATGCAATTAAATATTTTTTGACACAAAATTCATATCGGACTGAATGGTTTTTCAAGCAATGGATTTGTATAGAACATTGGACTTGCATTCCAATCCAATGGACAGTTCCCATGTCGAGAATAATTTCAAACGAACGATAAATTGTCCAGCAATTCGGGCTAATATGAATGAGCTTATTACGCAGCAGGGCTGTGGAGCTGCAGCTGAAGCAATTTTCGGTGGCTGGATCCGGAGCCAAAAACTTTTAGATGGTGGAACCGAAGCCTGAAATGTGGGTTCCGGATCCACAGAGATAGTTTGTAGGACAAGCGAGTTATACAAATAATACAATGTTTTTTCTGATTTTTTGGACCAAATTGTTCTGGAGCCACAAACGGAGCCAAAAGCTTCTAGATGTTGGAGCCGGAGCCAAATGATTTAGATGCCCGGATCCGTAGCCTGAAATTCGAGTACCGGCTCCACAGCCTTGGTACGCAGAGGACTTGTGGACTTACCGGCGTTATCATTGCTCTGTGACATATGTTACTCAACAGTGGAGAAGTTATCACGCGAACTTATTTATTGTTACGTAACTAACGTCACAGAGCAACAATAATGCTAGCCAGAATGAAAGCATATGGAAATTTCAGTGACGCAAGCGTCGAACGATTTTGTTCAGTCAAAATAAATCGTATGAGCCCGAGTGACCTGGCTCGCCCCTGTAACAGCCTTTTCGAATATCAGGTGGTTCACCGAAACGTTTTCATAGTTACAGTATTTTGTCTAAATAGTGTAATTTAGATTTTCATATAGTGTATAGGTAATTACGTCATATTTCAAAGCTTGTGACGTCACAGTTGCCAATTTAAACCACAAAAATTTCCTTAGTTTTTTTGACGTGCACTTGTGCCCCCCACTTTGGAAAAGGTTCCGCCACCTGTGGCGTTCCCACACCTCTTCTTTTAGCACTACACCCCTGATTATGCTCTAGTTGGTCTTGCTCATCTTTTGGATTCCACAAGAGTGATGAAGTAACTATGTTCTGTTCTTTGCTTCTGCTGGTGGTTTGCGCAGGGCTGTAGTGAGTGTGTTCACTTGGGGTAGTGGTTCCCAAACTGGGGGTAAATTATCCCCGGGGGTAATATGCGATTCTTCGAGGGGTAATGTGGAACCAAAACCACAATGTTCTACATTATGAGCGATCACTGTGCAATATTGTGGGTAATAAGTAGGCCCATTTAAAGCCATCAAAGTCATATTTTTTTCTGTGCTTCAGGAAGCTATGAAACAAATTTTAAAACAAAAATCGCATCCCTACGAAGTCTATAACAAAAGTTATGAAGTCATAAAGAGTCATATTTTCCATGTTAGGTCATAATGTCATATTTTGCATATTTTCAACCTAATTCAATAAGGAAACCATTAAAACAGTCTCAAAATATCAGGTGAAACTACTACATCGCTCGGTCTAAGCTGCATCCCGCAAAGTGGACATGCTTGGGGCACCATGCGAATTGGCAAAGACGTAGGTGAACCAAGTTATTTGGATGAAATGTAAGGCACTGTCTCAAAATGCATGTTCTTGCTTCCGCAAAGAAATAAACCAATGTCCATGCAGGTGATCAATTTGCTTCAAACCAAAATAGTCTTGCTCATGTTGTGAGCTGCTTATTTTAGTGGGGCTTCAACAAACCATAGAACTACCATCTCTTTTGCCTATTTTCGCTGGTAATGCTTTTTTGTACAGTAGTTGTACGTTCTAGATCAGTCATATTTTTGGTCATATAAAGTCATACTTTCTGAAAAATCAAGTCGTATTATCAAGTGTTTTAGGTCATAAAAATGGCCCTAGTAATAATACATAATCGCTACCTTTATTTGGGTAATGGCTCGAGAAAGTGTAGGAACCACTACGGCTTAGGATGTTTGACAACAAGTGGTTGGTGGTGGCAGACAGGATGACGGAGTGTCCTTTCGCCGCCTCCCGGCCTTACTGCGTATGTATTGAGAAGTTTACAAGCGTGGCCAAAAATAAAATTGTTGTTGTTGGGTAAATATTTTGACCCTCGATGCATTATTTAAAACATTTTTGCAAAAACTGCAGATACGAAAGGAATTATTCTAGAAATTTTGCAACAGCATCGTTAAACATCTGCAAACTACTGCAGCCTATTTTGACGAGCTAGAAACAGTTTTCTGCTAGTGTTCCGCTAGTGAGTGGAAACGATTAGTTAGCATTTACGTACATATTTGTATATACTTTGATTTCTTTCTCAGAAGAACACGGCGTTCCAGACCAAATCAACGACGATTGCGTGATTTAAATTATTTTCATCGCTTCGACGCTTTGTATGCTTTGCGATCAAAGCCAAGAAAAACGTAAAACGTTCTGTGGCCAATGGCTGCAAAATGACACAGAAAGTCGACAAACGTTTTTTGCGAGAATGTAGTTTAGCCGTGTAGTATCACTACATCTGTTTTTTTTTCTTGCTAGTTGTATCCATCACGCTAAACCAAATGTATAAAAGATACGCAAGAGAAAAACTACAAAACCAAACGTTGTTCGCAATCCATTCATGATATCCTTTGTGCTCAAAACCAAAAAAAGAGTAATGAGCTTACCGAGAGTTCGGTTCAAACATATACTGCCAAAGGGATGACGTATAATTAATCACCTTTTCAATAAAAAAAACTATCTTATTTTTCTTTGATCCTAAACAACAGTACCTTTTGCTCAAAATACTGATAAACACGTTTTTCCACATCCTGGAACAGTGCATATTAAGTATAAATGAACAAAAAGTAAGGAATGAAAAACTGGCAAAAGCTTCAGTATTTCAACTGCCGAATTGGTGGTTTTAGTGAATGAAATGCTACAATACTGATATAAATAAGTTACATCAGTTTTTTATGGAAGAAGATTTCCTATGATTCTTACAACGCTGATACATTCCCAATTTATCAGTAGCATAATGTTTGCATCTTCAAGGTGCGCTGTATATTTGAAAGCCACATTGAAGTCTGAAGTCGTTTCCTTAACTCACTTCAAAATGACTATTCTGCTGTACCACAAAAAGCCTACATATCATACTCGCTTTATCATAAGATGGGATTTCTTTCTAACATGAGATGTTTTATGGTTAAGGTTCACAACCACAGGTATACGAATTGAGAAATCAGGGAGATGATAAGGCTGTGAACCAGTCCCGTCACCATGGGAGGCTTTGGTAGGCTTATCCCCCCAAAACAAAGCTCCAAGCCCCGCTCCAAATTGAAATATGAAACAATATAAATAAATAGAGTTTTTGCGTTCAAGCCCCCGTGCACAAACGTAAATCTCCCTATCGAAGACTTTCTGGCGACGGTTCTGCTGTGAACGTTTGACAAACTCATGCAAATGCGGCCAAAAAGCACTGAATGTGACTACGCTGCGATCAACTCCGCACCCAAGGAATTGGCCCTAGATTAGTGTTGCGTAATTAGTCTCCGCAAAGGTGACGCAGTGAATCCAGTCGGAGAGACCGAAATGGTCTCTCAAACGTTTCAAACGTCTCTAAAGAAACGGTAAAAACTCGTCTTACTGCCACCATCAAAATACACTGACACCTTGCAGATGAAATACATGCGGTCTCTCAAAATGTCCTTGCGGTCAGCAAGGTCAAGCCTTAAAAACCCTGACAGGAGATATATCAAAAATAAATATCAAAAACAAGCTGCACGAAAAGCATCCAAAAACAGAAGAATTAATAAAATCCGCCGAAACGTCCAGTCCGGTAACAAAAATTGAGTATTTTATCTTTGAAAGCATAACTCAAGACGAAATCGTATCCAGTGAGAAAAGCTCCACTGGGCCTGGAAGGCCAACACAGATAGACATGGAGACAGAGGGAGAAATGGTATATTGAAAATCCTGTGGCTCGTAGTCACAAAAATTAGCCGATGAAGCAGCTATCCTGATAAAACGTCTGGCGTCGGACACCACTCCCCACACTCCTTGCATGCACACTTGGCCCACTCAAGATAAAACACAATGGCATTGATGCGATCGGAAACCGCGAGCGGCAAGTGCGCAAAGCTTCACACTGTGGTAGCAAGCAACAACAGAGATCACCCGACAAGATCATCGTTACCATCAAGAAGTACAATCAACTGTTCACCAGGTTCACAAGCATTGTTAGAGGTCACTCACCAAGATCACTCCAACGGGATCACTCTATTATTGCTTGTTCGCGTCACACATATATGGGCGCTGTGCTTCGCGCATATCCCGTTCATAGTGAACCGCACATTCAACGCAACGCCAACGGAGAGGTTGCAGCAACATCCCCTCCTTTTCGCAACGAACCGCACCTATCACACGTTCTTTTTGTGAAGGCTGCACCCGGCACGACCTTCACATCCTGGTCACAGCACCATTTTGTTGTGTCTCTCGCTCTGCAAACCAGGCCCGTAACCAGCTTGTGACACCAGGAGGGGCGAAGAGTTTTCTGAGAGGGGCCCAAATGTTTTGGACTGTGTCCAATAATTTGAAATTATGTCCAACACATTTTTCCAAGGGGGGAAAAATTTTTTCTAGGGGGTTTCGCCCCCCCTGGTTTCGGGACTGCTGCAAACACATAAGCTCAATCGGTGAATCTGATTCGCTCTGTCCTGTGAGAGGGCGAAGGCGTTACTCAAGCTCGGGGCTGCTTGAGACACGAAGCAGGCAGGGGATTTGAGAAGTGACACTGTACAATTTATTCCCTTCGACTCGTACGTCGCGTTTAATGTTATCGTTTGGATCTCACATCTTCAAGTAACGTTACTACTGCAAAAAGGTGTGGGAAGGCGTTACCACCCCACTACACCCTGCCAACTCTGCACACACTGTTTGCCCAACATCGTCTGTGTTATGTAAATGAATGTTGTGCATATGACTCCACCTTTGTGGGCCTTGCTCCCTTCTGCTACTACCTCTCTCTCGAAGCAATCCTACACAATGCTTCCTACACTGTTACGTATAATCATTGTACTGTATAAGACATGTTAGGCTTAGTTAAAGTCTGTCCATATGAGAATATTTCACAGCTTGTGACAATGAACAATCTTATAGGTAAAGGAAAAATTTAAACTTTGAAAATTCCCTTTGACTTTTAAAGGTTCTCAATCACAATAACTTTGTCGTAGTAAAATTAATTTCACTCAATTGCAATTGACTCCATCCGCTGGCAAGCGCGTTTGACTTCCCCTTTGGCTCCCCAACTAAGAAACGTAACATCCTAAACTGCCAAACCAGAAGCAAGGTTGTTGCAACGATCTCACCGCTTACACCGTTCGTTGTCAGACTCCCAGATAGGCTACGGAAACTGCGTAGCACAATGCTGCGCGCGAGCGGCATTTCGGCAGTAGCGTGGGAAAGCGCACTTTGCCTACGTTCACTCCCATTCCCAAGTGATACGAAATGTGGAACAGAGCGCTCTAAATAGGCGCGCAGCGGACAAAAACTCGACTAATCAGACATGAGTCAGATGGAAAAACTTCGAGCGCACAAAACCGCACTGTCTGACGAAACATTTGCTAAACGAGAATATCGGCTTGCTCAGAAAAGCAAATACAATACCGTAAAATGCATGCATTTGTGTTGCAAGAAAATCCGAAACTGTACTTACGCATCCACTTACATCCCTCTTCGATACACAGAAATATTGTGAAACGTAGTGTTTGCAGGTCTTTGGCCCCTCTATTTGCGCAGAGCCTGCATTTTTTCAGTTCCATCAGAACTCCTCACTGGTTTAGCTGTTCGACAACAGCTTGTACTAATGTTGGTTATTAAGGTACGAGTTACTTTTTCGGCATCATACACATGAAAACTCATGAACACCGCACATACTGTGACTTATCCTGAATCCGGACTGACTACAGTTGGCAATTTAAAGCTCAAGGTTTTCTGTAAGGTTTAAATGAATTAGCCGACTGGGCTCTTCTTTAATCTTTTTGCGATAATTCAAACTTGCATATATCTATATTAAAGTAAGTAGGCTTCTCCCCACAACCCACAATGGGGGTAAGCAAATAACCCATCATCGATTTTTTCCACTGATAAGAGAAGTTGACTTGGCTATAGTTGAGTCTTGCCCAGAGGTGAAAGTAAGCCGGAACGGCCCGGAACGCCGTTCCACCCGGTAAAAGAATCGTTGCCGGTACGGCGTTCCGGTTAGAGTTTCAAGTACAGTAATACGTAGGCCATTTGTTTTTGTTCAACTCAAGTTTTTTGCCATGTCGTTATTAACAAAACATTCTGCAGAAGAATGTGTGTACCTCAGAAAATATGTGGAATACGGTGCGGCGCAAAGGGTTGAGATGAATCACAATGAGGATTCTCTTTTTATAGCGTTGAGAATGGACTATTGTTACGTATGATTTATCACACAGAACGTCTGAAGCCGTTTTCAGATTGCGGGAGGACAGTCTTCTTTTTGCGTG
>JGI24022J15233_10009757_pt1 | contig 10833 bp, 7 predicted proteins | sample Ectturendosymbi2_FD_15233 | JGI IMG/M metagenome (IMG submission 15233)
CAAAGTATCAAAAGACTCGGATTGTAGCCTAGTTTCCAGTAAAAACTTCAGCGAAATACTACCACCTAACGGTTGGCGCTCAGGGCCAGGCAAAGTGAGCCAAGGTGGCCTAAAAGTCCTCCACTTATGACGTCACTCACAGCCAACCCCTACCCCCCAAGAAAAAATTTTTTTTCGAGTGCAATCTACTAGACTGGCCGCGTGTTTTGACAGTTTCGCCGAGTCGCTAGAGCGAATAGGAGCGGAGATATTTATCCGCAAAGCCATATGCGTTTAGGTGTTTTTTTTGCCAAAAATCCTCAAAACCAGCCGGGTGCCAAAGTGTTAATTGCTAAATGTCAATAATGATTTAATCTACTTGCTGATGATAATGTAAATCATATGTTGATGCTGATTAACTGCTGAACCTTGGATCATGTTCGTAGTTTTTCTAAATAAAACTTTTTGTTGATTTAAGTATGTTGGCATTAAAATGTGAACATGTAAGATTTCTGCAAGATTTCATAGTCTGACCGAAATGGCTAGACCGAAAAGTCGCGTACCCGAGGTCACAGATTCCATGTCATTCAACTGAAAAAATGACATGTGGACTAAAATCACTAACCCTTGCGGATTCAAAAGTCATAACTTAGAATGCCGTAAGTTTGAGAGTGTAGATTGGCATAAAGTGAAAATTGCATTAAAATTCCATCAAATATGAAGGCTGTTGACTGTAAACATAGTTATAGAACATATTTTTGATTCATGAAACAGATATATTATTATCATAGGTCATTAACATTTTATGCATGTGTGCCATGAGTGTCAATGAAATCACTAAACTGGCAGTTTCAGTATTGGCGTTTCAATAAATATTTCATTTTGTTCACCAGTACTAGTGCTATGAACTTATTTGCATCAAGGCATTTTGCATAAGCGCAAAAAAGTTTAAATGAAAGTTCAGCTATTTCTGGTCCAGGTTGGTTGATTTAAATCATTTCATTTAAATCAGTGATAAAATCAACAAAAAGAAGCAAAAAATCATACACAGTTTTAACGCTTTGTGTGATTTTTATGACACATTTTATTACTATTTTAATTGGTTTCACTTATTATTAAAGAAGGCAGAGACTTCTTATGGCAACACAAGATATAAAAGCAATCAAAATTTTATCGATCATAGCAACTGTTGTTGTACTAGAAGAAACACATCACAAAAAAGCTTATATTAAAACTCTTTAACACTTTGAGAGCCAGGGTACGATATATTCGTACTTTGATTTCAGCCTAAACCAGCAGTTGTCAGTTGCCTTACCAACGCCCTAGCTCCTCCGCCGATTGCACTAGAGAGCTGTTCAAGGGCTCAAACGGATCGGACAGTCTAGTAGATTGTCTAGTTAACTTCTTCAACAAAGACCACACCAGGTCAGGAAAATGTGGGGAACATGGGGATGTCATTCCCAGGAAATCTGACAAGATTGCAGGAAGTTTTTCACAGCAACTCTATCAATTTTGTACATTTTTGAGTAGTTAAGACTTTGACGTCCAATAGGATTCGGGGATTCTCGTGCCAAAACAAGCGGATCGCATGTGGCTTTGCGCGCGTGTAACTCGGGCCCCGAAAGTGGTAGAAAGCTGTTTAAAGGCTCAAAAGAAACGGCAAGTCTTCTTTTTTGTGAGTGACGTTATAAGTGGAGAACTTTTAAGCCATCTTGGCCCACTTCACCTGGCTCTAGGCCCAAACTGTTAGATGGTAGTATTCGCTAAAGTTTTTATTGGAAACTAGGCTACAATCCGAGTCTTTTGATACTTAGATGACTTGCTAGGGTTTCAGGTTCAAAAGTTATGATCTAAAGTAATAAAAATATTTGACTAATCAGCAATTAGATAATCAATTAATTTATTTTAGATAATAACTTTGAACCAGAAACGTTAGAAAGTCGATCAAAGGCTCAAAAGACTTGGACTCGAGCCTAGTTTCCAATGAAAACTTAAGCGAAATACTTTGGCCTAATGGCCAGAAAACTACTTCACTCATGACATCACTCACAAAACATCCACACCCCCCAACCAAAAAATTTTTTTCAAGTGCAGACTAGAAGACTGGCCAATCTGTTTGAGCCCTTGAACAGCTCTCTAGCACAATCAGCAGAGGAGCTAGGGCATTGGTAAGGCAACCGAAAACTGCTGGTTTAAGGCCAAAATTCAAGTACGAGATATCAAAGTCTTAATAAAAAATTTGTGCTCGTCGTGAATCGACTTTTAGAGCTACATGTCATATTACTCAGCTTTCGGAAGCTAAGCCGTTTGATTCAAAGCGCACTTCCGCCATCATGATAGGTTGGCAAAGGCTGAGCCATTCTCCTCAAAGCGTACTCCCTCCACAAATCACAATAGTGGTAAGCAGGGTTGCTAATTTAGCAGATTTTCCTTTAGATCTAGAGGATTTTAATCCTTTCTAGCTGCAAAACAATTGGTCTGGCGGCCTAAATCTATTAGGATTCTAGTGGATAATTGGTTTAGCTACCTACGCAATTCATCTTATTTAAGCAGATTCTAGTGGAATTTTGCAATTTGTCTAGCTTGAAAGGTCTGTTCAGACTTGACAATCCTGGCTGTAAGCACTGTCCCTGCGTCTGTGTTATTGCATGCCATCATGCCCAGTAGCGTATTTGTCAGTTGGGAAGACATGGTGGTTTTGAAAAAATTAAAACTAAATGGCAATTTAGTTGCAATGTGATCAGAAGGGGCTATGCAAGCTCAGGTTCATTAGTTGGCTGCTGGCTTGTTTGCGGTGTTCGTTTGGCGTTTTTGGTGATTAAACTTATGCCCATGCCACACCAATCAGTAGTAACATGTGTTGGGTATTATTAACCTTATTGCAAGAGTGTTGACATTGCTCCTGTTGTGGCACTGAACCTTCAATGGACCTTGGCACTTCTGGGGATGTGTTATCATATATGCACAAAGTTTCTATATTAGTGGACAGGATAAATCGCATGAAACCTGCTTTGACCTTCATGTCATAAATGCAAGTTCGTAAACAATTGATGGTCAAGCTTTTCATGTGTCATCTGTCCAGGTATTTTACTCGACACACAGTTCTGATTTGTCATGCAAAGTAACTGTTCGAACACTGTTTTTGCATTCGTGAACAATCTGTCACTTCACTAGCGTAAAATTGACTTTATGTAGGTAGGATGTAAGCTCAGTTTACACTAGTAAAGCAGTGCAGTGACAAGCAATTACAAAACTAGTTAATGTTATACATTCGCTATTCTTTAAAATGTAATGTTAGTGGTTTGAAACTGAAGTAACTTTCAGTAACTAGCTCTTGTTTTCGCAAAGATTGCAGCACCAAGACACATAGTGCAAGAACTCATTATCAAGTGACATTATTTAGTCTGTATGTACTCCTTGATGCTTCCACAAAATGTACTGTATTTTATTCAATTTCCGTTGGCTGCTATTGCATTCTGTGGGGCTGAGGAGTTTGTTGTCTTGATCGCACCTTGCCCTTTGTCTGCGTTTAACCATAATAGATCGCAGGGTGTTTCATACATCAGCGCTGACAAAAAAAGCAGCTTGAAATGAAAGTGTAGAACGAGAGAGGTGGATAAGAACTTTACTATGACAGCTTATGTATCAAGTTCAAACGTTAATAAATTTTCTTTAGAAATACAGAAACTTCAAAGGTGCATATTATATGCAAAACTTTTACAATAGTGGAAAGTAATGTGAGAAAACACCATGACAGCTCGCAGGAAATCAATGTTAGATTCCTAGGAAATTCGTATTTTTTCTGGCAATGGAGCGCATACTATGTTATTCACAGATATACACTTGCTAGTAAAACTTCACTAACTCTACAACAAGGCGTATTAAATCTGGAAAATATTGTTAATTGCATTAAATCAGGGGGAAGCCTCCACGCATGCTGGCTCACACCATGGCACTTTTCGATTTGGTAGTAGTGATTGCACTTTTCATGAGACCAGGTTTTCTTTACTTTTTTCATTAAGGATAGGGTTTAGTACGTTTTTACCAAGTGCAGTGCAGTCTACTGCACACTCGTCATGCATTACTGGCACACAGCAACCGCACAGCAGACATAGGCACATCCCCTAGATTACCAAGACAGTGCCAAGAGTAGGACAAACTCAGCAACCATTTATTTGAAATGTGTCACTGCCGGCCTAGGTTTTTTTCGGTCATAGACTGAAATGATTTTGAAATGACTGACAAAAATTCAGTCATTTCGGTCAGAATGTCTAAAAATCAAGGCAAAAAACACTGTTATGGTGAGCTTTGATTCAACTGTGAGACAAATGACCGAAATGTTTCTGTGACCAAAATGTCTCTGGGAAAAAAACTCACCCACCGGCAGACGTATAGCCACTTCCTAAAATATATATATAATATATGGGTTGAAGGGAGATCTTGACTGCTGTTGTTTTCTCCAGCTATTCACTTTAATCTTCATAAAATACTAGTCCAAATGCCCTCCACTGATACATGAGAATGGTTACATTAGTTACGATATGGACCAAGCATGTTATTTGAGCCAAACATGTGCTGTAAATGTTATTTTTATTTATTTCACTTATTTATTTTTTGTCATAAACTTATGGAACATATCACCACAAGAGCAATCAAACACCATATAAGCCTAAATAGTGTAATCTTGTCTCTATGCCATGGAATAATTACACTTAGGTAGCAGGCCTACATTGCATCAGCGGTTATTTATGTTTACTTCGTTTCTACCAAGCCTACTGCACTCTCGTCGTATGTTACTGCTGCGTCACAGATGGCGTATAAAAATATGAGTTTTCAAATTTCAAGATCTACAGGCGTATCTAGGCTATAGCCATTGCCTTTATCTATGAAACAGATGGTGAGCAAGCAATGGGTGAAGAAGTATGTAGAGACTAGCAAGTGAAGCATGCACATATTTAGGTGAGAAATGTAAGCAACAATAATTTATGGACTCCTGTAAATACCACAAGATCACTAAGAACACTAAGAAGATCACACTACGATCGCTGAGATCACTAAGATCATCAAGATTATTAAGATCACTAAGATCAGACATGAACATCAATTGTACTGAATCTTGAGAAACACACAGCCAAAATCAAATGGTATAAAAAAAACAATCAGACAAAAATATGTACGCAAACAATCCAAAATAGAGTCACAAAGAAATGTAGCATATATCAAACATAAAAAAAACGCAATAGACATCAACATAACTGTTATGTTGTGTTATGATAACACAGATGATGGTGGGCAAGCAATGGGTGAAGAGATGAAGCATGTACAGATGAGCAGGTGAGGCAAGCATATAGGTGAAGAAAATAAGCAGCAATAATGGTTATGAGGCAGAGGGCAAAGCATTTTAGTACATTTCATAGCAAAAACAAGTAGCATGGGCGGAAAACAATATTTATAAATACACATCATGAACAAAAGTAGATTTACCCACAGACCATAATTGTACTGAATCTAATATCATAGTGAAAAAAATGTAGTGATGAATTGCAAATCCAATTTCAGTCAAAAAATCTAAGCAAGTCAGTTTTTTAACAACAAAAACGCTGCAGTTATTTCCATGAATTTAGACAAATATGGTTCTGATCCTAGCTATGCTTTTGAAAAATTTAACAGTGCAGATCGAATCCGAAAAAGCGTTTTATATTGGATCCACTCTACCAGCACAAATTAATATTCCTCATTTATTTCAGCGATCTCAGTAACCTTGGCAATCTTAGTATCCTAGCAATCTTAACGATCTTAGGGATCTTTTCTTAGCGATCTTAGCAATCTGATCTTAGTGATCTCGTGTGGTATTGCAGTTGTCATAATAATTGATAACGCAGAGAGAGCAAGCAATATGCAATGAACACATTTAATTGCAAAAGCACGTAGACAACGGAGCAATGTTCACCTCCAGGATCTCACAGACATTGACTTCAGTTTAGTTTCCAGGCCCACAATCCTGTACAGCTGATGAATTATAGGGTACAGGATCAGTTTCAGTGAACTGATATGATTCTGTACTAATCATTTCAGTCTTGTGCGATAAGTGGATATACCTCATAAGTCATGACATTATGAATAAAATATTATCCTTTCAAGAACTAGGCTAAATACTCCGCTCATCAACTAAACCCTTTCATGTACCCTACATTTGTATTACTCTTTAATCAATGTTGAACTTTTTGTATTCTGCTTGTACCTTCAATCTCATTTGGTGACGCTATGTCCCTAGTGGGACATACATGCAACAATGGTACTCTATTATTGTCCGTGGGTAACTCTATTACTTGTTCACGATTTCAGTGGATAAATACTGTTCTCTCATAGGACAGAGAAAGAAACTACGTCCTGCAACTGCCAAATTATCAAAGTCACCTTTGCGGGCAGTCAGTACTCAGTAGTACTGAATCGTTTCAATGGATTTAAGAAATTTAAAGTGGAACATATAACATATAAAAGGAAATCAAAACAATAAAAGAACAGAGCCAGGGTTGTGCAGCGGAGGTGGCCGGAGTCATTTTTTCAGACTCCGACCCCGCTCCTGTTCCAACATTTTGGAATCCAAGTCCGGAAATTTTTCAAATTGGAGAATCCGACTCCTGTTCAGACACCGCCTACAATAATCAATCCAACCTTAATTTACCCATATTTTTACTTAAGAAATGACCACACAGACTCCTGCTACTGCCGAAATTGAAAAGTGACCCCCGATCCAGGTCCGGTTTTTCCCAAATTTTTGAGTTCGGGTGCAGAATCCTACTGGAGTCGACTCCGGCAATCCGGATCCGGTCCCACTTCTGAATTTAATTGATAGAGCGGTCTGACAGTTTACTGTTACTGCGCTTGGAAGAATCGCTTAGTTGTTTCTGTTGTATTTCAGAAACTGTGTTGACGATCAATCGCCGCTGAAGTTTGCTGTTGTTGGATTTTGCGTAAGGGTCAGGTTCTGGGCAAAAAATTGTCACGGCGCATTTCTCAAATTTCTGCGGACGATTAAACGGCTAGCTGCCGCAACAATTTAACCCAGTTTGTTGTTTTAAATGCTGTTTTAGTTTGTAGACTAGCATTGCTAGTTAGGTGCGGTTAAGTGCAACAATGGGTAGGACTAAATATTAAATAAATAATGTGAAATCATGGATAGTGTTAAAATGGTGTTATTGTTACTAAACAAATGACTAATAAAAAGCTTCATGTGGCAAAACTTCAGCTTGCTTTTGATGCAATTAACTTTGAAAGGTACTTAGGTAAGGTTATGCGATGTGTCAAATTTGTAAGATATGTCCAGCTTGAGTGGCACAATGCACTTAGGAAGGGTCTGTTGCACTTTATGAGATAAAGACTGTGCTCCGACTATTTTGCCTTCATTGAGCACAATTGGTTGAAGTAGTCATGAGACAAGTAGCAGGCTAGGATATGCAAAGAGACCAATGTTGCCTCTAAGCTGTGCGCGTGTGTGCGTGCACACAGCTTTAAGAGACTGTGCACACGCATAAATTTACTGCGCACAGACACATCATGCGCATGAGGTTTTGTGTTAGAATTCACATAAATTGGTATTACAAGCAATAATTAAAGGAAGACACTTGCTTAATATGTTGCAATTACTTAACTGTTGTTTACGCGGCAATTTCGATTTCGAAACGGAATTTATATCGTCATCATGCATAAATTGTTAAGTTAAGGGAATTTCCCGTGAATTAGGCGTGGCCAGTCACTATAGTAATGTACTATTGGATGTTTGCAGTAGACCATGCGAAGAAGTCGGCGCTAATCTCTACAATGTTTGCTGGCTGGGCTTTTTGTGTGCTCAATTTAGGGTTGATGAGTATCAATGTTCTCGGTTGGCAGGTTGAGGTAATTTGTTCTTGGACTTGCTGAAAGGATGCATTTCTTCCTAGGTTAAGGCGGCACCGTGTGCGAGGAAGCTACCAGTAACATAACCAAAGCAAGTTAGACTACTTGTTTTCAATAGCTGCCATAACCTAGCTGCTAGGTCTCTTGCAGGTTTGTCCACTTGTGCTGTAGTTGAAATAAGCTTAAGATAGCCTACTAACAGAACCGTAGCCAGAGGCGCAGCCAGAATGAGCCCGAAGAGGTCATGGACCCCCGAAACAAATCTGCTAAGATTTTTCTGTGGTGCCTTAAATCAATTCGAACTGCTCAAAAATAAACGGAAGGAACAGTCGGACTCAAGTAACAACTATTAAATCTGTCGTTCTCTCATAAACACCTTGCAACGTGACCTTTTGCGATTAGATGCGAAAATATGCGACCAAAGCATGCAACTTTATTTGCAAAGTTGCCGTATATTTTGACAAAACGACCCGAGGTGCAGTCTGAATGAAATGCAAGGATCCAGCTTTCTTGCAAAGGAGCTTAAATTTGGATCAGTCATTTTGAGAGAAATCTTTGCATGAAGTAATTCAGAACGACCAAATAGAAACTTTTGGTTAAGACATGATCAACCCAAAGCGCACCACGCAGGGTCGGATTAAATGAACCCAAGGCCCCATAAACGCTTAGCGTAACGTTTCACTTCAACTTTGCAGAAGCACCAATCAAAAACATCAAAACTGATACCATTTGGCAGCCTGAATTTCAGAGACAATTGGGGGTGAGCATGTACGGTGGTTCGTATGTGGTTAATTTGTTCACAAAGAACGTTCATCACAAAAAAGATCTTTTTGCTTCCGTGACACTACACAAAAATCTTTTTTGTCATAGACTCTCTGACCATCTTCACCGCGCAAATCGTCCATTCACATGTGTAATCAGGAAAGATATGTCTACACTTTTACGCAGATCAAAACGTACACCGTTCAGAAAAAAATGTTCTCAACACGCAAAAGCAACTTGAACAGTACTATTTGACTGACGTTTTGCGATGGGAGCTTTACAATAATCACAACAATTAACTGTTCCGTGATCTAGTGGACAACAGCGCTTCGTTTGATTTAAATCAGGGATGGAACCTATTTCCTATCACGGACCTCATAAAATGCGGAACATCGCTATCGGGCTGAAAAAATTTTTCGTTTTATCTTTAAATTTTACCTTTATCTTCCACAGGAAAATAGAGAAAGAAAACTACGTCAAGGAGCGATAGATTTCTTTTGATATACCGTCTATGTGTCTGCTTGTCACTGAGTTTCGTTTTGACACGATGTTGTGTTCTAACTTGGGCAAAGAAAATTCTGATGCGGGCCATATTAAATGTTCACGCAAGTCGCCTTTGGCCCGCGGGCCGCATGTTCTCCACTCCTGATCTAGACTGATACCCTCACAATCACGACAAGCACTTCGCAACTAATTATTACGTCAGCGCATTATAGGTAATTCCAGAGGCGTAAGATTGCAAAGATTACTTAGTAACGATCCTATTGAAATGGCCCGTGGTATCTGTCACTCTGTCAATGTGTACTTTTTGAAAAAAGTCAGCTACGAAAATTTTCATATTGCCGCATTTTTGCACGCGAAATCGTTGATGGTTGACTCCAGGTCCGTATCTCCAAGACTCCTATACTCCATGCAACGTCTTTATCGTAAAGGTTTAATTCTGACTTCTTAGTGAACACTAACTGCGAATCTATATTTGTTGTGGCGAGTTTTCGCAATTCATCTGCTCAGGTTTTCATGCTTGAGTGATGTTCTAACTTTAGTAAGTTGTCCGATAATCTTTTCAACATACAGTTCTAGCTCAGTGGTTCTAAAACTTTGCAAACACACAGAACCATTACGTGGTTTTCCAAGCTCTTTTCGAATCCTATTTTTTCCCAATACATGTAACACGAAGGAAAAACTGAAATAAAATCATCAACAGTTTATATTTAATTATACAGTAGCCCACGCGTTTATTCATGTTTCAGGTGACTTTCGTCGAACCCCTGAAACGGCTCCGTCGAACCCTAGGGGTTCGATCGAACCAGGTTTCAGAATCACTGTTCTAGCTACTGCTCAATCGAATTTCAACCAGCACAGACTAATGGAGTAGAAAGGGCAAAGCGTTTTGTGAACGTCCATTTGCATTGTTACCAACCTGAAAAGGATAAGTAAAATTTCGACGTTGCCCCCTCCCTGGAAAAATTTCTGCGGACGCCCATGGATGCATTCATTTCGATCTAATTTTTGTTGATGAAAACTGTCACAATCACTTTGCCATTACAATCACGACTTTTGAATTCCGCATTGGTGATCAGCTGGATGTCGATATCAAACTTCCAAGGCGCACCTGGGCACCGTGTATGTCGAGAAAATCATTTTAGCATCTTGTCCTGAAGAGTTCTACAAACGAACCGTTCTTATTCCTCTTTTGGAGAATGTGATTCATCATATTGAGGCTCGGTTTTCTTTCTCGTCCTACAACTCTGTTTGAAGTGTCAGTATTTTAGTCCTGCTTTCCTTAAACTTGGCAGTTTTTTTACTTTCCAACATAGTTTGGGCATGCACAGCTGTGACGTTGACTCTTCTTCGTCAATCTTGAATGCAGAATATAATAAATCGATGTTTCACTGATGCACTGTCCCAAAGTCTGAGCTGCCGTCAAACATTATGGAGAGAGTAGCCATTTGTGAGCTTTTCTCTTTCCCAAAATTTCACACATTTTGCACTTATTTGCAACGTTACCAGTCACAACAGCAACATGTGAACGTTCCTTTTCAACACTTCGACAGCTGCTAGCCTATCTACGCAGCACTATGGAACAAGTTACAGCGCCAGGTTTTTTTTAAGGTTTCGCTTTGGTGACCGCAAGGAAATTTTAAGAGACCGCTTGGAGGAATTTGAGAGACCGTTCTCCATTGATGTGATCTCAGG
>JGI24022J15233_10009763_pt1 | contig 10830 bp, 9 predicted proteins | sample Ectturendosymbi2_FD_15233 | JGI IMG/M metagenome (IMG submission 15233)
TGGTTGGTTCACAGTGTCTTCCATTACTGGGTGCCCAGCGTTGCAACACAGCGCTCACATTTTCTCAGCAAAACCTGCGTACTAACGCCCTAAGATATAAACAGCCTTTCAGTCATCTATTAACATATTCACAGGATGAGCGAAAGTAAGCAACTTTCCTTTCCTATCAATAAAGCACAGAACAATAGCTTAACTCGTGTAGAGCTTTCTAAATAACTGCGGCAACTAGTTGCTTTACCGCTTTAAAAGCTTAGCTGCAACTGTAGTGGCTGGACGTTGACCAACGAATGATGCTGCGCAGGATTGACAGATCTAATTTTTGCCAAGGGGCCAAATCTAGTCCAGAAAGAGTCAAAAAGAGCCAAATTCTAAGAAAAGGGGCCAAAAAAGAGCCAATCATTTTTACAAATTTATCAGCAGTTACAAAGTCATACGAACCCACACTTAGCAATTTATTAAATGGCAATGTTCCTCAATCACAACCAGGCCCGTAACCAGGGAGGGCGCAGGGGGTGCTTCGCCCCCCATTGCACAATTTTTCGCTCCACCTGGAAAAATATGTTGGAAATANTTTGAACCTATGGGGCATAGTTTAAAAAACGTAGGCCCCTCTCAGAAAACTCTTCGCCATCCCTGGTGTCCCAAGCTGGTTACGGGCCTGATCATAGCTGCAGCTCAACATGTACATGATGAAAGATCGCAAGGGAGTAACTTAATTTACATGTGTGGCCATAAACTGAGGTAAATTTGCCACCTTCAGTAAGTGCTAAAGTAATCAACAACAATCTGAACCAAACCAACAAACACGTGCACCACCTAAATAACAGTAAGATAGGTAATGTAACAGTTCTCACTGCTACTTCTACAACTACAGCAAATAACAGGTATTCTGATGATCTTGCTTTCACATTAACTCAGAAAAGCTAAGGATCCTAACAAAATTTTGTAATCGAATATATTCAAAATATAGGAATTTGGTGAAAATCTGCAATCAATTAGTCAAAAAAGTGAAAAAATATGGGTTCTCAGGCAGGACCCAGGGTGGTCAGACCTAATTCTTGCAAGTAGCCAAATCCATCCTGGAAAATGGCCAAAAAAGAGCCAAAGGGCTAAACGAAAATTTTGGGGCCAGCAAGTGTTGCTGCAGCTTGTTAGAGTAGACGCGTTTCGAGTAGATTCCCGAAATANCGGCCATTGTTACGCAATGATATTGAGAGATAGGTAGCGACAAAGCGGTGGTGAGCATCACATGGCTGGAACCATTGCGTTAACAATATTGGCTGTGTTGCCTTTATTTGCCATAGATTCTCATGGGGTGTGGGACATAGCTGATGAAATTAAGAAAGCTTAGGATTTAATCAGTCTGCATAATTTCCTCACCTCTATCTCAGCTCACATTAGGCGACTAGATTTTGCCGTTCCCTGGCTATGGCCAGTGGGTTGCTACGCCACTGATAATGCCCCCGTGGCTACGGGCCTGATGTGATCTGAAATTAATGTGGTCTCAATTGTCTGCACACCAATCGCATATAGTCCAGTGGGTTTCGCTTGTTCTTACTTGAGTGCATTTGCTTCAGTTAAACATAAGCGGGTAGTGTAGCTGATTCCAATTTCTTTCAATTTATAGAACCTACCTCAGCCATTAAGGTCAGATGTAGTTCCAAGCACGGGCGTCGGAAAGGGGGGGGGCAGGATTTTGAAATTTTCAGCAATAAAGGTCGTTTTCTTAGTTTCGAGTGGGAAAAAAATTCCACCGCTTTTGGCCCTCCTGGAAAAAGTCCTTCTGATGCCCACGGTCCCAAGACGTTTTACCAGTTGCGAACGTTTTAGAACCAACTTTTTTTTAATGACGAGCGTTTGCCGTGAAACCAGAATTGCAGTCTTGCATGGAATGTCCTGACAAACTCACAAGCGATAATTCAAACAGCATTTACAGTAGGCCTAGTCAAGAAACCGAAGAATATTTCGTGACTGCATAAAATCAGGCTGTCTGGAAATTCAGTCAGGAGAGTTCTGCCTTTGTGTGGTGTTATTGCAGAAACGACAGCATCCTCCACCACGGCCGTTGTCAGGTTCCACATAGGTCGAAGCGGAGCAACTGTTCGGCGCCTGTTATCATGGAGTTTGGTTTTGACGCGATGTTGTGCTCTACATTCGGAAACGAAAATTCTGGTACGGGCCAAATTAACTGTTCGCGCGAAACGCGGATACCCACCCCCTGGTGCAACCCGTAAGACGACGCAAGGTCATAAGTAGTTTTCTCACCAAGTTTTTTTCCAGTGGAGTGGGCTTTCCTAAGCATTGTCTTTTTCTGACAAAATGACAAACACATTCACCACATCTTTTCATCTGAATTGTAACAGAGGGAATAACCAACCTATCGTGAGAAGTACGAGGAATTAACTAGGCGAACCTATTTTTTCATTACCAGCAAAATACTTTGCTTTCAAAAACTGCTTTTCTTGTTTAGAACTCGCCACAATTTTGCTTGGCAACGACTAATCACAGAAACTTTCTTAAACCTTCACCAAACCTGACGCTCCACGTTTGAAATGACGAACTACCTGCTGGTGCATAATCTCCCGATGTTGACATAACCACGGCTCTCGTTCATTCGTGAATGGATCGGATTAACACAAAGGGGGGAAATTCGACTGGCGCTCCACGCTAGATGCTACTGAGTTTGCTTACAAGCGACATATCAGCAATGCTGCTGCTACTCCATGCTACCCTGTAGTGACTGGGCACTGGTAAACGAGAACAAGCGTTTTGCTCGCATTTTTCATTCTTAACCAGCAGCACATGAAAATGGATCTATTTCTTCTTGGGCTTGGCGTTGAGGGCAGCTTCCTCGGCCTCCCTCTTGAGCTTGGCGCGGATGCCGACCCGCTTGGCATTGGACCTGGCCATGCGCAGAGCCTGGAAAACCTTGTGCTTGCGCTCGTCCTCCGTGATGGCGCGCGCCTTTTCGGGCTTGAATGTCTGCAAAGATATGTTTTAGAAACAGCCGTATCGAAGCACACTTCAGGTGACTTATTCGTAGTTTTGCTGGGTTTAACGCAGAAACGTTTTGAAAAAAATCAGGTTCCGCAAGAAGTTTGTTTGTGCTACGGTCACTACACGCTAAAATTCCTTCAGCAGATCAACATGTGATTCAAGAACTTTCTACAATTTGGTTCGCACTTAACCTGTACATACATTTGTGGCATTACATGCCGCCAGCAATTTTCTCAAAAACCCTGAAACAATGTCACTTTTTCGATAGTATGCTGATTGGATTGTCGGATGCGCGACCTTACCAGTTCAGCAAATTTGGATTAAGAAGGGTGAGATCACACATCGATGACCGGGTGTGTGCACAATACCGTCGTTATGACGAACGGCAAATCATGTTTTGAAAAGAGGTGGTTCGGATGCTTCTTAGTTTTTTCAATTGGCAACAGAAAAACGCAGCAGCCAGGCCTAGTCCCTTGCATTGCAAACACCCGATTTAAAGGGATTTATGAACTTAGTTACATATTTTTCAAACCGATGTGCTTGAAACATTTGCAGCCGCCATTCACCAACAGCAAGGAAATTATCCAGTCAGGTCTCGTGCTTATAAAATAGAAATAGTTTGTGCAACAAAACCTGGCAGCACGGGACTGTTAGTATCGCCATGTTAGCGAAAGTGTGTATCGGTTGGCGTTAGCAAACGCCAGCAATGAACGCGATTGTGATGGCAGGCAGTTGGCATAATGATAGGGCCTGTGAGTCCTGTTTTTTTTTTTCGCTGAGACATTTCGGTCAATTTTTGATGAGCCATTTTGGTCTCTGAGACGGGTACGCGACTTTTCGGTCTGGGGACATATCGGTCAGACTATGAAATCTTGCAGAAATCTTATGTTCACATTTTAATGCAAACATACTTAAATCAGCGAGAAGTTTTATGTGAAAAGGCTACAAACATGTTTTAAGATCCAACAGTTAATCAGCATCAACATATGATTTTCATTAACATCAGCAAGCATATTAAATCATTATCGACATTTTGCAAGTTAATACAAATTCTTCAAAGTCATAATTACAATTCAGATTTAATCGCAATCATGACTCCTCAAAGGGAGTTGGTATAACACCAGCAAAAGTGACATTTCGCCTGCCTATAATCATTCAAATAAACGAATGTGATAGTTGTTGATGACAGAAATGTCGTGACCGAAAAGTCCTGTTCCGCTCTGAGACACTTCGGTCATTCGTCTCGCAGTTGTTTTGAAACTTACCGTAACAGCGTTCATTAGCCATATTTTCAGACATTCTGACCGAAATGACTTAATTTTTTTCGGTCATTTCAAGAACATTTCGGTCCATGAACGACAATAAACAGGCTGTGACATAACTAAAAAAACTCCATAGGAGTCATCAGTTATTCCATTCTTACTTGAACACCCCCTGGTACACCTGCCTTCTCAGGTTTCGGGGAAATCAGGTTCTTGTGAAAGAGATGCACTTAGTTTCATAAAAATCTGAGAAGCGAGTGCATTTTTCTTATTGTTTTGTTCCATTAAGCGTGGAATGACCCAAAAATTCAGGTACAACAATGCAAGCATTTGGCCAATACTGAGTTGTCTCACAAAACGCTACACAATAGCATTAATTTTTTATTACAGTACAGGAAGAATAAAAAAGCAATATTTTCACTTACATCTTTGGGTGGCATAACAGTTCCGCTGTACTGGACTGCCATTTTTATTTCTTCAGCCTGAACATAAAAAAGGCGTGAATTACTTGAAACATGATTAACGAATGAAGAAGTGAGTTCATCTTTATAAAGGTAAAAGCAAGCATATAGCTTTCTTTAGACTACAGGAATATTTAACATTTTCATTTCCACTAAGCACTTCATATAAGGTCCACGTTCACACGTGTTGTTGACGATAGTCAAAATGGTGGGAGATTACAGCTACACGAACTAAATCAGTGGTTCTCAACCGCGTTTCCGAGAACCAAATGCGGTTCAAAGCACCCTGTGTGCAGCCCTCAGCGGTTATCAATAACATCTCTAATATTTTGTGTAACAGACTTTACATTCTGCAAAAAAAACAAAACGTGTCAGCTGACTTACGTTAAAATATTACATTTTTTCGTGCGGCTCTTGCCTTTGGCTTCCTTGAGAGGTTGAGAACCACCAAACTAGATAATTCTAGTTGTATAATGAGAAGTTTGAAAGGAAACTGAGCTATTTCGATTTTCTTGAGAATCAATGTCAGTTGGAACGTTTATTCCTGATTGGTTAAAGTTAAACAAGCGTTTCTCGACGTGGGTGCACGGCCTCATTGGTGGGGCCTAGACTTTTAGCAATCCATACAGGGTGAGGCATGCGGATTCAAACAAGTTCAAGGTTTGCAAATTGAAATTGTGCAGGAATACATATGTAGTATGCAACATAGTGAGTGCAGCGACCAATGGTGTGCATACATTCTTTTTAATTCCAAGTGTGGTGTGATACATAAACGATGGAGAAACAGGTTATTTTGACTTTTAGTGCCCTCAATTAAATTTCATTATTGTTGGTAAGGATGACCATTTCAACACAATGCAGTTGCTACTTGCCAGGCAAAATCTCATGGCTACACTGCTTCATAAATGTGGAAGCATAATTGATTTGCCACGTTGTAATTAGTACTTGATGTTTTACAGAAACACTAAGCTCCAAACGTTATATTATTTTCAATACATAAGGTTTAAATCGACTTATACTGATTGCGCAAACTGCACAGCCGAAGTTTTCGGGAATTAATTCCACTTTAGCATCTGTGACGAGTCCATGTTGCTCACAAACGTCAGGCATGTTAAATTCAGTTCCGACTACACTGAACATTGAAAACAAAAAAGGCATTAAAATTCTAGTACAATTGTATTGGGGATGTAGTGCCTTGAATACAAATGCTAATTAGTATAATCAAGGAAAGGCACACTGACACCTTCCTGGGGTATTGGATGGCTTGGTAACTGGTTAAAACTGGTTTGTTTAAAAATCTATTCTGTGGAACTGCAAGGCAGCCGACGTGGTTGCAGGTAAGTGGTGCAGAAAAGCCATTGGTTCATTATAAAAACTGAGCAATGTACACATCATAAACAGATCCACATCCTTTAACTAACAGAAATCACAATTCTTTGAATATCATATAGCAACAACAACACCATAAGCTTATAAACATGGCTGACACATTTAGACATTCAGGGAAACTCTGTGATGCGAATATAATCTGCAAGTTTTTAGTTGAGAAAACTGTTGAACAGCATTTCACCCAAGCATGACTTACAGAGCTATCACCCTTCTTTGGTTTTGCACCATTTCTTGGGAACAATATAAGTTTGGACCTATATTCCTTCAGTCTCTGGACATTGCGTTGGAGGGATTCTGTTGACTTGTTTCTTCTCCTCCAATCAACACAAATTCCAATGGTTTGCGCAAAATGTCGATTTATTCCAGCAGCCTGCAAGGATATACAAGCTCATGCTTTCACAAACCAAGCAACCATTACTCTGTTTGCAACAAATGCAAGAGGTGAGGGTTGAGTATATACAGCCACTTAGTACTTGCAGACATTTAAGATTAGCAGATCCACTCATCACGAACATGAGAAGGAAAAAAAAATATTTGCATGACAATTTTTGCACACGTTATTTTTGACTGGTTGACAACTGCTTTCACTGCAAAGCCATATCACTTTTTGCCAAAGTAACTTTTATGGATATCTTCACTTAACAAGCAATATGATGCTGCCTTGTGTTTGAATGGTATCTTATGAAGTGCTGACAGAAATTCTGCACTCCCAACAAAGCAAGTTATGGATAAACAGCTTAATATAATTTATAGATACGTACGTGTCATCATTCGCATTTCCCATGGTAGTTGAAACAAAAATGTAGATGTGCAACTCTACAGCAAAATGTTCAACTAAAGCTTCACAAGTAAGGCAACCCAAAATGTTAGTTAACTCTTTGGCGCCCAGCTGCATTTGGGGATTTTCGAAAAAACACCTAAATGCACGTGGCTTTGTGTGGGAATTTCTACGGTCCGGTATGCTCTACAGACCTGGTAAAAGTCTCAAAAGATGCGGCAAGTCTTCTAGCCTGCACTCGAAAAAAAAAAGTTTCGCTTGGGGGTTGTAGTTTTTTTGTGAGTGACACCATAAGTGGAGGACTTTTAGGCCACCTTGGCCCACTTTGCCTGGCCCCGGGCGCCAACCGTTGGGTGGTAGTATTTTGCTGAAGCTTCTACTGGAAACTAGGCTACAATCCGAGTCTTTTGATACTTTGGATGACATGCTGGGGTTTCGGGTTCAAAAGTGATGATGTAAGTTAGTAAAAATATTTGACTAATTAGATAAGTAGATACGGTAATTAATTAATTTGTTTATTTTAGATCACAGGTTTTGAACCAGAAACGCTAGAAAGTCGATCAAAGGCTCAAAAGAATCGGACTTGAGCCTAGTTTCTAATGAAAACTTCAGCGAAACACTTTGGCCTAGCGGTGGGGCCCTAGGCCAGGCAACATGAGCCAAAATGACCCCAAGATTACTTCACTTATGACGTCAGTCACAAAAAATCCGCACCCGCCAACCAAAAAAATTTTTTTAGTGCAATCTACTAGACTGGCCGATCCGTTTGAGCCCTTGAACAGCTCTCTAGCGCAATCGACGGAGTTAGGGCGTTGGTAAGGCAACCGAAACTGCTGTTTTTTAGGCCGAAATCGAAGTACAAATATATTGTACGCCAGTTCTCAAAGTGTTAAATACCATATTACAATCAGGAATTTCTATATTCCAACAAACAATGTATACACCACCAAAAACTTTGTTACTTTTTGGGAGGATTAGTTTTTTTATTTGTTTTTGGTGCCTCTGACTTGGCAAAGTATATACTAGATCAAAATGAATACGTTTTGCTGATGCAGATGTCCTCCACAATCTTTGTCCTACCCACAAATAAAATCCAAGTGTACCTTAAACATGACAAAGGAGCAGCCAAAAAATTTAAGATGCCCTAGCTAAACCCGTCAATAAGCCCTGAAACTGTTGAGCTATTGGAAGCCAACCAATCCTACGCAAGCACTTGAAAGAAATTAATGTGCTATACATATTCTTGATACCACTTCCTATTTTGTTTTCTCATACTTTACATGTGCTGTATATCTTGCTAATCTTTTAAACCAGGGGTGTGCAACCTGTGGCCTGCTGGCCAAAAGTGGCCTGGGAGCTGAAATTTTGTAGCCCGCACAAAATTTCAGATCAGATTTTAAAGGAAGCACTATGGTTTTGAAAGGGTATTGCTAATCTTCCGTGGGGGGCAAGCGAGTTGTTTTACCCGCAGAGCTTGACACATGGAGCTTAGGCCCGTGGACCAATTTGGTTATGTGTATTTGGCCTGGCAGTGTTGCATGGTTGCACACCCTTGTTTTAACACTTGACAGCTTGCAAACTTTTGAAAGCTAAAATGCTATTCATCAATAATTAACTGATTTTGAGAAAGAAGTATTTCTCTTAGGTTTCAGCATCCGCTAGTTCAGGGATCTCAAACTCAAAAATTTTCGGAGGACCAAATGAGAAGTTATAAAGTAACCTGAGAGCCACATTGTGACGCCAACACAACAAGAGCTTTATCTGAACCATGCCAGAAACAACTTTTACATCTTATTTCTTGCGAAAGGTATCATGAATTATAGGCAAATCATATTTCTAACCACCTCTATGTTCATTCTAATCATTCTAAAGGAACTTGTTCAATTGATAGCCGAGCACTTTTGAATACCAGTGAATACGCTAAGTATTGTAAATGTTAATTATTTAAATATTCCCAAAAAAGCATCGCGGGTCACACAAAACCCTTTCATGGCCCTAATGTTTGTGACCTGCACTAGTTGCAACTTTAACCATTCGTGTTTGACTTCATTAAGGAATCTGCAGACGGCTTGGAAATAGGTTTACAGCTGAACCACAGGTTTAAAACAGAACCCTTATATGCTCTTCTTATGAGCAGTCTACATCAAAGTACAAGCTCAAGCAATTAATGTAAGATTCGTTGACTTAGCTATGATGCAAAATCATGATCAGGACCATGAACATGAAGCTTGTCAAGATGCTTTTCACATACTGTATTTACTCATTCTAAACCACCCCTGACTTTAAGTAACACTTAAACAAAGGGTTAATACCCTATTTATCCTCTGCAATTATAGTGAACATTGTGGCTAATCATTGGTCACATTCTGTGAAACACAAGATGGAGAAAGAGTTGAAAAACACGGATCCATGGCAGACAACTTGCATGATGCAGGAGTGACACATTGATTGTCACATGCAGAATGAAAATACAACATCAGCCACAAGCTGAGGGAAGCAGTATACAGCAACCAATTGTCATGATGTAGACTGGCTTCGAGGCTTTCATGTCAACTGTTAACCAACACACAAACAGGTACAGTGCATTGACTCACAAATAGAATATTGCTTGAAACCATGCAGTAAGAATGCACAAAACATTAAAGCACTAATGCATTCACTATACACATTACACTGGGCTACCATTGCGCTAGAACCAAAAATGAGGACGACTAAGGAAAATTCAATCTTCCAACCAAAAATGAAGCATTATTTTTGGGAAATCGTTTCTGTTTGCGCATCTAATGTCAGGTCATATATTCACATATTCATCTTCAGACACACTTTGCTTCAGCCATCTCGTATCCTTAACACTTGGAGGGCTAGCCGAAAATGTATTCGTACCTAGATTTCGGCCTAACATTTTCGGTTGCCTTACCAACACATAGCTCCTCTGCCGATTGCGCTATAGAGCTGTTCAAGGGCTCAAACTGATCAGCCGTCTTCTAGTCTACACCCGAAAAAAAATTTTTTGGTTTGGGGTTGCGGATTTTTTGTGAGTCACGTCATAAGTGAAGTAGTTTGTGGGTCATTTTGGCTCATGTTACCTGGCCTAGGACCCAACCACTAGGCCAAAGTATTTCGCTGAAGTTTTCATTGGAAACCAGGGTCAACTCCAAGTCTTTGGAACGTTTGATCGACTTTCTAGCGTTTCTGGTTCAAAAGTTATGATCTAAAATAAACGAACTAATTAATTATCTAATTAGTCAAATATTTTTATTGCTTCAGATCATAACTTTTGAACCCGAAACCCCAGCAAGTCATCAAAAGTCTCAAAAGACTCGAATTGTAGCCTAATTTCCAATGAAAACTTCAGCGAAATACTACCATCTCACGGTTGGCGCCCAGGGCCAGGTAAAGTGGGCCAAGGGGGCGCAAAGTCCTCCACTTACGACGTCACTCAGGAAAAATCCGCAACCCCCAAGCAAAAGATTTTTTTGAGTGCAGACAAGACTTGCCGCATCTTTTGAGTCTTTTGCCAGGTCTGTAGCACTGACCGGACCGGAGAAATAAATGCCCGCAAAAAGTCACGTGCGTTTCAGCGTTTTTTCTCAAAAATCCCCGTAAGCGGCTGGACGACAAATTGTTCAAAAAAATTCATGAATGTGCATCTCAAATTCCCTTGCGTAAAATGTTATTTCACTTGATTATTTCTATACTCAATTAAATGCTAAACATTCATTGCAAAATTGATCTTTCTCAGATTCCTCATCAGCCTAAACCGTTTTTACTAACAATGCCTGACAATCCATTACCTTATTGTGCTGCAAGATTACACAAATTTGATGACCTCACAAAACCTTCATTACAAAATGTCCAAGATGAGATGAAACAGTTTGTATGTTTATCATATATTGCCTATTTAAAATTATTATGCTACAGAATACAAGAATAAGGATGCAAA
>JGI24022J15233_10009765_pt1 | contig 10828 bp, 4 predicted proteins | sample Ectturendosymbi2_FD_15233 | JGI IMG/M metagenome (IMG submission 15233)
TCGATGCAAACGGAATGAGGTCCACACTCTGTCAGACCCGAAGAGCACTCATCTACGTCTGCAAGTGTCCAGCGGTTAAAAGTAAAAAATGCAAAATATTTGTTTGTCAGATTTTGTGTTTTTTATTGTTTATATTCTTGGGCAACACTTTTTCCTGAAGGTTCTTTTTCGTCAACGTTTATCAGCTGTTCCTCGAAAACAGTAGGTAAAGTTAGTTTTGCTACATTCCTGTATTTAATTAAAATTGACATCTCATACAGCTAAGCTGAAGAAACAGCAAAGTTTTCCACTGCAAGCTCTCGAAAGCTAGCATACTTATTACGCATTATTCATACAACATACTGTAGCAGTGAGTGCCGTTGCCTTCGTATCCTTGGAAACACGCGCAGATGTGAGAACCGTTGACATTCTTGCATGAGGCTTTGGGATGGCAACTGTGAGATCCAGTGGAGCACTCATCAATATCTGTGAAAGGGTGGTAAATAAATTTCCGTCAGTGAATGTTGACGAAGCTAGCAAAATGCAGTGAAGTGAACACTTGCATCAATGAAAAAACTGGTGTGCCAAAATAAGTTTGAATGACAAAAAAACTTACAACATGTAACAATGCAAAGTTCCGCAAAAATAATCTGTCGCGAATTGTCAGCTAAAATTTGAACATTGTTATACGAGCTATAACAAGTTTCATGCATACGTATAAAATACGAGCAAAAAATATTGATTTCTTTTTTACTGCTTCCAGTGGAACATTCATCTCAAATCTTACTTTGTTTTTTGGCAATTTAACAAGAAATGCCTTCACATAAGCATTTTCTCTTGTGTTCTCTGTAGAGAATTTTTGGGCAAAGTCCATCACAGGCTCAGTTTATCTTTTCAAGGTTGGTAGTAGCAATTGATAGAAGCTACGGTATTCCTACACGATTTGCATTTTTAGATGCCAAGACAATGATTTGTGTTTTCCTAACACTTCTGCTGACGCAAAAAAAAATTGTGCAAAAATTCAAGATAAACCCTGTAGCTGATATACTAGTGCATATCTTTCTATCATTCACCGATTCATTCCTTTATCAATGATACTATACTGCGTAGTACAACGCAGCTCTGTTGCAGTGTTGAATAGTTGTAAAAATTTCCTGCGGCTGTGTTCAACCACTCAGACGTGAATGAAGATGAATGTTCTCATTGTATTGAGAACGATTAATGGATTGCAATAAGCGGTTCCCTTTCAAAACAGCCCTGTTCATAACAGACCACGTTTATAACAGTCCACGTTCACAACAGACAACATTCATAAAGGTTCTTTTATGACCGTGAACCGGTTTTTAAGCCAAGTTGATAAATTTCATCTCAATTGGCCCCCCACATTCAGAGAATCCTGCGGCAATGGCGACACAGTTAACGTTTGAAGCCTTTGATCTATTCTAAGAGAATTAAACCACCACTGAAACGTAAAGTAAACAATGAAACATTCTTTACATTACTGAGATCAGATAATTAAAACTATTGTCATCGCCTACTATATGCAGTATACGTACTTTGCTTTAATTAAAGGCAAGGATGTTTCACGAAATATAAACATAAATAAATGTTTTCATCTGTAGAGTATGGTGCCCGCCATCACTTCTCTCATTAGGCCCTACAATAACACGTTTTGCGTTTTTACTTAATTTCCTAAAATTAGCAAACAATTTATGTCAAGTGATGTGGCTTACCAAAGTCTGCAAGCCCAATAGGGAAGAAGATTTAACAAAATATCCCGGGTCCATATATCGATATGTAATGAAGACAGCAAAAATAGGAAGAGCAAATGATGAGAAAGGTGGAGAACAAGCAGGAAAAGCAAAAACCATAATCAAGAATGAAAACGAGACCCACTCATCTTGTGAGTGTTTGATCCTGATGTCCAAGATATTTAAATATTCATTACATCTTTACTTAGCACGAAACATGTTTTTCATTCATTTCAAATTCTTGTAAGCAACTTTGAGGGATGGAAAGGGTGGTGCTTATATGGTCGGCCCCGGGCGACGCCTATCCTCACTACGTCCCTGCGAACAGGTAAAGCATTTGTACCTCAGAAAAATGGTTTAAGACCAGATAGAGAACAAGGCCTACTTTTGTGAGCATGCTAGACTGCCGATCCGCAGTTTTTAAATGGCTGATCAGGTTTGCTCATTGCTTTGCAGATCTTACGTTTTTACTTTCTGGAACTGACGATGTCCTTTTGGGCGAAATTTATATCCCGATATGAATAAGCTGTTGCATGGTTTTTGCGGAAGGCTGCTGTGAAGTTTTGTGTGCAATAAGATGTACTACAGTTCAAAGTTATGCATCGGAGCTATGGTTATGCAAAAACAAGTCTGAAGTTTGAGAATTCGAAGTGTGTCTTTGATTCTAAAAATATGTGTCTTCTGTTGCGCAAGTAAATCTTGGAAAGTTAGTGCCCTTTTACGCCCGGGCCGGCCACTATGGTGGCAAGTAAACCTATGAGCGACGACAACTTTTGAACGGAATAAGTAAGAAAGTCACTGAAGGTATCATTGGATCCGATTGACATGCATGCACATTTTGAGATAGGTAGCGACCACCTTGAACGTCATTGCTATGGCATTTCCGGAGAAAAATCGTTTTTCGCGTAGGCTAGAAAACCTACGCTTTTTTCGGAGTTATTCCTGTTTTTGCCAGAATTTCAGTAAAGCAAATGCACAAACATGAATTTTTCTCAAAAATTTCAAACTAAAGGTATGTTGTTGTTATTTCATTCGATTCCTTGTTGTCTCGTGGATGTCTTCACTGGCTTTGTAGCCCCATCCGTTCAGAAGTCATAGCTAATCAAAGGTTTAGCGGCCACCATAGTGGCCGGTTCGGACGTTAAAGGGCGCGGGCGTCAAAATTGCAAAAATAATGTTTACAAGAGTCGTTTGTGTATTCACGTTGATGTTGACCAAACTGATAAGAAAAGAATTTTGCAAGTAGTTTCTTTTTCAGTGATTTTTAAGTAGTTTCGAAAATATTTTGCTATGACTAATGCTTCACTGCAACTTTACCGATTGCCTTCGGAAACAAGCTTAACGTTGCAGAATTCCACTGCAACCGAAAGTTCTTTGTCATGACATGGCAAAATCAGCTTCTTGCTATAGCAAGGCCAAGTATACTTGAACATTTTTGGAGCAGGCATGCAATCTTACCCTCGCAATAACTTCCGTTTCCACTGAAACCCGTTTTGCAAGAGCAAATATGGTTTCCTTGAGTGTTTCTGCAGGTTGCGTGGGCGTGACAGTCGTGGCTGCTATCTTCACATTCATTGATATCTGCAAAATTGAACGAAACATGCAGATTTCGGTTTCGAACTTGTTCACATGTCACAAGAAATCAAGCAGTTGCGACACTTTGGGAAAGTTGTTTCAGCAATCTAAGGAAGTCTTTCGTGACTCTTCAAACTCTCAAAACTGGTCAGTGATGTAATTAACAGCGTAATGACGAAGGAAACATGGTTACCAAAATCAGCGCTACACTAGTTTCGTAACAGGGGGCACTTCCCGTAATGCAGGGTTCCCTGAACTATGGCCAACGGGTCAAATCCGGCCCGTTAATCAATTTTATCTGGCCTGCAATGACATTTTATGAATAATGGAAAAATAATATTTCTACGAAACATTTGTGGATTTGGTAGAATGTAACATATCCCGAAACAACCTCATAAGTAAGATATCCGGCCCCCGAACTGTTGTGTGATAGCTTAATATGTGGCCCTCTGGCAAAAAAATTTTGGAGACCCTTCATAATGAAAGCCAACAGTCAAAAGGTAGAGGCGGTGGTAATGTTGGGCAGCGCGGGATAACAACCCGTCTTTAATGTTGCAACCCCTCAATAATGTTGCTTCTATTTATCTTTATCTGTGCGCATTCTGCGGCTTGTGATGCAGAACAGCNAAATGAATCATGTGCACTTTCTTGCAAACAGTGTTTAACCTTGACAGTCCTTGCCGCTTCCAGTGAAACCAGATTCGCATACGCAATCGTAACTTCCCTCTGTGTTTATGCAACGAGCCGAAGAATGGCAGAGGCCTTCCGTGGTTTGGCATTCGTCAATGTCTGGAAATAAATATGAAATATGGTGTTCAGTAGTGGTACTTTGTGTTTGCATTGAAAGGTATCAACAGGGATTTCTTGACTATTTACGTTAAAGTAGTAAAATGCTTGAACAGATCCCTGCAAACTAGATGAAATTTAAAATATTTCCCATGGCCATTCTTAAAATAAATACTTTTGTGCAAACGTCCGCCATCTTAGTTTGCAGTGATGGTCACCCTAAATCTGAAACAAATTTCACTACAATTCCCAGGATCCTGTAACCCTGGTTAAACTTTGTTACAGTTGATCTCTTAAAAACTGTAGCATAAGTCTCCTTGGAAGCATGAAGTTCCTTGATAATTAACTTTGTTGCTTGCAAAGAGCCTGATCAAATCCACGTAGAAAAGCGGTATTCCCATATATACTGTCTCGGTTTTCTGGCAACTTGCTTTCATGTTGAGTTACTGATTAGTTTACGTGTTAATGTAAATCTTTCAAGCTTACATGAACAAACATTTGTAGTGAGGTTCTATTGAGGTGTATCTGGTTATTTTCGGATGATGAAACGTTTTGAAATACTTAATATAAAGGCAATGCCAGATTTCAAAATTAACAGCTGCAAATTGTTTCTTGGTAAACTTATTTTATTAGGTTTGAGAAACAAACATTTTTAGAAAACCTTGATTTGCCCATGAACTATTCAGATTTAAAATGGAAAACATTTTTAAATGAGATGTTGCTGGTCCTGTGGAGACTAAAAGTCTCATGCAAAGCACGGAAAATTTTTGTTAAGTGTTCGCACTTAATTTGCCTGCTGTTCTTTGTCCACAAAATTGTTCGGAGTTATTTGTCGATCGTGCAAGTACTTTCATCATTTGCCGCCACATCAAACTCTCATTGTGATTTGCCTATATGCGAGCGTAAATAGGTGGAAAAACCATCACTTCCAAGTCCATGCAGGTTCATAAACATAAAGGACACTTAAAGCTGCTCTGTAGCTTAACTAGGCAAGGCAAAAATTGTGAATGTCATCCAGCACACGCGTTCCTATTTATCAATATATTGGGCGACAATATGCTTCTGTTTTCATCAAACAACCATGCGCATTGTATACTGCGTTTGATAAATGTTTCTACAACTGTGACGGGGAAAAATCATTGTACATTACATTTCTAATTCATAAAAAAAACAGTTTGCTGTGCATATTGTCCGTGCATAATCAAGCATAATGAGTAAGTTCTATTATAAACTTGGGGTTTTGGGAAACTTTGGGCATATGCATGGGTTGCTCTCTTGTGAAGTGTACTTTTTTCGTGTATTGCGTCATAAAGCGGAAAGTTGATCATGCGCCCAGACCTTACCTTTATGAAAGAATGCGTCAGCGTTTGTGGTCACCGAAAGTGAGATAAGCAGTGAGTTCATGTGCCATTTTCTCCAAGTCAATTGTTCTTCGATTAAAGGTGCCGTTCAGCAAGAGTGAAGTAATTGCAGTATGAGTTTCGTTCGCTTGTTAGTTCGGTTTGATTGACGTAACTTCGCACTTGTGTTCACCGCTCCATTGCAGAGCTTCCATTACAACTTTCGGCTTGATTACGAGTGGTAGCGGTACACTGTCTAATCAAGCAGTGGTTCGCAAACTGTGGAACGCGTAACACTAGTGGTACGCGAAGGCCTTCAAGGTGGTACGCGAATAGGTCTACTACTTTCTGTTTATCTTCACAAAAATATATTCATAGCTATTAGTTTTACTTATCGGGTTCTGTTACTGTAATTAATTCCTGAGTTTTTGTGTACTTCCCTTATTGTTTTCTCAAAAATAACCATTGCAATTTCTCACAGCCATTATCTTCATGTCACATTTGTGTCAATTCCGGTTTTCCAAACTTTTAATTGAATGATATTTGGTAGATTGAGTTTTCCTAGAGCAAGGTGGTACGTAGTGACAGTATGGGTCCCACAAATGGTACGTGATGAGAAAAAGTTTGGGAACCACTGGTCTAATGTCCACCGCAGCAGCATGCTATTACTCATAAACATGACCGTAGCTGGGGCACACGTGAGCTATGCCCACTCCCCATAAAATAAACTATTGTGTTATCATGTAGCCTACACACAGACCAACTCAAATAATTTGCCGTCTTTTTGATATTCATACAGTTATTTTGCTAAAATATTCTCATCAAAAAGGTCATAGCACGGTTGACTGAGCACGATGACGTAATATCACCACAGTTTATAGGGGCCCCGCGCCTAGGTCTTGCATTGGGCCCCGCACCTGCTAGGGCCGGCCCTGCAAACAACATAAGATTGCGTCAGTCACATCATAAAATATTTTCCAGTGCAGCACCGGATTTAGATGATGGGGGTCTGGGGCCCACGCGTGGTGGGAGGTCCCATGTGCGGATACAAAATCTTTAGGTAGAGGATGATCGATGAAGTCACTAGTATTTCCACGGATCGTTAATTTTTATGACGTAATCTTGTGAAGTCACATTTGATAACTCAAATGTAGCAAAATTTTGTTATGCAATATGACATATGACAATGATTAGCGATTTGTGAAACTGTTGCAAAACCCATCACCAGAAGCAAGCCAGCTTCCGTCAACTACTCCGTCGTTGCGGTTCTGGCGATGAACAAAAATTGCGGTGCATTTCCGTGATGATTTTCTGTCTTGTCTGTGTTGTGAAACAACATGGTTTAAAAATAACTTTTCATAACCAAGTCAAAGAGAACCTGTGTCCTTTTTCAACCAAGATTCCTCCATTTTTTCTAGTATATTAGCTGACCAGAGACCGATGTCGTTGTCTCCAGTGATAGCGTCCGCCATCTCGTGTATCGGGCTTTTCGGTGATACTTCTTGACGTTCTTCTGCTACTGCACTGCTGGCTAAACTAGGTCTATTCTCATCGTTATGTAGATCTAAATCTGCAACAACATGTTCTTCGATTTTCTGTCCTCTTACAAATTCCGCAGAAATGTCCTCGCTGGACTTCACTGTCTCTGTGAAATATTAATTTGAGTGCTTCTTGACTTAGCTGCAGCTTATTCCTCTCTCATTTGTGCCTCTCTTGATTTTTTACGTTTTGAATACCACTTGAATAAGCTCTACACTTGTTAAAGTGACAATCCCTCATTCTTCTGTCCACGTTTACTTATTATTAAGCTCAATATAGCTGCCATATTTTCATCGCAAAAAGGGAAGGCAATTTACGACTGTCACTTACTTGAGTGTATTATCTACACTTAACAGGTCACATAACAAATAGTCTTATTGATAAATTTCAAGCATTGAAACAAGATGTCCAGTGTAGACGGTACTTCAGTCAAAACGCACAAACCAAAGTCCTTATTTACTTGTTCCAGTTAGCCAATGAATATTTTGCAGTTTCATTAAATTTCTTAATAATGTAGAATCGCCTTTAACAATCTTATGAAACTGCGCATGCATGAAAGATGTTTGAAATTGCACACCAGTTTTTAATCCTGGGCTGAAAAGCCGGGAATGCTTTCACATTAACCGTTACATAACAGTGGTAAATATTTTTTCAGTATCTCAATGACTTTGGCATTAGAGTGCGGACTGCTGACTTCATTGTGCTGTACTAGCTTTGCTGATGAAACGTGATACGGTGATCAGTTTATTGCACATAGTTTAGTGTAGTAGTTTCTTGTAATTATAGCTAATCAGTAATGCTAAAAATGAAGAAATACGACAGAAGTATCCCTTTTTCAGAAACTGGCTAAATTATTTTGAAGCTGAGTGAATTACGTGTGGTTGCATTTGCACAGTTCGCAACAAAGAGTGAAAAGACGTTTGTGGCCATGTGGAAATTGAGTACCAAAAACTAATTTCTCACAGCGTAACCAGATGGCTATCACTTTATCCTAGCTTGCCAAGTATGCTTCAAATGTACCCAGCTTCACATTCAAGCTTCATGTCTACCGACAGACCAACTGTTGTCCTGAAACTTTTTTTTGGAAATTCTCTGAGCAAAATCTGTCTAACATATTAAGACCCTTGCAATCATTTGTGGTTGCTGTTAATGAGCAAGTTCAGAATATTGAGAACAAGTCCAAAGAATCAATTGTTGAGATTGTATAGTGTTTCGCCACTGTGAACGCAGGGATTCCAGTGAGACAATCAGGTGCACATCATGCGCCAAGTTAAATCAGCACTAAGAAAACTCTGAGAAGGCAAGGATCATGACTGTGATTTATTCATGTCAGATGTATCTGTATTGTAGATGTCTTGTGTTGCACATCTGGCCAAATGGACCACTATACTTGCTGTGTTTAAATCCTTTGATTAGATTCCTCCGTTTGCAACAACTAAATGGGAAAATGATGAACTATGTGAGTAGTATCTGCTTGATAGAAATTTCTCTATTGATGAAGCTAAACTAAACTGTTTGACCACTACCAAAACGTGTTTGTGTTCGTGCAAAAGGAGCATCAACCAAATGTAATTTATTGTAAAATGATGGAACATGAAAGATGGGCAAAATATTTTGCAACTTGTAATACTATTGAATGCTTCAGCAAACTGATAAAGATTACACAGTTTTACTTCAGCGTTATGGCTGTTTACGCTAATGTGGAACGATTTTTTCCTTGATGCAGCCACAAACCTAAAAGAAAGCTAAATCTTTGTAGTTGAACCAGTTAATTACACAACTTGCAGGCCCCCTCATAAACTAAGCTACGCCACCAGGAAGTGTCTTGTTGCAGTTGAGTTGGAACAGCTTACTGTATGTAAATAGCCAGTGACGTAACTGACGGAGGCTGAGGGGAGAATTTCCCCACTTGGCAAGCTAAATGTGAAAACCGGGCCTACATTAACTTATATTTTGGTTTCAATATTTTTTAGTTTTCAGTAGATTGTTGTATTTTTGCATTTTTCTGACAATTTTCCTGTGATTTAGCGTTTTAGTATAGCCATCCACTAACGGATTCGCCATCATTTCTCAAGTTCTTTTCTGGTTGTTGGCTACTGGGCCCCGTACAATGGCCACTAGGACTCTTTTGCGGCCAGTATGCTGAATTTTCAACCCTGGCTCAAACCTGTAGTTACGGTACTGAGATTATATCTACGTAAAACAAGAAATGTGAAAAGGAGGACATCATGACATTTTGAATGTGCTCTGAGAATATTTCATTTCCGTAATAGTGGTTTCGTAACAATATCAAAATCATATTAAAAGTGAAATACTACCGACCGCATCTGCAAAAGAATTTCCTCATTAAAATTGTCTAAGTGGCACACGCATGTCGCACGTATGGTCAAGCGCATAAACATGATGGGGGACCCCGGGCCCCTTGGGCCCACTAAATCCGGCGCTGTTCTAGTGAGGTCATTTTAACTCTGTTGTGATTCCCTTCACCTGAGTTTAAAATACGTTCTTGCCAAACAAATTACGCTTGTAGTAGTTGGGAGACTTCATCAGTGTCGGCAGAAAAAGTACAAAAATTTTCGCTTAGGATCGTCACCAACGATAAAATACGCACTAAAACATAATACAAATTCTACATCTGGATGATGGGATGAAGTGCTATCAACACGTTCGTTAAGAATTTCAACATACTCTAAGCATACCAGTGCATTCTTTTCCAGTACCAGAAAAGCCAGGCAAACAAGAACAAAGGTAACTTCCATCGGTATTCACACATTTAGCTTGCTCAGAACAGTTGTAGAACCCGTCTTGACATTCATTTACGTCTACAAAAATTAATTATTGCACAGTAGATTGCGGTCTTGTTTCTAGATTTCTAGCTAGAAATCAGGCATAAGCTAAAACACCAAAAATCTGTAGAGAGTTTCATAGCTTGTTTCTTAAAAAGGCTTAAAATTCTTGAATCTTAAACTTGTAATCTTTTCGGTGTCACTTCAGATGCTTGCAGTGTGAGGATATCCATGCACTTGGTCCTGTGATTTAACTACTGTAGGCATGCATAAACACCTCTTAACAGTTTTCATCAACCTGGAGGCGAATTTGTTTTTGCAGCGCCTCAGTCAGCATCATTCTCTTCGATAAAAGTTAATTCAAATACGTTATATAATCAATTTAGCATAGGTTTATTCTCAAATCTTGTCGCGTGAATTACGGTGGTGGTAGAGCGACCAGGGTTACGGAGTCGGAACCAGGGTCTCAAGGAGTCGGATTTATTGGGTGGGATTGAAGTCGGATTCCAAAGAACACTAGGAGTCGGAATGGGATTTTATATCCGACTCCGATAATCCAATTGAATTATTATTAACATCTCACTCTTAAGTTAGGAATCCTAACTCCTGCCTTTNGATATTGTGCAGCAATTTTTTTTGAAACTTTTGTTGAAACAAAGAATTTTTGCTGTGCACCACGATTTCCATGGATTGCTAGTTGCTACAAAATTGTTGACAGCCAAACTTCATTCATGTTATGTTCAAGAGTCGGAGCCGGGAGTTGGAGTCGGTGTCGGAGTCGGAAATTTTGGAAGTGTCGGAGTCGGAAAAATTTGGATGTTATGAGTCGGAGTTGGAGTCGGACATTTACGTCTGACTCCACAATCCTGGTTAGCATGGACACAAGAAACGCGAGACATTTATTTTTTCATTATACGGTAATTATGAATAGGTGTAAAATACGCAGCAAAGTAGTTTTCATTCATTGCTGACGACATACTGCTGCGTTTTGCAAGATGCAAAGTGTTTTCAATAACAAAAATGGCGAAATTGATCTTACACTATAAGTCAACGTTTCTTAAACATTTATGGG
>JGI24022J15233_10009770_pt1 | contig 10825 bp, 8 predicted proteins | sample Ectturendosymbi2_FD_15233 | JGI IMG/M metagenome (IMG submission 15233)
GTCGCACACGTGCACTGTTATGTCGAATATTCTGTGATAACCATGCAATTTCCACGGCACTAGGCATGTCAAACTAAACCATATTTCCGCACACAGTTGTGACGGCCCAGGCCCACAATCAGCTGGGGACACCAGGGGGAAAAGTTTTCTGAGAAGCGCCCAATTTTTTTAAACTCTGTCCAATACCTTAAACTATGTCCAACATATTTTTCCAGTGGGGGGGCAAAAAATTTTCTAGCGGAGGCTCGCCCCCTGATGACGGGCCTGTGCCGGGCCCACCTGAACGAAAACAACTGTACGAACGTGAAAATAATTTTCACAATTAATGAATTTGGAAGTTTTTCGCGATATTATTACACGTCCTCGTTCAACACAAAATATGGCGAGCTCACTTCTTTGTATGCAAACGAACTGGCTTTCATATGAAAGCCAAATGTTTCCAGTTCCAACCACTAATTCCCGCCTGACACATATACCAGAAGGCTGTTCATAGCCAAGTAGTTTCATCAAGATATTCCTACTAGAGTGCAAAGCAATTTTTTAAATAAAACATCTGCCAATACTGTGTTGACTACTGTCTAATCCGTTTGTGGTAGCTTGCGGACACTTTGTGATTGTGATGTAATCTTATAACAATGTTATGCAACTACCAGCAGAAGTGCAATGCCCCTCTGCAGCGTGGATATGGTAAGGATTGTTCAATGCACTATGCATTTAACAACGGCGAGGTGTCGGCACCAGTGGCACCGAAATTAGCATAGCAACGCCGTGGATAGGTGTGCATCGGCGTTGCGGGTGTGTACCTGATAGATTAGAAAGATGTAACATCAGGCATAAATTGCTTTGCAGAATATTCCAAACAAAGTCACTTATTTTGAAACTCTCCCTAAATTTTCCTCTGACTGATCCTCAAAAGCTGACTTTTCAACCCTGCCCTAATTTATGACTGTCTTGTCACAAGGGAAACACGTGCTACCTTTAAATAAACAAAAAAATCCAGACAAATAGACAATGATCGATATGATTCTCACAGAAATCCCTGTAGAGTCTGCGTCAGAATTTCATATAAACCTCAACTCAAAGAAATTTAATCTTTCAATTTTCATGCGGACTGTCAAGTTCATCTACGAAATCATGTAAATCTTTTTCCAGCTCGTACCCTTTTAATTGCAAGTAGATCAATGCTACGCAGTCTTTCACTGATCAAGAAATTTCTGAGAAATGTTTTCAATGATTACAATTTTGAAAAACTTCTCTCGCATGGAGCGCTGGTTTTTGAAAGTGTTGCAGTTATTGGTAACAATCAAATGCAGCTTTGTAAGGAACTATAAATGAAAGTTATTCGAGCGATGCAGGCAGCTGCGTCTCTTTCCGAAGGAAACTCTTTGCCAGAAGTATTTCATGTTTTAAAATGATTTTCACTAATTCAATATGCATTTGAGAATTGTTTTAAGTGTTCCTCTGATAGAAATGATTGACTGTCAGGGTAAAGAGCTGAAATGCCAGACAAATGCTCCTGAACCACTACAAAAAGTTATTATAAAGTTCTGTGACGTTGCAGGAAATGTGTGGGTAGACTTAAAACTGTACTCACGATCCAACTGCGTAAGATGCTTCGAAGTAGTACATACAAGTCATCAGAACACCGTACTGCAGTCAGGATAAATTCGGATAAATTAACTGACACCAATTCTTATTGCTTTCACAAACATTTTTCTACTTGGACAGGCAACAATCTGCTGACAGTAATATAATCCAGTTCCACCTCACATTTAAATGCACGGAATATCAATCTTCACATTTCTGCGACTGTTTCTGAGCTTCGACCTGAACCTTTCACCATCACGGCCAAGGTCTGACTAAATTTCACGCAGGAATCGAGCAACCCCTGCTATGTGTCGTCTTCAACAACACCCATTACCAGGCCGTCAAGAACAACAAACCAGCTGTTCATGCCTTTGGGTAATATTGAATGCAGGCTGGAGGGTTACTGCATTGTCGTCTAAAATTTTGCTGGCTGAACGTTATCTGATTCTATTTTAATCAAACGAAATCAAACGTCGAATTGAGCGCACAACTGGGGAGTGCAAGCTGGAGACCAGCCAAAATTCAGGGGGGAATGATACACCCAAGCTCTTGCCTGCCTGCAGAGGCAAGTTGTGAAACTTTACGTGCAGATTGATCTATTGTTGGACTTTATTGCGTAACAACAACATGGCAATGACTCTTCACGTGTTCACACTAATCTAGGGTATGGTAGATATTTTGCCACATGCGAGTGTTGAACGCAGCACGCAAGTGATGCAGGGAGGAGACAGGTATTTCTGATAGCGGATAGCCACGTAGTTTTACAGCTTACTGTGTAAAGAGAATCATGATAAGTTTAAAAAACCCATTGTTAGCGTAAGACTGAAAGCTTGTCCGGTTTATGTGGATAAGCGTTCACCGTGAAAACGTCAGTAAAGACAAGCAAAGATTTATATTTCTTTGGACGAGATCTTAAACGCTTGCAGCTCTTGTTTCAAAGCGATGCAGGCAATTCTTGTTGAGTAAAATAAAGTCACAATTGTGGTTTCGTTGAAAAAGACCATGGAAATTTGTTTCCTTGTAAAAAATTACCCTGCTTGAAAAATCTGCAGATAGTCTATTTGGTAACTTATAACAATATACCTGGCTATTGCTCCCAACAAAGTGCATTTTTTGTGACTATTGCCGTAAAATTAAATATTTTCTTTTTTGTGTAGAAAGCGTAAAGCGCTTTGTGAATATTCTTTTTTACTGCATTATCAACAACCTAAACAGGATAAGCAAAATGTCGACGTTGCCCTCCACTGGAAAAATTTCTGCGGACGCCCTGCGGAAAGAGGCTTGGGGCCATCATAACAAAACTTTGCCGATCACTGCTTCATGCAACACTGCTGAGCGGTCTTCAGCAAGTTGAAGTTAATCAAAACGTTTCACAGGTCAACTATGACTGATGAAAAACTAACAAATCTGGCAATGTTCTCTATTGAAGGTGAAACTGCAAAAACATTAGACATGACTGAGTTAACAAAAACATTTGCATTTTCGAAAACTTGGAAAAAGGCTTTTTCCTAACTTGAAATATAGCAAATGCTTAAGTCTGTCTGTTCTAAAGGCTGCGTTGATGCTGTAGAAACATGCTTTTATATACATTTTAAAAAATAAATCGATGTTGTTGTTTACATACGTATTATGCGTAAATGTAATGTAATGTATATTGGGAGCTCCAATGTCTTCAACCACCTAATGCCGGCCCTGTATATCACACATCCACACTAGGGAAAGGAGTGCCTTATCATCACTTAAAATAAGCAATTGTTATTTTTGGAAATACTTAACAGGGTTATTTGACGTCACGCACTACCAGAATGAAGCTGCGACGGATTATTATTTGCGTGAATACAATTCAATAATTATGTGCAAGCACCCATAGTTTAGGATTTAATGAATCATTAGGTGTTACTACATACTTCACAATTAAATCGTGGGACATTATTTCAGTCAGAATTAATTTTGATGGTAAAGGTAACTTTCAGAAACCGATATGACATTTGAACTGAACTTTCAAAATCTTTTTCAATTCTGACGCAAATAAAACCTGCAGGCTTACTTCAAAATGATATTCTACTGCAGGCGTCGGAAACCTATGGCCCGCAGGCCGGATCCGGCCTGCCAAGCACAATCATCCGGCTCGCAGACCCTTAGAAATTGTATTTACTTTTTGGCCCGCCTAGTGGTATTACATTCAGGGGTGTGGTGGGATAGGAACGCGTGGGAACGTGTTTCCACACCTTTTCGCACTAGATTACATTAAAACATGGCTGCAACCTCACAGATGTGCTAGCGAGACGTAGATTTGCACTGCTAGTCAAAAGCCTACAGTGAAACAGGAGGATCCAGTGTGGAAACTCTTGTAGGCGAATCCTCACTTTGTTCGAACTATTTGGCAAAGTCTTCTTTTTTATTTGTTGTGGGAACGGCGTTCCCACACCTCTTTTTCAGCACTACATCCCAGATCACATTGTATGAATTTGCCCTTCTTGCAACTTCTCGTATTGCATACGTATAAGAAACTGCTCATGAGAAACCGCACTGTGCTATAATTGTACTGTATGTCAAATTTTAGGCTTTCGTTATGAACTGTGAAAATCAGGAGGGAATCTGATTGAAAGTCCATAAATTCCCACGTTTTAACGACATGATGAACAGCAAAGAGAACGGAATTATTGATGGAAAATTGGTACGGCCCGCCATTCCTTGCAAAGCGTGTTTTTGGCCCGCGACTAAAGAAAGGTGGCCGACCCCTGTTCTACGGTGTTCCTATTTTGAGGCTGAGAAAACATCAATTCAAGCATGCGCTCAAGGCACATTCTTGGATACCGCCCATACACTTTCTACCAATCAACCCAAAAACACAAAATCAACTTGCATTGTAAATCCGAACAATTCCACATGCAACATCATCCTAGGGAGAATTTTCAACCTCTTGTCGTAGCCTACTAAAGCCAGCACACACGTAAAAAATCACCACCTACCGATGGGGTACAGAGTGACTATAGCCATTGATAACAGAAAAAATCTTGCGCAACCAGACACGTCTCGTCTATATCATTCATATTTTTTCACTTTACTTTTCCGCTGTCTAGTATAATAGTACACACCAAATGTAATCACGGCAAGGAAGCCTCTTTACCAGTTTTAAATGCAACGTGTCATATCAGGGTGCATTTTGAAGCTTCAGAGCCTTGAATTTAACTACGCTGCCTCTTACCAGCACTACGATGAGCAAAGTCATTCTGCTGCCCGTCACAGGCCACTGCGCTTGCCAGCCCGACGCTGCGGAAATCACAGCTCCAGCTCTCAGTTCCAGGTTGGCTGTGGTTGATTGATACACCAGAACCTCTCCAATACTTTGTTATAGCGACACCGGCGCTGCAAGCGCTCTCAGCTCCAGACGTTCGTCATATGCCGCGCTTCCCATACAAAACCAAATAGATTTCTAATATTTAGCTTTGTGCATAAGGTTTTTGGAAAGGACACATTGCCAACTCTTCTTCTTAATGCAAATTTAAATATCAAAGTGAAACAACAAACTAACCTGAAAGCGAAATTTACCGTGGAAATAGGAAGAGCTGCAGTTCCGCAGTGCCTACATACGAGCCGCCACTGATCTTCACCAAAGGAGGCTCAAAAGGGTCGTTTGATTTTACCAAAATATTTTTAATCAAGGTAATTGCCACAAGTCCATCCCAGTTGACTTACTTTGCAAAACACGTCCGGAACTGGATTCCAAATGTCAAAGCCCCACGTTCGTCGATACAAGAACAACCAACTTATTAATGCTGATGCTAGGTCCGATACACAGAGTGAAAGAATGAAGTGCATAAATATGTTTCTGCAAAACGTGCACTTCATTAAAATGTCTTGCTGTTCATTCAGATTGCTCAAAGACATGCAAAAAACATTTTTGCATCACGTGTTGCCCTTCCTTTACAAATAAGGATCATTTTGTGGTTGTAAATGTGTTGGATTTCTGCTCAAAATTGAGACTTTCTAGGTTTGGCTAATGCGAAAATTGGCAGATGCAGTCAATATGCAAAAAACGAAGGATATTTTATCATCGAACATGTATATTTGTTTTTAGAATAAGATTATTGTGCAATTCGTGAAATTTTTTTATATGAATATTACTATAAAAAAATGTACACAACACCCTTTCTCACAGTAATTTTGACACATTTTTCCTGCAATTGACTTATTATACACTGGCATTACACGATGTGTAGGCTATGTATTCCTCATCACAGAATAGACCTCGAATATTTGCTTTGATCTTGTGAAAGATTTAGTTTTTGTAAGGCTCAAAAACAGAATTGTGCATCAACTAAAGAGAAAATATGTTACTTCACAAAATTAAGCGACTTAGTAAGCATTATTCGGAAGGAAGAAAACCTTGAATGGTCATCGAAGAAGATTTCTCCTTTATTGTTGTCACTGTTGAAGAAAACCACGGCCGATGTCTTTCTAAATAATGCAATGTACTGAGATACTTACTTTAATTTAGCATTTGTTGAAATAACTACGATTGTCAAAATATTTCCGATCAATCCAATCAGTAGAAAATTCAACAAGAGTACGGCTGAGAATATTATTCCAGATTGATTGAAAGGACGTACATAAGACCTGAAAATAAGATTTGCCAAAGAAACTGATTGTGAACATTCACAATATTATAAGTTTTTAAAGAAATTCCATCCACCACTTTGGGGTACACCATTCAAGAAAGGAATTTCTAAGTTTATAAAAAAATAAATTTTCTGCAGAAAAAAATTCTGAAGCTGCTTGTAGATTCTAAACAATGATTGCAAATCAAGTTACAAATGATAAGTGAGCCATCTTACTGCAGCGTTACGTTTGATGAAGTGGTGTTGAAAGTTGAAACCATCATCCTGGACGTGGATAGAAACAAAGACGTTTGTTTCTTTCAGTGAAAACGAAGAAGCTACCAAACGATGTTGTAATTCAGAAAAAAAGAAGAATCGCAATCAACGCTCTTTTGACTTCCTAAATTTAAAGCGAAAGTAGAACTCAGCCAACAATTAATTGAAAACGTGAAACACTCAAGGCTTTCATTGTTTCCGTCTCGAAAACGTGGCATTACCTCAAAAGAAAATGCTATTTAATGCTAACGTCATCATTTTCTTGCATTAAAATTAAGTTGCCTAACCGTTATGTGTTAATGAAAGCGAATCGCACTTTTGATATTGTGACGTGAAATATTGGGCAAGGCACTGATCAGTTGGAAATTGTATGCTTCAGAGTAGATAGTTGACTATAGGGCAAAATTGTGTAATTACTTCAGAGCTTGCTTTGATATGAAAACTACTTCATAAAAATCTGGTCAAAAAAGAACTATTTCTTTGCAAATACTGTAATATACCTTGTGGAGCAAACATGCTTTTTCTGCAACAGAAAATGCTGTATCGTAATAACCTTCCCAAGTCAAACAACATATTTTCTACACAGCTACGTACGAACTAAATGAAAGAGATATTGAAATCTTGAATCTGATGCGATGTCTATCTTTCATATGCGAAGATTGCTATTATTTTCCTTTTTAAATGCGCTAAACTTTAGCAGCTAAACGCTATAGTCTGCACTAGTGGTTTGCAACGTTTTTCATGCAGCGACTCATTTTGCAACCGAATTTAACCTAACGACCCCTTCCGAAAATTTCTAGTCAGGCATATGAAATGCAGTGGTGTTTGCACAATAAAAACCACAATGACTAAAAAATAACGTACGATATCACTATGTTGAACAAAGGCTCATTTATTGAATTGATGAATATGGCAGCATCGCTGAGAGAGATCCGCGCCGTATACAAATCACTTCACACCACAACCCCTTGAAAACTAGAATAACTCCCATAACTACGACAATCAAAATCCTAATATACAAGCACAGCACATTCTAACGTCACAAAGTTATTCATGTCTTGTCAAACACAACAATACTGTAATGGTCATCATCGCACTTAAAACAATTTTAAATGAAAAAGTAGGCTGCCATTTCTACCAGGTAATCCTAATATTGTGGCTACGACAAAAAGCTGTTCCATATACGAAATACAAAGTCTAGAAGTGATTTTGAATATTTTTATCAGAAGCTCCTGCGACCCCAGAAAAATGGCAAACGGCCCCACAGGGATCGTGATCCTTAGGTTGAAAACCACTGGTCTACACAAATGAAACGGCGAACATCAAGTAAAGATCCAGTACTTTCCTAAACACTTTCTGCTTTTGAAGCCGTCCCACCACTTGGCAATATTTTTCTTACACCGCTGGTACGGGCTGTGCTAACACGTTATGCAACATGACATAACGGCTGCATTACTCTGCAAAGACAGCAATTAAAAATACCTTAATGTGTTTTTTTGGAGACTTGCGTGCATGTGACTGCCTAATGCTTATACGTTGAGACGATAGTAGCTGCAGGAAGTAGAAGTCGGTGTTTCCTGCTTACGTAAAAAAGCAGGGACGACATGAAAGCATGCACATATTGCATAATGATGTAATGTGATGATCACAAGCATGTCTTTCGGCTAATACAGCCTCTGGTTGACCTTTCCAATTTTTTAACAACATTCCCTGCATCACTGTTGTGTTTCCGTGCTGAGGGAACGGAACTTGCAGTTCAAAACTGTTGAAGTTTTTACTGAAATTTGACCCAAGTGTGTTTGAGATTCCTAAGTGAAAATTGTAAGCTAGAGGATTTTTTTAATCGAACATCTATTTTTTTAATTGGTCGCTGTTTCGCCAAATATCATTCAGGTTTGAATGTCTGCAGTGGAAATTTCTATTTATCCCTCATCTTGCAATGCGCTTTTAGTCATTAAAATAAACGTAAGGCACTTTGTCGCAGGCATGTGGAGGGTAAGCAGATCCCAAACCATTGTTTTGGAGATTGGATTACACCTTGCTTAGTGCAAATATTACAACTCTTGATCTTGGTAGGAAACTGGGAAACAAATAGTTCTGCCACTCGCAATGGAATGTTAAATTATCTTTAGTAGCAATTCCTAAGCTTGTGATTTTTAACCAGCTTTGTTGATGAATTCTAAGTTACCAACACAACAATCACCTCTTCCTACCATCGAAATTGCATGGTAGATGAAACAAAAGCAAGCAAACTTCACAGGACATTTATACCACTCAAAGGCAAGCTTATCATTTTCTGTATTAAATAATTCTTCTACCGGAAATCTGAAACACTGAGAACCAGAGATGAGGGCAGAAAACGTTTGTCCGCACCACAACCGCATTTGTTGTGAATATTCCTGATCTAAACCGCACTGTAATAAAAGCTTTGAGAAATGTTGCATATAATCAACCAACATGTTTTCATCGTGTAATTTTGTTACCCCACACAATCCTTTTCTCCGTTTTTATGCGTCAAATCACAGCCATCTTCCTAGTTGCTACTGCAACACGAACTAAGCAACAGCGCAAAATTTGCTTGCGCTAACGCGCTGCGCTCCATACAACGGGAAAAATACACACGGGATATGCTGCCGAAGAGGTAGTGTTCGGATGTAATGCATCTACACAGAGTAGTTGAAGTCATAAGGTCCGCTGTGAAAACAAATAAACGACATTAACTTATCAGGCGCCAGGCAAGTACTAGGCCTGTCCATCAATTTGTACTTTATTATTATTTTTTCAAGTTCAGAAAACACATTTTACGTTTATTCGAGAACGAAGTGTTCCAAAACTAGCATTCGTGTCAATGTGGCGCGAACAATCAGCATTAGAGTGATCTCTATTTTTGCTTGCTGCCACAGTATTAAGGTTTGTGCGCTTGCCTTTCGGGATCTTCTTCCGCAACAAAATGGTGCTGTGACCAGAATGTGAGATGCGATCATAAAAATATTTCGTTTAATCTTGTTTAGTTTCTTTCATTCACATTTACAATAACGCATAATTAACTGAGAACGAGCCTACATAACTGCTATTCAACCAGTACAAGTAAAGAAAACCGAATTTTGAAATAAATTACGTTTAACAATAGAAGATCAAGTGCAAACAAGGTTTTGAAATTACTTCAAATGCTCAAAGTTTTGATTTATACCAACTTAATTTGGAAAGGTTTATGTACAAGTAGACAATGCCACAATCCTGACATCTTTTGATAACTTTTTTTCAAAAGTGTACAACATACATGGTCATGGCAGAAAGCAACAAGTTTCAGAAAATTTTAATCATAAGTGTGTCAGAACTGGCTGTGACAAAAATGTTGCAGTATGTAGGACATGGGTCGGCAGCTATTTCTTAGTCGCGGGCCAAAAACAAACTCTGCAAGATATGACGGGCCGTACTAATTTTCCAACAGAAATTCCGTTCATTTTGCTGTACATGATGTTGATTATACTTGGGAATTTATTGAATTCTAATGAGATTAATTCCTGATTTTCACAGTTCACAACCAACGCCCAAAACATGACATTTAGTACATTTATAGCACAGTGCGGTTTCTCATAAGCAGTTCGTAATATGTATGCAACACAAGAAGTTGCAAGGAGGGCAAATTCACAAAATGTAATACGACTAGGAGGACCATACAGTTACTACAATTTGTAGAGGGGATACGGGCCGGATGATTTTACTCGGCGGGGCGTAGTTTGCCGACCCCTGATGTAGGACATGATGCATGCGATTGGATTTCTAATAAGATTAAAACGTTACCATTACATGTGCTTACCTATAAAGTGAAATTGCAACTGCTTGTTGGGTATTGACTCTTGTGTGAGGTATATATGCTTGTGAGATGTTGGTGAATCGCTCACCGTAAACTGAACACACTTTTTGTTCTTTGTTTTGTTTTTATTTTCGTTTTGACTTCATGTTTTGTGCCTTACCTGTACTATTGGAATAGACAGTCATTAAATATAGGCTGGACGTGAACTGCTTTGGCCGTCTTTCGCCCAACCTGTGCTGTTTGTTTGAGCTTTGTCAATAGAAATGCGTTATTTGTTGTGTACTTGCAGCGCAAACATGACTTGACTGGTTTCATGACCTGACGTGACTCACTTGACTAGTGGTTCTTTCTTTGAAAAATAGAGGGGAAGTTATTGAGGTCGATAGGTCGGCGCGCGTCACATCCACGAGCAATACGTGCTACGAACGTGATATGCGCCAAGTATAGCACCCCGCGTATCAGAGGTGATCGCAGATCCAGAGTGCAGGAGTCGACTCCGGCAGGATTCTGCGTTTCTTTTTCGCACGCGGATCTGGAGCCGGAG
>JGI24022J15233_10009772_pt1 | contig 10825 bp, 10 predicted proteins | sample Ectturendosymbi2_FD_15233 | JGI IMG/M metagenome (IMG submission 15233)
CATATCGTGTCTTTTGTTTTGAGAAGCGGTGTCCCAAACAAAATACTGTTTCCCCCCAAATATCGGCTGGCTATGCCACTAGTACAACGTTAAGCTCTATTTCAAATCTTGCCTCAGCTGTGGTACAGGTCCAGTTTCAGAGAACCGCCTCAAGTTGGAAGGCTAAGTTCGATGCATGCCGGTCATATCATACCGAAGACTTGAAAGTACGGTACTTGCTGCCTCGTGCTCGGCTTTAATGGATAAGTGCCAGTGAAAGTTGTTCACGAGTAGTGCTGCCACCCACTTGCTGCCAACGCTGCATTTATTGCACAAAACAACCGCGTGGTCCAAACATGCCAAATAGAGAGACGTATGCTCAGACCACTCAACCAGTTGAGGCGATGCAGCGGAATTCCTTCAGCAGCAGAACGCCAAAGTCAGTTCCCGCTACGGACGTAATTTAACGACTGTTTTACACGCTTAGCATTTAATTCAGAGTTCGTTCCTGGGATGTACATGAACGTTGAGGTCACCAAGATGCGAGTTCTTAACGCAACCAATCTCCACAACAGCATTTGTACGCGAGTTACCCGCAATTCGACTCGCGGGGTCAATCGTTGTGAGCTTACCTGTAGCCGTGCCGCACACGACCTCCATGTGTTGTTCCCAGGCGTGGTTTGCGTCTGACGCGTTTAAACTTCCCGACGCGGGGCCAGCGGCGTTTTTGGCAGCAGTTGCAAGGTCAGGCTGCAGCCGATGAGCTAGTAGCAAGGTCAACGGAAACATGTTGCACAGAGCATTACAAAAGTCACCCATGTAGTATCAGACAAAATGCGTCCAGCTAAAAAGATGCTAACACGTAAACATTTTCGCAGCAAAAATGCGAAACATCAGCCAGAGTAGGTTTCTGAGCAAAAGAAGAAAAAGGCAGCCACTCATCGTCTGCAGAAAAAGGCAACTCACCGAGAACGCGGGATGGCTGCAGCAAGCAAATCACCCCCATCATGTTCTGCGTGTCTTCGCCCCCTTCCGAAAAACCCTGCGTTTCGCCGCATATGACGCACTCGAATCGCGCCGAGCTTTCATCGCTGGTTTGCATCGCGTCGTCAGCTTCGGCCAGCTCCATTTCCACGTTTTCTAACAGAGGAGATCCAGGAAAGTGGGGTGTGAGCAGGGAGTGTGCAGTTCGGAGCGTATCACGACGATAAACTTTAGTTGGTTCAAGGGCGAACTCACCCGCGTGAGAAGTTCGCAACGAAGTTACGATAGTTAAAGGCAAATATCAACAACGGTTCAAATGTAAGCTAGACGATCTCTACCCATTAGCACTCAGTGCTAATTAGGACAGTATTGTCAACCAGGGTTCAATAGCGATATAATCTGCAATTTTGGGTGTTTCTTGTCTGTTAACATACTATTGAGATTGAGGTCTGAATAAGCATCACAAAATGACGGTACCAAGAAACTGCTTCTGCTTCAGAGCGAACTGCTTCATCAGTCGCTGCTGAGCTTCCCTGGCCTGCTGCCTGCGACGGGCTCTCTCGGAAGATGCGCTCGGGTTCCCTCCGTCGACGGTTGTTTGATTGAACGGCGTGGCACCAGATGGAGACAAAGAAGAGCAAATGACGCGAATCGTCTGCAACATTAAGCATAACGGTGAACAAACTTACTCCAGAGAAAAAATTTTTACACTAAAAATCAACAGGAAAAAAGACAGCTGCTGATCAATCGTCTTGTTCTTTAAGCAAGGATAGTTACGACTCTAAACACTGAGCCCCCAAAGCGCTGCTTTCCACCTTCAAAAAATCAAACTGAAATACGGCGCCGTGACTAAAATGTTGGTTTGGCTCTGTTTACATTTGCGATCGTGAAAAGCTGCCAAACACTTCGAAAAGGCAAAGTTACCGAAAGAAGCGCCAAATTTAACTGACCTTTTTGGCTTTTTCCAACATGCCTAGCAATGTTTGCCTGCGATTTCCGAAAAACCACGTGCTCCCAAATTTAAAAGAAAGTCATGTTTTCTATCATATAAAATTTTGATAAGATATTTTCCCACTTCCGTAAAAGGACTTTCGCCAACTGCTGATAAAATCATCACATGATCAGACACGAAGCGGGCGCCTCAACGGACGGCAAAGTTTTGCATTTGCGTTCTGAGCGGAAATCGCATCTCCCATTTTTCAGATTCATTTTCATGAAACATTATGATTGAAACACACGCTAACAAGGTTTGATGAAAACCTGACCTTCTCAATCTCCGCATCTCGGGAAGCTGCCAACTTCAGTAGCTTCGCCACAACATTCACTTTCGTCGGAGCAAAAGCACGCGACGAGGAAAACACGTGATTAGGATCATCCAATGAGAAAGAGCCCCGTTGGCCGGTGAACTTGTCATATAGCTTGATGAGCATCGATAGAATGCTCTCCTGAAAGACAAGTGTGGCAGCGTAAGCTCACTGCAAACGATTCCCTAAACAAGCAGAACGAAAAAAAACGAGCACACTGAAGATAACACGGCTCCAGTTTCGCGTTGCAGCACCATTTAGGTGTTCGGACCAATGAAAACGGTGCTGGAATTCTTAAGTACGTGTTAATTAACGTTCAAAAGACAAAAATTATGTTTTCTTCTATATAAGCAAAGCACTGCATGAACTCACTCCGGTCTTCACTCTTCCAACAATGTTTCCTGATACAACGTCGCATCTTGACGCAATTTCACTATCTGCACAAAGAAAAAGTGGTTAGGCATGATTTTGTACTTCACGGGATTGCTACATTTCCACTTCCTCGACATTTTAGCGAGTTTTGCCATCACCGCATGGCAAAAAGCAAAGTTATCTCAGCACTCCCAAAGGAAGAATCAAGCTGACCCAACGTCGGTCTTGTGCAAACTATGGAATCTACGTGGCCACCTGTTTACTTTTGTGAAGAACAAAACTGTACGTGGGACAAACGAAGAATGTTTTCCATTTCATCATAAAGCACCCGGACATAGTAACAACCTACCTCTCTTATACGATTGCTATAAAGTGACATTCGTGGAACGTTCTCACTGCGAAAGTCTTGACTGCTGTGAAGATAATCGGATGCATCGGATAAAAAGCGTCAATCAACTTGGAACGAATGATCTTACCGGATAACAGGTGATTTCGAGATTTATTTCTAATCCAGTTTTGCCTTCACATACTCTTGATTCGTATTACCCGACTCAGGCGCGGATTTACCATTAGGCTAATAGGGCTGCCTAGGGCCCCCGATTTCGGGGGACCCCAAAATTTTGGAAGTAAGGACAATTTCCAGCAATTCTGTTGTGGTTGTTTTGGATCAACGCACGTTTTTTTCACGATGCCATTGCCACTAACAAAAGATCTCTACAGTATAGATTAGCGCGAAAGATTACTGACGATGAGCATTCCTTTTTATGGCGTTGAAAATAATTATTGATTATTGTTGTGTATTATGTGTGGAACTAAACGCCTTAATCCATTTTCCGATTACACGAGGTCAGTAAGGTACTCAATAAATATGTAAATGGGCTGTGGTCAGATAACTTCACCACTGCCTTTTTCGTTAGTTTCATTGTGACTGTTTTTGTTCCTGATATCGAGGGAATTGAGAATTTAGCAATATGTTTATGAATTGGAACAACTTGTTCAATGAATGTAACGAGTACGTGTAGTGCTAATTTGTATGACATCAGTGGTCGCAAACCCTCCAGAAGGGCCCCGAAAATGAGAATTCGCATCTGAACTGACTGATTCATGATTTTAATTTCCTCACATGTTTTCGTGGCTTGGCTATTGCTTTTTCTTTGGTCCTCTTACTCCTTGGTGGCTGTTTAAATTTGATTCCCTTTTCGTTTTTTCAAAGATTATCCCTGTTAATTTTATCTTTTTATTTTTTTACTTTTCCGATTCGCTGTTAGAGCATCGAGGTTTTTGCTTTAATTTTATTCGTTTTCGGTTTAAAGTGCCTTTTGACTTCTTTTTGTGCTGGCATGTTTCTGTTTGTTTCTTTCTTAATTTCGGGTTGTTACTTTTATTCCTTTCCTCCTTGTAACCTTAGTATTTCAGCTGACTACTGTGATACTGATATTCATATGCATATACATAGGTCAGGGAATTTAGAATACCACAGTATTGCCAGTAGTTTTTTTGTGTTTCAGGTTGGACTTATGATTGGTAGGAGTGCTGCGAATGGCTACGACCCAGCAAAACGCCTCGAAAACAGTCTAACCACAACATCGTCTATCAAGACTATTCGCAGAGTGTCGATGCTGAGCTCTGACTTACAAAAGCTTCATGGTTTCCATTTGCATTGTGTTGAGATCTCCTGAACATGCGGTTCCCAACCCGGGGTACATGCACCCCCATGAATACATTTGCCTATCCAAAGGGGTGCATTTAAGGTTAGCAATAGAAGAGAAAAGTATATTTACATATTATTTATTTCCAAATAGTTATACATATAACAGTACATATTATTTTCAAAAAATCATTATGATCATTATATGCTTATTGTTAATTATAAGTATGAATAATCATGACAAAATATTTGGTCATAAGACATTTCAGGGGTACATGTTCTTCTGTCGAAATGCTGAAGGGGTACATGGTAAGAAAAAGCTTGGGAACCCCTGCTCTAGTAGGTGGGAAGACGTTTTTTTGTTGCTTTGCTTGCTTGATCTCGTAGCTACCTTTTCATTTCGCTCAATGTCAGAGTTTTATATGACTTTAACACAGTCTTGCTATGTAACGGGAGGTTTTGGAATGGTTTTACTTCCGCTACTTCGGCTTGTTTATAACCCATGACCAGTCGCGACCATCCATAGACCCACAACGTGGCTGTGTCGGTGCATTCTTCCAAGCACGTTATATCACTTACGTATTCTGTAGCTTATTGCACTGTTATTTTTGTTTGTTACGTCACTGTACACTTGGTAGATTGTTTTGCTTAGTTGTTCCTACGGTGGCCTTTTCCTTTGTAAAGCGGGTAGCTATTTTTTCAATTAGCTTCTCTTTGTGGTCTGTGCGCTTTATTTAATTCTCTTTTACTCTTCATGCACTTCACGGAGTTGACGATGTCTACATAGTAGGCGACATACATACTCTTGATAAGATCCTAGTGTCTGATTCTTGGCTGCGAAAGGATTCATTTCGATAGATTTACAACTTTTCAAACACTGTATATCATTCGGTCAACAAGTGTCGACCGGAATTTTCTTGCTTCTTGGTTTTCAACGCCGAAGTAGCGTTTTTTCAAGTTGCGTAAAAATCTTGCTGTCAAAGCGCAAGGCAGTTGATTACAATACGATTTCGATGATCTGACAAACGGCAAACCTTTGAAAAATGATGCGAAACCTACATAATACGAGGCGTCACCCTCATACCGTGGTCATGTGGGGGGTCGACGTCCATTGGAGTGGTCCTGACGTCACTGATTATTTTTATAATATTCTTCTTGATGTCGGAGGATTCGAACCATGTGGCAAACATCAACCTCTGCTTCAGCTTTGGTTTCTTGGTTTCGGATGGGGAGCTGGGATCTAATATTAACGACAAGGAAGTTTGATCTCCACCGGAACTTGGCCGAGTGGATGCAAATCGTTGCGATTTGCGACGTCACTAAGGGCAAGGTTTTTCAATCGTACATTTGGGTCGAACTAAGTTGAAAAAAACTGAAGTGAAAGAAAAATTGCAGATTTATACCTTCAGACAGCAGCGTCTTCTGATGTCAAGCAACATTAAAAGAAAATCCAAAATACTTTTTATACAAAAAACAAGGTTTTCACAGAAAGACAGAACTTGGAAAAGGAGAAATTAAAATAATCAAACGCACAGAAAATGCCTCGTGCGGCAGTAAAGACTGGACTAATGCTCAACAAACCAATGCAGCAATATACTTCTGTCCATTCAACATGGTAACTACACGCACATGACGCACTAAAACCTGGAAGTGATGAGCTTAACGAGCAATGACTCGTTTAAAACGCAAAATAAATTAATCCTATTGATTTTGTACAAGCGCATGAGTTTGATCTTACCTCTATGTCTGTACGGCAGATTGAGGCTTCCTTCTAGCAAGTTAAGAGCTAGAGCCAGAGTCTGCATAAGAAGCGATATACATCATTAAGAATTATTCAATATCCACGAGCATCAACGCTATAAATGAGCGAATAGGTCTTTTCATTTGTAAGAATCCTATGCAAGCTTAGAGTTGTGCGCTCGGCTACGCGACTTTTCGGTCTGGTCGTTTGGGTCTCGGGACATTTCGGTCAGACTATGAAATATTGCAGAAATCTTACATGTTAGCATATTAATGCAAGCATACTTAAATCAACGAGAAGTTTTATTTCAAAAAACTCCAAACATGATCCAAGATCCAACAGTTAATCAGCATCAACATACCATTTTCATTATCATCAAGTAAATTAAATCATTATCGACATTTTGCAATTAAATACAAATACTCCAAAGTCATAATTACAATTCAGATTTAATCGCAACTATGATTCCTCCAAAGGAGTTGGTATAACACCAGCTAGCGTGACACTTCGCCTGCCCATATAATCACTTCAATAAAAAATGGAATCAGTTACTTATGTACAAAAATGTCGTGACCGGAATGTCCCCAGACTGAAACGTCCCGTAACCGGATCGGCCAGACCGGAGCAGCTCACACCGAAAAGTCCTGTTCCGGTGGGCTCTTGCCTATGACGCTTTGACATACACAAAACAATACAGCATAAAATTAATACCACTGAAGAAAAGTGACAGGTCATGATTTTTCGAATGACAAACATAACTGTCCTAGGATAAAAAAGAAAACGCCGCCGTACTCAAAATCCAAAACGCAACTGCTGGCCACAAGGCAAACCCTTTTGCGTGTCCCACTTTCAACCTACATTACGTAAAGTCAAGAGTTTTTTTCACGTACAGTTTCCGACACCACCGAATGGTTATGAAGGAACTTGTAGAGCACAGTGTAAATCGCGGCATGGAGAGTTGGGCAATGGAGAAGTCTTCCCATGTTCGCGTAAGCTTCCGGCAGTTCAGCGATCGCTGTGAAAATAAGTCCCAAGTTACTTCAACAGTGATCGCTGGAGATAAGGACAGCGAGGCGCGCGCTTCGGACAAGCTCAGCACATGGTTTGGGGTTTTGCAACAGTCTTTAGCACGAGAAGGATTTACGCTGGCAACCATCCAACTGATCCGCCAGTTCTCGATCATTAGCAGTTACACAATGCCGAAGGCGTTCAGTAACTGGGCTTCATACCTTTAGCTCAATTGGGGCACGGAGATAGTTAACCAACACACAACCAGCAGATAGCACTACTCGCGGTTTCGGGAAAGATATTCCGTTCGCGTTTAAACATCAAGGCAATGTGAGCAGCGGCTCAGGAAGCCAAGCTTAGGGTCTACAAATCTATTCATGTGTCTCAACCGACTTTTCAAAACCAGGAACCTTTTCGAACCAAGTTAACCGCGAAATTAATCCAAGTCAATGCCATTATTGTGTAGCAGTCAGATCTGAGTCCACAAAAACTTGACCACTGCATAGGTTGATAGAATAAAGGCGATAAGTATCCATCGAACTACCACGGCCCAGACGCGTTCCCAGCCAAAACTGTCGCGAGCATGCAGTGGAGGCGTTTAAGTTACAGAAAATGTAGTAGAGTAAGCATTCGATGCGAGAGGGTAGAAACATCTGAAAGTGCAACCACCGTTGGATCTGAGGGTAAGGAGAAAAAATCGCCTACTACAACCTCAGCGTATACTGTTTCTGGCTTCGGCCCGGTCGCTTCACGGCAGCTTGACTTACGTTTGTACGGCGGCCAGAGCGAAGAGTCAGCAGTGGATGAATCAACTACTCCCCCACTTTTGAGATGCTTACAGTAAGACACGTGCGCCTGCAATGCAAAGAAAATGCTGAGACTCCCTCGGACGTATCTCTCCTGTCGACTGAATTGGTGGATGGTGAAACGATGGTTATGTCCTGTCGACTGAATTGGTGGATGGTGAAACGATGGTTATGTTAATCTGGTGATTCTCTGGTCCAAACAGTTGGCAGATCTGGACCTAATTTTACAACGACGCTGGGCCTGCTCGCCGATTAATATTCGGGTCGACGTCATATTCGGGAAAAAAAACTTTTGTTCTAGGGTAGGTTTAAGAGTTACCATCCTATCCCTGATAACTGATCGGCCATACAGCGATGAACCGACACACATGGGACCAGTGAGGTTTTTGTTAGTGTTATGATATATCAGATAACTGACATTAGAAACTGATTTGCATCGGTTCTTTCAGTGATTTTGAACGGCGAAGTCACTGCTCGACTGCGCACCTTCGCACGTACGTGTGAAAACAAAACCGTAAATGCGAACGGCACAGATTTGAGCACACCAAAGCATAGAGCCAGCGTTTTGTCCCAGTTCATTCTTATGACAGTGCAATGACCAGGAAAGCCTGACTCAACAATCGTTGCAAAATTTCATTCGCTTAACTACACGCCTGACAAAAGCGAGCAAACATTCGTTTTGATGGTTCTGGGACGAAACAAGTCCTAGTTAAACAAATTACTAAAGTTTCGAAAGTTACGTGAAATATTTGATCCTTGTAGTGTGCTGCTGGTGATGCAACGCGCAAAAAAAACACGATGAAGTTGCCCTTGGTAAGAAATTAGACCAGATGGTGCTAAATGAGCACAAAATGCCGTGTTTTACAATTATCCCAGAAAAGGATTCGGTGCTTTATGAGTCATACCTGCTGGATGTTCTTCTTAAACAGGGCTCTGTGTTCACAAAATATCGGGTCGTAAAACAGCCAGGCTTGTCGTGTGGGGACATAGGTTGTTTGTTCCATCGCTCCACCTGCACGCATAGGTAGAGAAAAAACAACGGTCAATTATCCGCGGTCGGGTGTTGCATGGGTTCAGTGAAAGCACTGAGTTCATTGACATTTCTTTACAACGAACGAAAAGTAGACAGGGCAGCCTGGGCTTAACACGCAAGGGGCTCCTGGATCTGAAAGGCGATTCGACACCTTGCAAAATGGTGCTTGGCAGCTGCTGATTTTCTATCAGATGACATGTTCATCGTCGTTTTCATAAAACTACTTAGCGGAGTGTCGAGCTTCGAAGGAATTTTGCGAGAAAGGCTGAAAATAATTATGCAAAACGTTCGCGATTTACAACGTAGATTCATGCACTCCGGATCAAACCACTTTCTCACAAATCAACGCTACCACATTTACAAGTGTGCTTCAAAATTACGGCAAACAACCATAGAAGGGAATACTGCAGCGTTATATACGCCTTGCACTGTCAAAGTCACGTGGGTCGGTTAACCACTGATTACAAAAATCTTCGGAGTCCTGGGTAGAAGGAAAAACCGGTCAAACATATAAGTCATTGGTCGAAATGCATCAAAACGTTAAACTTCCAACTGTAAGTAGTCTTGCGAATTTCTTTTTCAATTGCAACTCGCGGCAGGACTTAACAGCAACACAAAAACGTCATAAATTCACATTTTCGCATCAACACAATGGCATCGCTGACGAGCACCATCCACGGCACTTACCCTCTTTCCTGTCCGCCACATTCTTCAAGCACTTGCTCAGTAAAGCTGCGTTGCGACGAATATTTTCGCCAGAGTGCGATTCATGGCACTGGGGAACGTGGTCGTGCAGGAGGCTGTACGTGCACGACTGTGTGCAGAGCAATACAAGCGCTTCCTCTTGTATCTTTTCTTCGTCAGTAAGTCCTGTAAACCGGACTTGGTCGCTTAACTGTAATAACTGTTGGAACTACAGAGGAACCGACTTTCCTGACACCACAGGGCAGAGAACAGGCCTAGGTGCTCTGTGCTACCATTTTAACCGATCGGAGCAAGAAAACAGTTTTGCGCTGAAGCTATATCTGCAGAACCGTCAAAAAAGTATTAAACGATAAACTTTTGTGGCAACAACATATGACGAAGGGTTGCAGTTGGCTGTACAAGATGTTGGCGAAACTAAACCGTTCCACAGACTTGCTATGTTTAGCAGTGAAACTTCTTGGGTGTACTCAGATGTGAGGTCTTAATGATACCGTTACAAATGGAGCGTAGGTTGTCGATGATACACCATAATGAATCAGAACAAATNGATTGCAACAATTTTGTCGCTNCCATTCACTTAACAAACAATAAGCGGTTCAAGACGTTNACACGTGACGTGACGATTCCAACTAAAGGGATCTGCAGTAGNTTTTTTTTCGCCGAAAAAAATTAAGTCAATTCGGTCAGAAACATACACTAATGGATACTGTTTCGGCGAGTTTCCATACTGCTACGGCACAGATCACCGAAATGTCTCAGAAAAAAATGACCGAAATATTTCAGCGAAAAAAGCAGAAAAGGATTGCACGCAACCACTGGCGGCCTTTACCAAACTAAGTTCAGCGAAGAGTTTCCCGCTAGAACCGATTGTAAGAAAGCAACGCACAAGCGACGATCACCGAACGAACGGCAGCACCAACCGATGTAGGTTCGGATTCCCAGCACAGATGCGAAAAGAAGGAAGGCGGACTCGAGCATCTTGGGCAGTCTGTCGTCGTCCGGACCGTTCGCCGCTCTCGGTTCAAGTCCGTGTTCATCGGCGACACTCAGGCAGTGGGCGACGCGGAAGCGTTCGAACACGTTTGATATGAAGACGTCAGGAGGCAAGACACAGGCACATATCTGCAGCGGCGAGCAAACCCAGCTATAAGCGCACACTGTTAGGCACTCACGCGCAACCATGGGTTCGGATGACGGACCTGGCTTGGAGAACTGCGATTGCGTCACCCGCTTTCGTTGCAGATA
>JGI24022J15233_10009774_pt1 | contig 10824 bp, 5 predicted proteins | sample Ectturendosymbi2_FD_15233 | JGI IMG/M metagenome (IMG submission 15233)
ATTTCATAGAGGATATGAACTTAGTGATAAAAGTTGTCAACAAAATCTTAGCAAAAGGTCCATACCACAGGTAGTTCCATGAATTGCTCGAAGAAGTTGACAGAGAATATTCAGATCTGATTTTACACGACAATGTCCGGTGACTATCCTAGGGACAGGTATAAATTCGTTTTTCAGCATGCTTGATCATTAAAATTCTTTTGGATGGAAGGGTGTCGAGTTTCCCAAACTGACATCGAAAAAGTTACTGCAGAATTTTTGATTGATGGCAGACGTCACAGGTTGTATCATCTGAAGTGGTTAAATAAACAAGACCAGGGAAAGTTTAATACAGCTTTTTCTCTTGAAAAAGTCTTACGTTTCGAAGGAAAGTTCAACTTGTTCGCGAAATATTTTAACAATCATCTGCAATATTCTCTGTTTGAAATCAAACAAGCCAACCGGTAGTACGTGAACACAGAGTGCTTTAGATTTGCACATACCCTGAAATCAAAACTGCTTTCGTCGGTGGTTTCCAAAATTTTCGTCACCGAAAAGCAACTCTACGCTTTGTCATTCAACCATTCGAATCTGACGTAACTGCCTTTGAAAATGTAAATAGAGCGAAACTGGAGTTAGAATTTAAAGAATTACGAGTAAAAAGCCTATGGAAGACCAACATAGAGCATTTTATCTTTGATATTGAAGTCATCGACAAGGAGCATGCAACACTTTCGCTGCGAACGAGATGGAAAGAATTGTACACGAATTGGATAAACTTGTCTTTGAGGCTTGGAATTGTTTACCTGCTTTTTGGGAAATATAAAGGACTTCGCAATGGAGATTTTGTCATTTTTTGGCTCGACTTGCCTTTGCGAACAAGTTTTTTTAAGCATGATCATCTTAAAAAAGTAGCGGAACAGATTGAACGACTTGAGTTGGCAATTATGTTTGAAATTAACGACTACTTCACACTTTCCGAACAGTTAAAGGCTTTTAAAGACGTTCAGGAGCAAAATTCGCATTGGAACCACAATTACGCGCATAATGTAGTCATATTAAATAGGATCCTTTGCCAAAATGCTTCTGTCCATTTCTCGCTTACAAAATTGACATATCCAACCCTAAATATTTCTCAGGCTGTCATTTAATCATATTGTTTGTTCTTAATAGATTCAGCAGTACACTGCACGCATTGTTTTTAACAGATTCAACAGTACATTGCACGCATTGCTTTTAGTTCGTTTTAATTATAAGAAATTTTATGGTCGTTTATGTTAACAAATAAGTAGAGACAAAATTTGTTAAATAAACTAGTAGCAACTCATAATTTTTGTTTGGTTTCAAATTATTTTTCACTTGCACAACTTTCGGTATATTTTTAGCAGCAGTCACGTTTGTGTAAAGGCTGCTTCTAGATTTGAGAAAGTATTTTTCTGCTTTTTAGCATTTAAGTTCATGAGCGTAGCGGTATATAAGAGAACTTTACTGCTGGTATCAGATATTGATGCATGACTTCAAAAGTCCTTCTCATCAAGTTTGCCAGTGCGTAATTTTGTAATAAGCAGCAGATGACCGATAGACTAGCCTGAAAAAGTTACTTTGTCGTTGTAATAAAGTTACACTTGATTGTAGGTTATAGCACGTGGGTTTGGCTGCTATGTAAGAAATTTTTAAAAACCAACTGTGACATCTGCGGCTCCCATAAAGTGACGTCTTGCAAGAATGAGGAAATTTGGTTCCAAGACAAGAAATGTTGCCGACCAGTGGATAGCAAAAATATGCACTTGCACGATTTAGAAGAAAACTTTGTAACTCGCAAAACTTCGAAACCTGCGTTGGAGACCGCAGGATGGTAGGCAGTTTCGTTGCATTCAAAGTTACACTTCGTATTTATCAAGGTTTTCTACATTGCTACGAACATCCACAACATAATTACAGGCTAGCTAGCATTTATTACTCGTTGCGTTTAAAGATGAATATCAAGCAGCAGCGAATTACTCATGGTCTTGAGTTAAACAAAACACAAAGTCTATAGAGAAGTATTCATTTCGAGGACCATATTCACTAAGATCTACTGACCATTGGAATGGCATTAAGCTCTGATCTTCAAATTTATTATGGGGGAACTGGTACGTCCTACGCATTCATGTCCGTAAAGGACGTGCTATAAAGGTAATTTAACTACGCGCCTTTCGGGAAAAGTGTAAGTGATAGCCACAATACACAAAACCCGGTTTTACAAAAAAATCTTGTTTCTCATTGCACAACGAAGGACCTATAGGACTCTATTACGCGTAAACCTAAATGTCAGTCATGCGGAAGTGTGTTTAGCTCAACCACAACGAGAGGTCTATATATATCGTTGAAGAGTGGGAGTGGCTGGCATTCTTTCGCAGTGTGGCGAAACGGTGCGATTCACGTCAGGTGCGTATCCGGATACATTAATATTACCGTCCGACCAGAACATTTCAATCAGTTCCTGCTGGGTATTGCTGATACGCTTATGTCACTGAAGCTTTTGATATCCTTAGTCAACTTGAGGTCTTCAGTTAATGTGGTATCCTGTTTGCGTTGGCTATCAATTCTGTTGAAGTTGAAATAGCTTGCAATTTTGCTAGATCGTAACATTAAATGCTCCTTTAGACAAATGATATTTTTTCTTGTTACGCTTGAGACATGAAAACTATGTTTTCTGAAACAAATTCTACTCAAATGCCTTCCTTGTATAATGTCAATGGTATTGCTTGTTTCCGTCAGATTGAGCATAAGCGAATCAAAACGTCTCTGTAGAAATTAAATGCTATATTCACACAAGCTAGTTGGAGACTATACTTGGCCTTTACCTTTTATCTTTTTTTTTTGGTTCCAAATAAAGTTTGCCAAGGGTAGAAATGCTGAACACATTGCTCTTCAATGGACTAGCAGAATAGATATTTGTTATGCTAACGTCCTACACAGATTGTTCCTAATTGTAGGGGACGCTTTCCTCAAGAGTTACGAGGGAGTTTATGCAATAGGCTCGAGTAGAAGTTCGAGTGAAAAGAAGAAATGGTGCAACAAGCTAAGTTTTTCGAAACCTTTATTTTTATTTCAAGGAAACAAAATAGTTGAATAAGTGTTAGATCCGTGAATCACCGACTGTGTACCAGGGAAGCTTTGCTGCCTTACAGCCATTTTCAGGTAAGGGGATATTTTGGGACATAGTCATGTTGCAAGGTGTAGAAATCGCACCATTAGAAAGGCATCATTACAACCACTTGGCGTTCATTACTAATAACATACAGTAAGGTGGACCTACTATTTCCTTCTACATCGATCTCACTTGATGCTGAGATTCTACCAGTCCGATGTTACCATCATTTCAGACGTTTCCTCGCTCATATACAATATAAATCTTCGTTTTGTTAAACCAAAAGACGCATAATAATGTCACCTGCGGACTAACTGACAATCTGTGATGGTATTTCACATAAATTTCTAAAGAAACAAACAACCAGAAAATACACAATTGATAAATCGCTTTTGAACACTTCGGTTACAATATGTAGTTTCTTATAAAATGAATTATAATAACGAAAAATTTAAATAATTTCAGACGTTGCGTGTTCAGGAAAAGGAAACAAGATATTTGAAAGGAAGGTTTTGCCAAATTCTTGATTGCGGATGAGGGTTAGTATCTTACGTTCAGCAGTTTGCTTTCATAAAAAATGCTAAACACAACGAAAAAACGAGTGTGTCTTTATTTAAAATGCAAATCCATAGACGTTTATGTCGTATATGATTTTTTTACTTTTTTCTTGATTTCTTCGTTCCTTCTGGTGTATGATATTTAAAATTAAAAATTTTACTATCGTGCTTTAAAGTTTTTTGTTAAACCAAACAATTTCAAATGTCTTTTGTGCTAAAAGAGTTACAGCTAGGTATGGCACGAAGGTATAGTTTATAAGCTGAAAAAAGTTTAAGCTAGCAGAAATTCTGGGGTTGCCGGTGCTCCGTACAAGTTTTAAAGTATTTTGAATAACTCTAGATTTTTGAAGGTGTCAAACGTTTTGGCTACTGCAGTTTGGAAAACCATGAAAACGCTTTTATTTTTCTATTCCGTGCAGTTGCAAAAAGCAAGAGATCCATTTTCGCACCCTTTCACCAAGTGCTTCTAGCAAACAAAATTAGAACGTGAATAATCACATCTGGTAGAAATAGGTGTTACATTTGAGCAAATCCATGGTTTCAGGCGAGAACCCGCTTTTGGGGGGGCTGAATTCTGCAAAGTATGCAGCAAAAATAATCGTCATCATCATAACAGAAAATTTTATATGCATCGATAATAATCTTTCCTTGAAAAGATACCTCTTGTCTTGTATGGTTTATCCGACGCCCGATTATTGCTAGTTGAAAACTGTACCGAATACCCCGCCCTGATGACGTGAAACCTCGGCTGTGGCAATTTATATACTTAGCGTCTTCAAATGCACCAATATTTTGTTTGATCATGAATGTACTGTGAACAGCCTGAAAGTGAGTTTGAAAGGGAATCCAGCAGAATTTTGTCATCTTGAAATTATATATTCTCAGCCAAGTTGGCGAAATGCTGCCTTAGAGAGTCTCCCAACATACTTAGCTGCAGCTGCTCAAAATGTACATAAATGTTTTCATTACGGTGAAAACACTGGCTTCGCATCAATGAATGAGGGAATGTGTAGTGTAGAGAACTTCCTTGGAACTCCAGATTTTGTTGCACTTGCCCATTGTTCCCTTTTAACAACAAACATTCTGAACAATCCGGCGATGAAATTCTAGCGCGTTCATACTCCTTGCCTGTTCGTCTGGCAGTTCAGTCAATGTTGCTGAGTACTGGTTGCTCGTAGACGGATATTAAAAACCGGAAAATAGGCAAAAAGCTGCACAGCACGAGTTCTCTATGCACAAAACTTTCTTTCGCGAAAATCGCACGAATTATAGGCTTTTTGTATGAAGCGAGGCTACACTTGGTCGAGAAAGCGCAGGGATGGAAGGTTTATGTCTGTTATAATGGAAAATGGTTAGACATTCGCCTTCTGGAACAAGTTCGAGGATTTTACTTGATTGTGAGTCAAAAAGAAAAATTTAATCTTCTTTAGATGGCTATGCGGCATGATCACTTGCAGATGATGCTGGGCTTACTCTCTACTTTTTTCCTTTGCGCAAAGACCTCCCGCAAATTAATAAATTAATGTCACAGTCGACAGGCAACTATTGTAAAAAAGGAAATTTAAGGAAGTATATTGTGAAACTCGGTCTGCTAGTGAAAACTGAAAAAATTAAAGTTTTTAATCTTATGTTACCTGTAAAGCACTTGAAAGAAATGTAACTGGAATTTCATAACCAGGCTGCATGGCTGATACTGCAAGTTGTGTGAACTCTGATCCCATGTCAGCGAACAAATCCTTCCTTTCCCAGTTAGAATTGTTTCCTTAAATGTTATACATAAACTGCTACTTGAAAGCTAGCTAACTAATTGTTTCAAAAGCAGGTTCAAAACAGCTCGGATTTTATAATGTTATTGGAATCTATTGAAAAAAGTGAAACTCAACTTGAGTTACGTAACAGAAGTTTCGTGCGACTTTTTACAGACCCAGCAGGAAAGTTAAAATGTGCGCCCATTGGTGGTTAGAAGACTATTTGGATTTTTGCAATGATTCTTGGATTAAATGTTACCTTGTTGAGTACCTGAATTTCGCCTCTTTAAAGGGTATTTGACATCTTGTTAGCACGGTTCAAGTTTTAGTTTTTTTCACTTAGGTGGAAAAACTCTGTATGCATTTATCAGAACTTGAAAAAGAAGTATAAAAATTCAGTTGTGGAGATAGGAGTGCTGATAAGTGAGAAATTCCTAAAAGACAAAGGTAAATTGGGTCACCTCGAATTTTGCCGAAAGGAGCTAAATTGCAGATTTATATTGTGGAGAACCGCTTGAACGATAGATGGTGTATGTGCCGTTGGTGAATGATCTGGTAGGATTGTCAATGGATTTTAGAGCATAGTCATACAAGCGCAAGCCCTTAACAGATATGGTTATACAAACAACGCAGTCGTGCTTCAAAGACATTGAAAAAAATATCTAATTTGTTGTATGCAAGCAGTTTGCCTGCTTGTGAGTCTAATCTGAAAACAAATCACCACACATTTCAGAAACGCTTTTTTTGAAAATCAGTGTTCCGTGTTTGGAAAAACTGCAACTTGAATGTCAGCACACTACTGACTTTTTTATCGTAAAGAACTCTATCACCATTAAATCTCTCACAGTAAACGTGGGATGAGTGCTAGGACCAGCGAAAACGTGGGACCAGTGCTCTCATAAACACACTCTTCAACAGCAGCACATCAGTGAGTACAACGCCTCTGTGGATTAAGCCGCTTTAAATCCAGTACATTAATTTACTTGGTAAATAGAGAGAGAATGTAAATAGAAATGTCTGGCATTATGGAGTTGTGGCGGAGCAAATAAGCTATTTTGATCTCCTTTAGACATAGTTCAAGATTGCACTGACTACCGACTAATAAGTGATATAGTGGGTTGAGCACGCGAATTGGATTCGATACACGCTCTGGTCGTTTGAAGACTTGAAATACGGTACTTGCGGCTTGTTCAGCATCGTGTTTGGCTTTGATGGGTGGGTGCAAGGAAAGTTTCACGAGCGGTGCTATCAGTGATTTGCCACAAATGCGTCATCCGGTACGAAAGTATATTTGCGAGGCCTCCGGCGCAAGTGGAGATTGGGCCGCTGACCACTCGCGACACTTCAACAGGCAAAGAGACCACAATGTCTGTGATCGCTGATAATGCCTACTAGATGATGAATATAGATTCCTATATTCATCATAAGTGATTCTAACTATGTTATATACGCGCTCACCCATATTCAAAACACTTTTGAAAAAGACCTCCATTTAACCCAAAGGTGTCCGTAGTGCGGCCCGCAGGCCAAATGTGACCCTCCAACGCCTGATGTTTCTGTGTCGAGGGAAGGCGGTAGGCGGTTTCTGGCTCCTTCAGTCGCTTCCGCTTGTAGTTTGATGTGCTGAGAGCGAATATGACCACCAAAGCCGTCGCAAAGCAGTTTCTGCTTCAAACCCTAAGCAAAAGTCCTGGACTACGCTAAATTTTAAAAAATGTTGGGACTGCTGGTGCTGGCTCATGTACGCTTTCGTTTGATACATTTCGCCCTTTTGGAAATGCTTGAACATCCAAGCTCTAGGTTTAACGGAATGCATTGCAAAGTGTGACAAACAATTGAGTTGTCTTCAGGGCTTGAGTTGCCTGTACAGAAACTGTAAACCACTATCTCGATATAAATCGAAGGGGCTGTTGTTTAAGGTTACTTTCATTCATAATACAATTTAGCATTTGCGTAGTTGCACAATATTTACAAAAATACACTTTGTTTTCTTTGAGCACCAACACCTCTAAACATGCTTGTGCTAAAGGATACTGCGACTTGAATAACTGTTTCACACAACAGCTGCTGTTTTCGATTCTGTTCTTTCCCTGATATTTTTCGCCTTCTTGGTTCAGCGATCAGTTCTCAGCAGTTTTGATCTTGATAAAGGTTATGCATGGTTGTTAGTTAGAAACAACGTGTATGTGTGTGGACACAACATATTTTTCCCTGGTGTTATTGTCAGCGAATCACCAATTATTACTGTATTTGACTGACGCAGAGGTATGGTGGAAAACAAAGGGTTAAGAAGGTGTAACAGTGAGAGAAACATGGACTGACACAAAGCAAATCATGAAACAAAATAATGCGCTTTATGGACAGAACTGGCTTTGTGTTTTCTTTGTTCTGTTTGCGCTTAAGGCTTTTCTGATCACTTGCCTACTTGTAGTATCAGTGAACTAGTGAAGGCAATAACCGACCACAGTTTTTACTTTTGTGTAATTTACTTACGCGTATACGTTAAATCAGTGTTTCACAATCTTTGTGGATCTTTTTAAAAAAGATATCCGATGGGTGAACCACCTGTGGTCCACCTGGACCACGTTGAGCATCACTGCGTTAAATGTATACTACCATATCTTCCTGTAGTGTAGTTTACTAAAGAACTTTAACTTTACTAGCGCGGAAGTGGCATAATGCTATTTATCTGAAAAGTTACAAATAATGTGTAACAACACATCGATTCTTACAATCCAGGGGTTGCCCGTGTACCTTTGCTTTCTACTGTCGATGTTTATGAAATGTAACGGTCATTTGGAGTATATCTGACTTCCACACACCCCTATTTCTAAACATGTTTTGAAGATTAAAAAAATTATGAGTCAGGTTGTATCCACAAATGTGAGAAGGGGCAAAGAAGTCAAAGCGGATCAACTATGCCTTTATAAAAACTATCTAGTATCGATTACAGATCCAATGACAATATCGTTTAGTAGTGAAAGATACTGTACTTTCTCTTTATACCAAAGACTTCTGCCACATGTCTGAAAGATTCATTGAAAAACCTGTCGGTGGTAGTCAATTACTTCCAGAGCCTGTATCCACTCGTGTCCCTTCAAGTTTTTTAGCTGAGTTTGGTTAAACAGACGAAATACCTGTTGGTTGGTTGCTTCTAATTTGAGCGCTTCGATTTAAACCAAAGAAGCAACCATCGTCTCTAGTATACGTGAACAGATTCGCTGGTTTGAATGAACACTTGCAAACTGGAAAACGGTTTGTGATCTTTCCAAGGTTTTTATAGATGTTTCATCACGAATGAAAAGAAATAAAAACAAAAGTTAAGTTCATGAAGTAGCTTTAACACAAGGTCTCGTTCAAGTAAATAGAAAGGTTTGTAAGAACTCAGTTTCGAATGTAGCCATATAAGACTTAAATTAATTTTTCAGTGCCTACTTAGAGACCTGGAATTTACTTAAAAAATTAGGAAATAAGAAGAAGTTCAACAGCTAATTTTGTTTTAATCTCTATAGCAACACTAGGAATGTACATGCTCACAAAACAGACGCCAGATGGCAACAACAGATAGTATCTCATCCTGGATGAAAATCAGAATCTGAAAAAAGTTGCAACCATTGGGAAAGCATGCCAAACATCAACAGAAAAAAATCATATCTCTTAAAAAGAGTTCGACCGAAAGGTTGGTATCATTCAAGCAAAACATAAAATACCGTTTCAAAGTTTGTTTCGCTATGTTTTGTTGTTATTTGATTATTCTAAAACTTTTTGATTGTATCAGTCGTCGTGTGATTTCACTGGAGGAACCTGATTACCGTTGGTTATTCTGAGGCGTATATTCTGCCTATTCAGCCGACACGTACAAACAGCCTTTAGTTGCTTTGCTATCAGCGTTGCCTTTTGTGTCTCGGTATTTGTGAAACCCACTCCGAGGTGGGTCAAACCATTCAACTGGAAATTCCAGCTAGTGACGTGACGCCGAGGGTGTCTTCTGTCATGTTCGATGTTTTCTCAAACTACAGCCAAACCCATTTTATGCTGAGCTTCGGAAAAGCTTTATTTTAGTTGCGATCAACGGCTTTACAGAGGAAAGCATTTTTTGCAAATGGCCAATCAATCTTAAAAACGCCAATGATAGAGCATCTTTTTTAGTTTCCTGTTCAAGTGGTTTTGGCCTGCGAACACAAACTTTGCATTGGCATTGAGAATTTTCGAAAGGTTAAAAATGTTTGTTTTGTGTTGCGTGCAGAGTTAAATCTGATTGGTGTTGAACAGCAGTATGGGGCGAAGCGAAAACAATAGTTGCCGATTTTGCAGGCAATATCCTGAACGATAGCGACACAGGCGTGGACTATCTTGGCTATACGGTATACGCTGAGGCTCTCGCCCAAACTATCGAGTGCGTAAAAACACCGGTGACTGTTGGAATTTTCGCAAGATGGGGAAGCGGCAAGTCTTTTCTTGTGAAGCAAGTTTGCAGTAAGTTGTTGTGAGAGAAATGTTTAAGCACAACTGAATCGAAGTGTTTCTCAAACTGTATGTGAAGAGGTTTACGCAAGACGAAAGGAAATATTTCATTTCTTTGAAGAATCGATTAAGCGTGTTTCTCGATCATCTAGAATCGAGATCTGGGTGAAGCTACTGTATTCTTTTTGTACTCAGGTTTACTCAAACGGCAGCAACTGCAGCGGAGTGAATTAACCGAGGATGTCATTCAAAGACCACAGACTAAGCGCAGTGTGTGCTGTCGCACTCTATTTTTGCTGGTCGTGGTCATTTTAATTGCTTTCTTTGCTATTCTTGCATCGTCACCAACGGTGTTTCACGAACTTTCTCGGATCAACAACGGCAAGGAACAAGCGGTAGAAAGGATGGAACCAGACAACATTGTAAAGATAACTCACCTGTGCCATTGCTTATGTCATGCTGTAGCTTAGCATAAGTTATATCTATGCGCTAATGTGCTCAAAGATTCAATGTGAATATCCCCGTAAATCAGCGGTTCCCCAACTTTTTTTGATCGCGTGCCATTTGTGCGCCCTCTGTGTTCACGGCGTACCACCTTGAAAACAACTTGTTCCAGGAAAACTCATTCCACCGAATATCATTCGACTGAAAGTTTGGCAAACCAGACTTGACACAAATGCGGCATGAACAAAATGGCTGTGAGAAATTAAGGGCCATTTTTCGAAACTAATAGGGGAAGTACACAAAAATGCGCGAATTTATTAACAGAAAGCGACAAGTAAAATCGAAATGTTTTCTTGATGTGTAGAAGAACAGAAGGGTCTCGCGTAACACCTTGCAGGCCTTCGCGTACCACGGGAGGTTCGCGTACCACAGTTTGGGAACCACTACCGTAAATCCTATGAGTTGGCGCGTTTTAAAGTTTTAGTTTTTTTTTTTTTTT
>JGI24022J15233_10009776_pt1 | contig 10823 bp, 9 predicted proteins | sample Ectturendosymbi2_FD_15233 | JGI IMG/M metagenome (IMG submission 15233)
GATACGCTTGCAAGTTTTAATCGTCGCAGAAGAATGAAAGCAGAAAGCAGGCAGATTCCTCAGAAGCTTGCCACAAGGCTAAAGTTTGCTTACTGTAGTCGGTCGTAGTAATAATTCATGTCAATAAACTCGGGCACTCGAAGGAGGGAAGTATGAAAAAAAGTTTGAAAACTTCCAGCTCGGGATAAGAGCTCTCTTTCGGATTCTTCAGCCTTGGTTGGCTAGATAGATGACCTCTGTCATCTTTCACCAATTCTATGTGACAAAGTGACAATATTTGTTTACATTGATCAGTTCTTTTGCCATTGTGTTTTCAGTTATTATAACTTCCACTGAAAATTCGTTACTTTTTGCATAATGGCTTTTTGCATTGTATCTGCTTATTAGCTGAGTCATATGAAACAATAAATCTCTCTCTTTCCCTTGCCAAGCGGCCCTCACCTAAAGTTTCTAGCAATAAGCAAAATTTACCCAGCTTCTCCCCAACGTTTCCGAATGATTCTAACCTTACCATTGCAAGTTAATAAAATTAAAGTTTTTTCATAACAAAACAGATGTTGTTTTCGGAAAATGTTGTGTGTATCCTCTTTTATTTCGTTTTGGGAAATATCGCCTGTAATACTTTGCATTCTCAGCATACTTAATGTTTTTCACATTTTTTCAAGAAAAACTTGCACTCATATACAAAAGACTTAATGTCGTTCATTAAATGAGTGCCGACGTTTTGAATTTTAAGTCTGATGAAGCTAAGAACCGACTAAGTAGTACAGTTAGTTCAGCATGCGTCACCAAAGATGGCTGACTGGATTCAGTTCACAGTCGGGTCATACCGAATTGAGACTTGAAAAACGATAGTTACGGCCTGTCCAGTCTCGTGCTCGGCGTTGATGGGTGGGTGCAAGGAAACGGTTCATCGACTCGCCACCAGCGTGCTGCCATCGACTCGCCACCAGCGCAGCATTCACTGCGAAAGCAGCCGCGTGGCGCTCGGCGCAAGCAAGCGGAGATGGGCGCTGTAGACCACTCGTGCCACTGCGGTATGGAGTACAACAAGCGAGTATAAATGAAAGTGAACTGAACAAATTAACAAATGAAAGTGGACATAACATAAAAAATGGAACGAAAAATCATTGCAGTTAAATACGAAAACGAAATCAGAACTGAGTATAAAGCATGCCTTCGAAATTTGTCTTCCGATGTTGATCTGGAGCACAAAGCGCCGATTTATCAGCTCCCACAGCTGGGCTTTGAGGGAGAAGTCCCTGCACAGCTAACCGCACGGGAAGGCATCAATGCTTTTAATAGTCTATAGCAGGGATGCACAACACAGGAGGCGTGCCCTGCAGCTTTATATGTCCGATTAAGTTTTTGACAATATTTTCCGATTATTTGAGCATGATATAGCACGGGCCTGTAGATTGTTTGGAAATCTTTGGCACGTAATTCCCATTTAAGTTGGACACCCCTGGCCAATAGGTTGTTGGATAAATGAAATAACCCTAAAACATGTAATCCACTGTTAAAATGTATTAAGGTACAGTATATCCGATGTTTGGCAACAAGTTTTGGCGTTGCATTCGTGCGTTTTGAACTTTTGTGATTTTTGCTGTGAATTGCATTTTATACAAAGGCTGCTCACTCATTTTTGTAGAACCTGGTTTCGATGCTGTATGTGCGAAGCCATTGTAGCATACAAAATGTTATCACTTAGTAAAAACAGAAGCGTGGTGAAAAGATTTAAACAATTAAAAAAAACACTCAGCCTTTTGTTAAGCTGTTTTTGCAAACCACTAAGAGCAAATTTCACGAGAGCTCGTTACTGACAAGTGAGCCAAAGGTCAATTTGGCAAAGGAATGATTTGACGTATGGACATTTCTCCAACAACCCTATATAGATCTTCGCCCGAAGCGAAATCTTCAATTTTCTTGGGTCCTGCTTTAGAGACATATGTGAACAAGCAGCGCTCTCTATCGTTGCCAAAACACCACAAAAATAATATGTGCGTCAATAGCTATCAGAGCTTACTTGGGCAACTGATATGCTTATCTACAGGCTGATTGAAAAATATATATTATATTGCTGTTACTAACTGAACGAAGAATATTGCGTAACGTCACAGATCGTCATTACCTGTCTGGTAGTTATGTCTATCAGATCAAAGCGAAAATTAGGCGATGATGCTCGAGTCGGAGCCATTTTTGCATTAGTGACTTTTGCGGTCGTTTATTCAATTTTCGTGTAATCTGTGCTTAGGTTGGCAAGATTCCGCAACTTTCCAGTATGGTGACCTTTTGTGATCGCTAATTGAGCGCCCGAAATCTGCGTTTATGCCAAATCGAGCTCCGTTGCGAACCTTATTCATTGTTACACTAAATCAAGCGGTGTCTCTGCAGAGCGTCCCTCAGGCTTCAACGGCAGAGTTAGACTTGCGCGATGCTCCAGACGGCGTGGCGAGACAAAATGCAGTTGCAAGCGTGGCTTCCGAGTGGGACAGCACGAGATCTTTTGCTACGGTAGGAATTCAGTTGGCCTAGCTCTTGAATACATGAGCAGTTTTCATTATTTTTTGTTTTTTTTAAAGATATTGATGAATGTTCAAGTCTGCCTGAAGCAACAACCGATATCATTCCCGATGACGTAGGTACTGTCTGTTTGCGAATTTTAGCAATGAGGTTTCAAATATTTTTGTTGTGCCAATACGCAAGATATATCTTTTGAGTGGAAGCTTCGATATTAGCATTTCAGAAAATAAGTTTCGTTTTTGGAAGTTGCTGCTGTAAATATACTGACTGTTCCCAACCATTCAGAGTCAGGAATAATGCAAAAAAGCAGATACAGCATGCAGACATTTTGAAAGGGTGAGAGTGTTCAATTAAAAAAATAAAGCCAGGCAAAAATTTCAGAGGTTTGTTATCAGGAAATTTGTTTGTTGATGAATTCTAAAACGCTGTACCGTAATTTGCTAAAATTATGTTGTGTTTTGATAAAAGATTACAGCTGCCATTCAAGCCACGGAGGCTCTGAAACAAAATGTGCTCCGATAAAACCTTACTTTTCAAAAGTTATCCTAACAAAATTCGGAAAAGCTTGTTGTAAGTGTTCTCTTGTAAGATCTTAATTGCTGAGCCAAACAGTTTCCATGAAAATGTATGAAATACTGTAATTTCAATATCTGCTTTATTCTTTGGTGTTGCTTCTTGAAAATGAAGAAGTTAATTTTTCTGAACACTGATTGATGTTTGCCGCCAGTTGCTTGGTGAAGATGGTCCACATGGAGCATGTAACTGTAAACGGTAATATCACAGGTCGCCTTTGGTTGTTGACTCTATTTATGACAAGCTTTAATTTCTTACATGCTACTGCTGAAAACTACACTAAGCGCTCATTGCAACTGAGACAGTTGCATGGCGGTGCTCAACCCTGAGAGTAACTGATAATACTAAGTGATCAGGAGTAATGGATTGCTGAAATGCTGAATGTTAAATGACGATACACTAACAACTGTTGGTTGGCGAATTTCGAGATTAGAAAAAAGAACTCTTTACTGAGGTGATAATAATAGCGAGTGATGCATGGTTTGCGCTGAATCAACATTTGTGTTTTTTAAATGGTGACAAGAGATGCAGTCGAGACCTGAACTTCGAAACCGAGACCTGGTTGAAACTTCGAGATCGAAACTTCACCAAAATACCCAAGACCGAGACTCGAGACTTGAAAATCCGTGGATTATGCCGAATTTTTTCTAAAATTTTTCAAAAAATGTCACCACTTCTTCGAAGTTGAATTTTTGTAAAATTTCTAGCAAACTCACCTGCTTTTATTGTTTCTTAACTGCAGATACAGCAGACAGAAAACATGCTGAATTACAGAAGTTTTCGTAAGCCATATCGTTGGAAATTGAAAATCTCAAGGCAACAGGCTTGTGACCGAGACTCGCAAAAACGGGTATCGAAACTTGTCTTGAGACGAAGTCTCGAGACTATCACTGATGGTGACATTTGATGCGAATCTCAGGACATTTATTGGCATACTATCGTCAAAACTTTCAAAAAACTGTTTATCAGGGCTTAGCAGGTCAGATTTGCACGTGGAAGTCTGTGTGTGTTCAGTTTCAGCCTGTAACTTCTACTTCAGAAATATTAATCATTTGTAAGCATAATGCTTTCTGTCCGTTTCTGCTGATTTGAAGACAAGCGACAAATGCAAAAATACCAAACTTAGAGATCCTATACAGTTCATTCAGCTTTGAGGTGATGTGGTAATCGAAACTAACGACATCCTAAAAACTTTAATTTGTATTAAAGAACTGGACAGTTGTTGAAACAAATATTTGGGTCCGTACCTATTGCTACNCAGCAAATCCTACAAGCTAGCATTGAGGACTTCAGAAACGTTTGTGCAGCAAATTTCCTATCGGAAATGTTTAGAGTGGGAGTGTAATTGGAAACTGCGTTATATTTATGTTCTTCTTTCATAGTTATTACCAGTGCAAGTTAGTACCGATACAAACAGGAGTGTTGGAAAAACGTGGTGTATAACTTTATTTACTCCAAGAACTCAGGAAGTAATATAATCTAAACCCTCGAAACTAAATAGTTGCCCTGCAATGAAGAATACGATAGTCACCGTTTCAAGGAAGGTGTTTTTTTCATTTTTTAACAAAACTTAGCGAAGACAACAAACATTATCGACCATACTAATTTTCCTGCCAAACTGTCGGAAAATATTCCATAAACTGAAACCGCATTTGACAAAATATACAAAACAACTGGATACGAAAAGGTGCAAAACAACAGTTACAGTATAACTGACTGTTGATTTTGATGTACTGTATTGATTTATTTTAAAGGGAGAATCATTACATTACAATCCAGAACCTGCTGTCTTTGCCACGATGCCGTTTTGAAATCATTCAATACCATTTTAACTTCATCTACTCACGTTTCTCTTAGTAGTACTTGCCAACATTACGCAAAATAATAAAGGCTAGAAATTTTGGCAAATGATATGAAATTGAAAAACTGTATAACCCGATACAATTTAATAGACAGCAAACAGAGACTGGAGGCAATGTGAGAAATAAACATTTGCGAAAGGCTCCGTTCTACAGTGCGAATGCATAATTTTCTTCCATTCACGTCTAAAACAATGCAAATATGTCAGTTAAACATTAAACTGATTTACAGTGAATAGAACCTTCATAAAAGAGCGAATTTAATTCAGCAACACCAGACATTTGTGATACAAAAATTTCTGCTTGTGCTTTTTTTCTAGTTTCAGAAGTTTCTTGATGTTTAGTACCGACCAAGATTACTGGGTGGTTAGCACCAATCAAAAGTTAATAAATTAGTGCCAACTTTGAACGATGTAAAACGAAATAATCTTCACTCTGAAACTAATTGTTCATTTTTGAAATTCCTAAACAGGATAACGTGCTATAGCAACGTTAACTTTCAAGGTCGAATGAAACTTTTTATCATTTTGTGTAAAAAAACAATGATTGACTATATTTCCAGCAGCAAATTACGTCTCGAAGCGTCACGCTCCCAGAAAAGGGCACTGTCACCACAGATGCATCAACACCCCTGGATCATTTCACTGCATATGCCCTTCAGGATACGAGGTCGGTGGAGCCGCAGGAAGAGATTGCATAGATGTCAATGAATGTGACTTAGGTATGCCGATGTAGTTTTGTAAGCTGTAGTTTTGAACTGTCGTTAAAATTTTTCGGGACTTCTAATGTTGTACATTATAGGTTGGTTTAGGCTAGAAACTCGGCGCCTGTTTGTACAACGGTAGAACTTTGCTTTGCTATTGTAACGTTAAGTGTAATGGTCAACAAAACTAGCTCTCTGCAAAGTGCTTCGTATTAAGGTAGGATGTTAGCGCGAAATTCAGCGTATAGTTGCAATCAGCCTGAAATGTGAGTTGATGCATCAATAAGGAGCTGATTGAATTAATTTTAGTTTATTAATTCGATCAGGTTGTTATGATTTATATTAAAATGTTAGTCCTGGGTATCTGAATAAGTGGTGCCTAAAGCTACAATTTGGAAGACAAGAGATTCATTGGTTTTACGAAAGGGGGGCGGTTTGGAGTTAATCCCCCCTCCTTGAGCTTGCTATTTTACAAAAACTTTATTACCTGCGCAAAGGAGATTAATTGTTTTCGCATACTTTTTGCTTGTTAATTTGTCGACTTGATGCAAATACCACGGAATGAATTTGAATGCAAATTTCAAGGAACATTGTAAAGGGGCTAAAAAGTAATAATTAGGCTTCGGTGGGCATCTGCGTTATCGTCTGCGTCCAGAAACCATCTCACCACTTTTTGCAGACGTTTCGTCCAGTACGCATGTTTAAGATTGTGTTCCGCGATGGTTCACTTTATCCGAATCAATTGCATTTATTTTGTCTGCTAAGGCTGATCAGCGCAAGCGCTGACCGCATCGGCTACATTACCAATTTCTATAGCATGATAGAACTTTTGAACGAGCTCAAAAACTGCAGTTGTTAACATAGAAGTATTCAGGCATTTGATAATGTCTCAGCAGAGAAAAAAAACAAACTTAAAGTTCGCTGGACTTCTATAAATAACAAAAAATCGAAAGTTTTTTGCGTACTTTATGCTCATTCTCAATTCTAGTGTAGTTTAGCAAGATTCGATCTTGCAAACCGGGGTGTGTGCCACCCAGTCCAGCCGCACACTTCCTGTGCTGGAATGCTCGTATTCGACAAGGCATTAGCGCAGCCTCGCTTTGCAGCTGTAAACTGCTCTGACGTTGCGATGAGTGTGTTTTACTCCCCTATTTTAACGTTCAGCCTGTTATTTTTGCAGTTATGAACTGCTGTGTCGTAGCATTGAGTTTATTTTCCTCCGATAGCCTAGCTTGGAACGCTGATAGTTTATGTTCAGTGCAATGACGCATAAAATAAGGGGAGTGGATGTAGAAAAATATTCATGTTATGTCAATAAACTTCGCAAAAACGTTGGCTTGGAAACATGACCATGACGTCAAATTGTGACGTCACAAACAGCGCACACCAAATACAAATGACCACCGTATGCCACTAAATGAACCCCCCTTCAAGGAAATTTTCTGCGACGCCACAGGTTTTACGCCATGCAAGATAACAAGATAAAAGTTATCAAGCTGGTCAGATAGCTCGTTTCTCAGATAGTTCAAGGTTTGGTTATGTTCAAAACAGTAAGCACGTTGTGCCACGTGACCTTATAGCATGGTGTTGGTTGCGTTTCTTTGCTGTGAAACGAAGCTTTTGGCTTTTCAGGTATTCATAACTGTTCTTCAGAGCAACAATGCTTTAACACTGGAGGAGGCTTCAAGTGCGTAACAGTCAACTGCCCGGGCAATTATACAAAGATTTCACCTTTGTAAGACAGTTCCCAAGTTTGTTTTCCTTCTTTGTTGGTTACTGTCAACTGTGTCTGTCCAAGATCTCGGAACAAACTGATTACAATTGGCCGTTTACACAGCGTTTAACCAAAGTGCTAACTTTCTCTTGAATCTCGGCGTTTATTGGTCCACCATACTGCTTACAAGCTAGCATTTACGTCAGTTTTTAACTGCGAAGTACTTTACTTTAAAAAACTTGATTTTGTTGCGTTTCTTTGCTGTGAAACGAAGCAAAGTATGCGTTTGTGAAACGTATGCGATATCAATACATTGCAGAAATGACCAGTACCATGGAAAAGAGGAAGAAGTGTTTTGTACTGATAACTAGGGCAACCAATTTTTTGACCTAAAAACTTAAAATTTTGACTTTACAATTTACAGATTTTGACTTTATTTTGACCTATAAATTTTCTGCGTTTGCAATTACAAAATAATTCAGCGTTAGGTGTTAAGGTTAACCCAGAAACATATTCATGTACTCAAAGCTTAGAAATTAAAAAAAATTGGTTGTTGGGATAATAGGCCGGTAAGTACATTAAAAACGAAAGTAAAGTCAAAGGTGAGAACATCATAAAGTTGAAACACTGCATGCATTATGGATTGAGCATTTACCAAACCAAGTGCTGTAAGACCACGTTTCTTGCCTTACCACGTCTGTCGTTCATAACATTCAATCGTCCAGCAGTAGGCAAAACAACATTGTTACATCAAAAATCACAAGAAACTCATTATTACTACAGAATTTCAACTAAACTTGCAAAAGAATATCAATATCTGTTGTTGTAGCTTCAATAAAATATCGACAAAGAGAAAAAAACTGTGTTGCAGCAAAGTTTGACCCAACTATTAATTCTGACCTAACGATAAATCTTGACTTTTTTGACCCAATGACTTGGGATTCCCTCACGATATAAGTGTGAAATTTGGTTTGTGGAAATTTCATGAGCTTTAAAAAAGGCAGAAAAAATTTGACTTTATTGACTTTTGGTTGCCCTATTGATAACGTTTCGGTATATTTTGATAAGAGTTGCAGTATAGGTTGGACACAAACTTAATAATTTGCTTTTAAGTCAAGAAATTACAGGCTGGTCATGACTGTTAAATTTACAAGTTCAAGTACCTTCGAAGTAAACTTACGTAAAAGGCAATACTTTCTTCAACCCTTTGATAATGAAAAGCAAGTTCGTCAGTGGATAGCAGCGCATGAGCTGCGTTGCATGCATTGTACGTTTCTTCACATTGATGTGAGATTATGATGCTTTGTATCAATTTGCGTCTCCGAACAAATTATTGCACAGTATCTTGTTGCGGAATATTAGATCAAAGAAAAAAATGAAAACGCTTTAGAAAATTCGGAAAATAAGTTTAAAAAAAGTTTTATGTTTTGCAGCGTGTGCCAACGAGACTCCTGCACAACCCCCCAAAAATGTAAAACTAAACCCTTTTCAATATCTTTTGTGTACCTCAACCTTCCTCGTAGCACGAAACATCCAGCAAACGTTTTTCGCTTCACCGCTGACGCGAGGTAAAAATCCTTCGCTGCATGTTTCACTGTACAGCAACGGTGCATGTGAATGGGTTGTTAACAGGAATGCTTATTCTGCATGATGCATCCGGATCGAACCAACTGTTGGTTGCAGTCAGCCTGGCGTTACAGAGAAAAGGTTACTTAAACGTCGTATACTGTGTCTCGAAATTTTGCATCAAAGTCGGGCGAAATCATGCAGCTTGATATCACATTTGTGTAAGTTCACATTGACATTCTTCTAAATTACATGGATTTGACTGCAATCTCAACTCTTAATTGGAGAACTTTTTTTTCTAGGACAACAGAAACGCTCCGACAAAAAGCTTTTGGGCCTACAGAATTAACCACTATCTCAGTTTATCAATACTTTTGTTATAAGTAATGTCTGTGGCAATTATGTGATCATGCTGTGCTGTTTTAGTTCTTCTGTCAACTTCAATCGGTTCTCTCTGACGTCAGGAGACGGGATGCGGTATTTTCGAGCAAGGAAAACAGATGCTGTAACAGGGATGCTTGTGTTGAAGAAATCTTTAGAGGGCAGCCAATCTACAACAGTGGATTTCGAGTGGAGAGAGCTAACTTCAGAAAAACCAAGACATTTAGTGGAAAAATACGTGACCAGGATTGTTGTTTTTACGTCGGTTTACGACTTTTGACGCAAAATGTTGCGTTTGAAAAAAAGGTGGAAAAGGCAGAGCGCACTGAATCAGTGAAATCTCATGAGCAATGAGAACTTGCAACGACTCCTTTACAGGAGGCTGCATTCCGAATACAAAACAACTGGAAGCCGCGAAGTGATGCGGACAGGAAATCCTCCTGCGACAGAAGATGTTTTCTGGATGTGAAGACTTTGAGAGCAGATAGACATATTGTCTGTTGTCCGGACCTACTAAGAGCTAGCCGCAATGTGCCAGACTGTGAACTGCTTATATGTATAGTACCATCAGGGTTATGTCATCAACAATTGTGAGATAAATCGGTGTCAAACAAACGGAAAATGATTTATTGTTGGCTATTGCGTGTTCTGCATGTAACTGTAAGTTTTTATCTTTTCTTTTTGCTTGATAGCCACTAACAGCCCACTGGGCAAAATTGAGCTACTACAAACTAAGGCTACAAGCAACGCTGCATCTTTTTTATTTATATTTACCAGTTTATCTCAGACTCAAGGTCAATATCACGGGTTAGTAGTAGCATGCATGGACAGAAAAAACTTAAATCATTACACAGAACAAAGAAGGTTTTCTGCACAAGTTAAACTAATTTGGACCAAACACCAAACCAATGTATCAGCAAGTACGGCAATCCCTCGTCATCATATAGAAGCACTACACGAGCTTCCACTACAAATTTTGGCTTGATTACGAGCGGTAGTAGTACACTGTCTAATGTCTGCCACAGCAGCATGCTATTGGTCATCATTAACATGGGCGTAGCTGGGGGACACATGAGCTGTGCCCACGCCCATAAAAGCTGTTGTTTTATCGTGTAGCCTGCAGACAGATCATTTCCAATAATTTGCCGTCCTTTGTATATTCAAATAGTTATTTTACTAAATTACCTTAATCAAAAACATCATAGCACGGTTGACTGACCACGATGACGTAATAGCACCGCTGGTGAGCGGGGCCCCGCGCCTAGGTCTTGCATTGGGCCCCTGACCTGCTCGGGCCGGCCTGCGGAAATGCAAGATGTTTGTGACATTTCGGTAGCAGTGTTTTTCCGCATGTTACCATGGGCCCCACTGTGGGGTGTTTTCATCCACATCTGCTTTTTTCAATCAACCTGAGTACATGGGCGTCGGAAGGATTTTTTTCCAGAGGGGGGGACAGTAGGGGATTTTCCCCAAATTTTTTCCAGGGGGGGCCAAAAGTGGTGAA
>JGI24022J15233_10009778_pt1 | contig 10822 bp, 11 predicted proteins | sample Ectturendosymbi2_FD_15233 | JGI IMG/M metagenome (IMG submission 15233)
AGTATTAGCAAGTAGGCTATAGTATGAGGTGTTAAATTTAGACTACTCAAGTTACTCAAGTTGCATTGCCTGAACCACTTTCGGAGATAGTGCAAGATGCCCTACGTAGTCTATAGCCTAACACTTTTGGATTGATTTTGAAACGGTGGTTTTCAGAATGTACCGTACGTTTTTTCTATTTTTAAAATGTACAATACAGGGTGGGACAAACGTAGACGTGCTCTTGACTGCTTTTTTATATTTATGGCTGAAATTTTGGGAGGGTATTGACAAATACTGGATCATTCCGGTAAGAAAATTGTTCTACTTTCACCACTGCTACTCATCGATATCAACTGCTTTATCTTCAATCTATCGCTGAACGGTGTCGTCAGAAAATGGTATACGCTCACGTTTCTGAGCTGCTTGGGAACCAAAACTTGCTTATGTGCAGATAGCATGCACGGCTTTACTAACTCTTCCTCAATGGTGAACGATTTTTTGTTTTATATATTTCAAGAGAAATTAGATACGGTGCATGAAGAAGAGTTCGTCAGTAGTAGGTCTTGTTTTCATTTGTGTTTTTGACCATACATCTCGTTGACTAGAGTCTTTGAAAACAATCCAGTGGCTTGCCTAGAGATTGCTGTGCTTTGGTTCAGGGGCATGCAGAGGTCTGGTGATGCCTGGGGTAACTGCTTGATTGTATGTCGCCTAACATATTCTAGCTTGAGGAATGTGAGAAAAACAATATGTAAAAACTCGTGTTGACAAAACAAGTTTCGAACAATTAAATCCATGCAGCAGATATTAGTAGCCCTACAATACGAAGAAGCATCTTGTTACCGAATTTAAATTTTTTAATTTCATTCTTTGGATGCGCCCCTACTTTGCATGCCCAGTGCCATCGCCAGTTCGCCTTCTCCGTCTGCACGCCCCTGCTTCGAATGAAAGTGAGGAGCAAGCGTGGAAGGTTGCATTGCACCGTTTGAGAGAATTTGGGAGCATAGATACTAAGCATATGGGCAGCGGCGGCTGTTCACCACATGGAGCTACAGTAAAACCATATTCCAAGTACTTTTTATCATATTGACTGACAAATTCTCTTTTTGCTTTTTTAGTTCATGCTGCTACTGTCAACATATTTGCACATATTTTTTTTGCAGATTGATGCAAATGAAGTACTGGAATTTTGCTTCATGTCCGCGTTGAGAGTTGTTCTTTTCTGAAAGCTGAAATTAGTTCTTGTTGAAAATGCGCAAAAATTCCTGTTGCTTTGTTGACTGCATTTTAAATCTTCCGCAATATATATAATACAGCTACATCCAGTGGCATACCACAAAGTTTATGGTAAAAAATTTTAGACAACAGTCTCTCAAAATTTCGTAACGGTCACCAAAGCTAGATCTTTAAAAACCTGTTTACACCAATAGCAGCCATTGACACCATTGTACTTTCTGAAGAAAAAAAGAATTATGAAACTGCACAAGGATGTTATTTTGCGTCATAATATCCAGGAGTACAGAAACCGAGTACTGTATAAACGAAACTGAACTGAAGTATCCATTCTATTCGATCGCAAGTCACGTGTCATTTTGACCAGGATTTTACCGAATACCACATGAACGCTAACCATTTTCAGTTACTTGACGGAAAATCTAGGTTGTTTTGCGGACCGGCAAAAAATCTACCCGGACTGGCAGTTGAGAAACACTGGTTTAGCCCACTAGATCCAACCATAGTCTTTGTTCATCTCCTTGTAGAACGCCAAGTTAAATGGACGATAAAATGTTTGCAGTTTTTCAGTGGAGATTTGGGAAGCTTCCTTTACGCCTTTAGCTGTTCGAACTTTGTGCTTGTTGTTATGGGTCAGTCTGACCATAACATGGCCGGTTTAAAAAATAATGAAAATAGCAGTGGATCAACATTGAAGAATTAACCTGTGTAAATAGTCAATCAGAAGAATGAATTGAAAAAGTTATGACAAAACGTGTTGTGCATATTGACTGGGTATTATATTAATGTTTTACGAAAAAGTACAGAGTGAATATTGAATTAACTGATGCATATGAACATATATGGTGAATTGAGTAACGTGTATTGAAATGTATTTGATGTATTTGGGAAAATGCAACCTATACAAGGAAGTAAAAAGATTTCGGAAACCAGAAAAACATTCGAAAAATTTTGAAGAAATAATAATTTCGCTACAAGATTTGATAAAATTATGTGAGAATCCGAGACATAGCGAAATAACTGCACACATGCTTATTAAAAGTGATGAAGCAATGGTGAAAATTACAGCAAAAGTAACTAACGACGATTGACATATTTATAGCTGGGAATGGCAAAGTGAAAACGATTTAAAAATTCCACTTGTATTTACAGACTTTAGCCTGACAAAATATGGAACAAAAAACAAGTCCGGAATTAATAATTATATTGGCAGCAAAACATCGGGACAAGCAAAGCATAAAGAAGTTACTGCAATATTGCGGGCCTGAGAAATATGAAGCATATGACAAGCCTTTGGCTGCCATGAGTAATGAAGAAGCTGTACAAATTGTATTTAAATGGATTGGCTGTAACAACATTAACGGATAGTCATATGATTTACGTATGCGAATAGAAGAATTTGCAACGACCTATGGGTTAAAGGTGGTCAATCGTGACAGATCTGTATATATTACGCGTCTTTGGGAAGCATCAAAAGCTGATGAAATGGCATTACATTGCTGGCTTCCTGACATTAATTACAGAACTCTGACCATAGATGAAATAAACAGAAGTGTGCTTCGCGCCGCAGCAATTGGTGAAACGGTAAAAGCAGTGCAGCACGCTATGACAATTTGGAAGAAACCTGCACAAGAAAGCGATTGCTGAAAGTAGACATACTTGGGAAATACGGGGTACAACACGAAGAAGACATAAAAAAACCATTGGAATTTTTAACCCAGGAGCAAGCAATGATACAAGTAATAAACTGGATAACATGGCAATTGAAAACTGGTGAAAGTACGGAAATAAGATTAACTGAATTAAATGAAAAAGATGTATATACAGTGATTATTGAACATGTACCAAGAAAGGGATTAATGATTTAAACAAATAAAGGATGAACCAAAATTAATTGGAAAAGTGTTGCATCACTGGAATACTTTTGTAACATATGAGACCTTGTCTCTATCTGAGATAAAAGCTAGCGTTGAATGTGCAGATGCTTTAAATAGCTTTAATGATGATGTATTGCAAAGAAAAATTGATGCTTTAGTGAATGAAGCAATATATTTGGATTTACCGATGTATGATGAAAATGTAGTTAATGAAACGTGAAAATTATGTGGTGTTCTCGTTTGTGTATTAAAATGTTTAAAATGTTGCAAAGTAAAATATCACCATAGGTTCCTCAGGAAGGGTAAAACATAGAAAATGCTGAGCAACATGACACAGCACTCTTGGTGCATGCACCGACATAAAATAAAGAAGAATCGCTCAAGCAGAGAAACATGAGATAGCATTTTTGGTGCATGCACCGAAATAAATAAAGAAAAGTGTCTGAAGTGGGAAAATATGACACAGCACTTTTAGTGCATGCACCGAAATAAGTAAAGAAAGAATTGTCTAGACGTGACGCGACTGTCGCGAGCCAGGCACAATCAAGAGAAAGAATACGTCAACACTTACGTGCGTCAGGATAATTGTTGACCAATCCGGTGATTAAAAACAAGTGAAGATAATAAAGAATGAACTCCAAATCAAGTCCATAAAAATGAGGAAATCTAATACGGAAATTCAGAGTTTGCGAGGCTCTCAACCACATAACACCTCACTGACACACAATTACAAAGATGTTTGTTGCACTGGACTATGCCTTGGTACTTCGGTTAAAAGGAGGGTCTAGTTGGAAACATCGACCCTAAATAACAACAGGTTTGTTCATGGTGAGAAAACGACGCCGTGATCAAGCAATTAAATTACGTAAGGGGCAATTGAGTGGAACGTATTAAAATGTTGAGACTAAAAATACGTGAATAAGGTGTTATTTGGTTTTGTGTTTGAAGTTTTGGTAGGGACAAGAGTGAGAGTTATTGCAGTACATAGTGTCAGTTATGATCATGTCAACTGCATAGTGAAACTAATGAATGCAGTTGTGTTTTATAAATATGTAAACTTCACGTTATGGATCAATTATGAATATTTTGCCGTTGGTAGACTAAGAATTACAATCGCTCTGTAAATAAACTTAAAGTGATGATTTCAACATCTGCTAAGCAAAGTAGATGTTGCTAGTTGTCATACTGAGTGTGCTGTTGTCTACTGAGAAGTTAAGAAGGGCATTTTTTAGATAACCCACAACGGGATATTTGGGAACACGGTGTGAATAAAAAATTCATAACTTTCCAAAATCTTTGATAGATCCTGGTCCAGCCAACCAGATTATTTTTGATTTATTAAATTGTCAAGACATTTCAAATCGGCCAACTTGTAATCATTTTCGGTGTGACTGGCATATTGTGCGGCACTCAACCGACGATAGCAATAAAATCCCGTATCTGGTCTCGGGACGAAATCTTCTTTCAAAACGATCTTTGGTAATCCCATAAACTCCTGAAAGTCCTCCATGATTGACCCGGGATTGTCAAGAAACGGCCCGCCACCAATTATTTTCAAATTAGTTTCATCAAACGAATTCCCCCATCGTTTAATGTGAGCGGTATAGACTCCGCTGATAATGAGTGTAGGAGCTGCTTGGTCCACCTGAAAGAAATTGGTCAAAACCTTTCCGAGTGCAGCGCTGTTGTTTCCGTTCGAGATGCAGGTAGCTTTTATAATTTTCGGAAGAAAGGCGTTGACATAATCGTCGAAGGTCTCGTACTTTGCAATCATACTGTGTTTGTACAGCTTGTAACTTACCCTCTGCGTGCACAAAAAGAGTGAAGTCGCTGTTAATCACTTGTCTTCGTTTATTTTGTGGACCAGTGTTTCAGTCGCGAATTATTCAAAGTGTGGGGTACTTGTTATGACGTCATACACAAAAACCATCACCGACTCAATGTTACGTCCGTTCACATTTTACATCGGCTTTGACTTCATTAAAAAGTCATGAGTTTCGTTTTGTTTCAGGATCTGACTGAGAAAATCTATGTTCACTTTGCAGTGTGGTATTCAAAATCAAAATGCTTTGGCAAATGTACCTAGCTTTTATGGAGGAGTCATTTGATGTGCAGAATGGTTTTAGCGTTTTAATCAAAGAATTATTAACAAGTTCAGTTGAATTTGTCGTCTTCTGGAACTGTTTGAAAGTAAAACCACGCGGAGATGGCTTCAAGAGATTGCAAACGCCGAAACAAGGCTCATTAGCTCTCACATGTCTCTTCTGCTTAACAAACCGCTGGCTACTTCACCTGCACATTTCAATTATATGATGCTGTCATGTGGTCTAGTTTTTATGTCTGCACTCTGCAGACTTTGCCGCAGTGTTAAGCGATTATTATGGCTCTGGCAGCCTAAAACCATTGGCTTTCATCCAGAGCCTGTCTCCAAAATGTTAACTTATCAAGAAGCCACAAAATTCCGATCCCAGCAACTATGACCAAACAATGGTATTTTCATTCGTGAAACAATCCTGCTGTTGGTGTAAGAACTATTGACTCACTCATGTAAACAAGTGAGCCACATTGGAATAATTGCGTTATCTTTCTATTTTTCGAAAAAACTTTCAGTTATTGTTCCAGTTATCCTAGGCGGATCCAAGGTGAGCGAGGGGCCTGAAGCCCCCCCTGAATTTTTTCAGATAAGTTTTTTGATCCAAGGTTCCCGACACAGAAACGTACATTGGGGTTATTTTTTGGATAGCCTATTTCTTGCACAAGGATAGGGACGAAAATAATAAATGCAAAGCTTATTTTGCTGAATTTGGACAGTCCGAATGTGTTAATTTAACCAAAAATGAAACTTGTAATAAGAAAGTTTTTGCACAAAAATATGGTCCCAATGTTATATAAATACGTTTAGTATTTACATAAAATATTTGCATTACATGTACGTTATATAAACCGCACGCAAGTATTTAAACGCTTGTTTCATTTGGGTTAGATTGGGATTCTTGTGGACAAAAGTTGAATATGCAGGAGACTATACTATTTTTTCCTGTAAGCTTTCATGAATGAGTGCAGTTCATTTCATCAAGCGAAGACATCAAAATTACGCTACAACGAACTTACAATGCGGTCAACTACAGACTAGGCCAGAGCGTTCAGTGACAGCATAAATTCCAAAACAGCAAACCTAATCGCAAAACGTAGCCTGCATGTCAGTTAGGCTAAAATGAAGTGGGCTAGATTAGCTGCAGAGCTAGGCTATGCTAAAGATGACTACTGATTAATATCAGAACCGCCAGCAACCATTTTTGGACAAAAGTTCAGCTCAACACGAAATCAGACGCTTTATTTATCGACCCATATTCTGCTCTCTAATAAATTTTTTCAACCAGCTGTAGAGTGTTTCTAAAATTGCGTTACCCCTAGAGTTGCCAGATGGCCGGTATTTCACTGGTCTGGCCGGCAAGAAGCCGATATTTTGAAAACCAGTGCCTAAAGCCGGTATTTTGAAAATAAATTGTTTGCAGTAACTACGAAAAGAGCTAGCGCAGAACTTCTCGAATTATAATGACTCTAGCTGTGAATCTTGTAAGGACAGTTCTTTCAGGGAACTTCATGTAAGGGCAAATTGTTACTTGTTCCTTAACAACACTCAATATCTCTCCGTTTCCCTCTTCCTTTGTTTAGTCATACTTAGCATCTTCGGTCGTGCCAAACGTGATCTTTATGAGCATTTTTTTGGCAATTAATCGTGTAACTGGCGTAGCTGGGGTTGTTGTCTGAATCTGAACTATTACCGTAGGCCATTACAGGCAGAATGCAGGAAGATCGTAGAAATGTACGGGACGACAGCGAAATTATACAGACTAGCGAACCATTCACAATCATGCGAACTGCATTGGACAGACAGATTATTTCGTCAGCGAACTATAACTGGCTCAAGCTAGGGCCAGCGAATCAACCGGGAGGTCATCTCTCAGCCAGTCTTAGTGGTCCAGAATGTAATGAGAAATTTTTTCGAGTTTAGGGTGGGCTAGAAAATGTTTTTTTGCAAACTGGAGAGAATGTAGCACGCAAGAAATTAATTATTAGTTGTGTTATGGTGTGCTGTTCATACAGGCAATACTACCGTAGAAAAGCATATACCATGAAATTGTACGGAAAGATGTTCACTTCAGAAATTGATATAGGCTACAACATGCAAAACTGGAATTGTACTACGTGCATTATATTTTAGAGTTTAAGAAAACGCCTCAGTTCACATTAAACACTGCATTTATCGTTTTACTTTTAAAGTAGGTTAGTTTGCTAATGCTCAGCAGACTATGCTCACAAAATGTACATTTATTTACTGTTTGAAACATTTTCAAACCAAACACTGTGGGAGCTTCATGAAATTGTAAAGAAAATAAAATGAAAAATAAATGCATTGTCAAAAAAAAAGTTCTTTTCAAAAATTTTATTCGAGAATCCAGTGCCACCAAACATGCGCTTACAAATGCAGCCCAGATCTGCCAATGTTTAACAGCGGCCAATATTTTTACAAAGCGCATCTGGCAACCCTAGTTACCTCGATATGGTTCGTAAAAAAATTAAATGGATGAGAAATTGGTCATTGACTCACCGCAAGCTTCACATTTCCCGCTGTGAAGTGGAAAGCATTGTCTGATCATTTTCAATGCTCTTGTGATGTAATAAACACCTTCCAGGGCAAAATGCCAGCATTTATTGCTTCGAGTGTTTTGGGATGTTTGTCTATACGCGTACCAAGCGTTTTTTGCTGGGGGGAAGAGTTGTGCTTGTTTTTTATTTTAATAAATAATTACTTTTTTGTAAACAGCAACTTTTTCTTCGATTTTCAAGTTTGTTCCTGTTGTCAAACGGATTTGATAATCAATAGCATTTTGTTTTAAATAGTTCGTGATTGATAGCTTGCAACTGATTGGCAGGTATTTTTGTAAACAAATTTCGCCATTTAGAATAGACAACCGCGATGTGCAATAAAAATTGGAAAATTTTCCGAAAAATAATAAATTTTCAAGTCCGAACGCCATGAACTTCTATTCCATGCACATCTGCCATTTTCGAACACAATCCGCCATGCCATACGGTATGGGTTTTGTACAGACTGCCAGTAAAGGTTAGTGGCGAGATTTCTTTTTTTCGTGTATCTATGTTTCACTTTTATGCCTGCCCCACACGTTTTTTGGTATGGACCTGTGTTTGTTTTGATAATAATAAAACTTTTTCGACATCCAACAAGTTACTTTTTTGAAGTCAGATAAGTTTGAGAACAATTTCTAATTGTTGTGAAGGCCGCTTCTGCTCCGGAAACGTCCCAGTAAGCTTGGGAAATGGTGAAATTGCGATTTAACCAAAATGTCTTTGGTTATTAACCGTGTCCCTTTCACGACCATAGCGGCCACTTTTTTGACCAAACTTTTTAATTCCATAACAATCCCTAACTCGCCAGTCGCAAGAGCTAGAGAGGTGCTCAAACCCTCTGCGGATTCAGCAAGTCTTCAAGTTTGACTGAACAACAATTTTTTCAGTTTTGGGCTTGGGGTTCTCTTGGGGGGACGTCACAAGTGGGGTGTTTTTGTGTTTTTATGGCCGACTTTAGCCGGCCCTAGGCGCCAATCCAATGAGACAATTTTTTGGTTCAAGCTTTTGTTGGAAACTAGACTATCATCCGAGTCTTTAGAGCCCTTGATTGGCTTTCTAGCATATCTGGAGCCAAAATTATGCCACAAAAACCAAAAGTGGTCAAAATTTCTACCCTCACAAAAGGAAACCTGGGTTGAATAACAACGAGTTTGTACATGGCCATAACTCGCCGCCAGTATAGGCTAGAGAGCTGTTCAAACCCTCTAAAGACTCGTGAAAACTTGTAGTTTAGACTGCAAAAAACATTTTTAGCTTGAGATCTCGTTTTTTTGTTGATGTTTACATAATGAGAGGATGTTTATGCATCTTTGTTTACATTTGGATGACGTCATCATTCCTTGGGAGTCGAACAATCGAGCCGATTTTGTGGCTCAAAGTTTTGTTGGATTCTAGGCAACAATATGAGTCTTCAGAGGGTTTGATGGACTTTCTAGCATTATGATTCAAAAGTTATGGCAAAATAAGCAGAAATTAATTAGGGAAATCCCGTGAAATTACTCAGCATATTCCTCAATGATTTGGGGTCTTCTGGCCGTAACTTTGGCATCAGAAACGCTAGGAAGTCCACCAAGGGCTCTAAAGATTCATATTCCAGCCTAGAATCCAACCAAATTTTGAGCCACAATTTCGGCTGATTGTTTGGGCAATGACGTCATAAAAAAATAACCAGAACCTACCCTCACCCTGACGACACCCACCGAAAACCCGGAACCCAAATCTCAAAAGTTTTTTTTTCAGTGCATACTACAAAACATCAAGAGTCTTTCGAGGGTTCGAATAGCTCTCTATCATGTTCTCGCGGCGAGTTATTGCTATTTGTGCGAGCCACCAGCGGGAGACTCATGCTTTTTCTGCAATTTTCTGATTTCGGGGTGAAATGGGTTTTTTGGGCCATAACTCTGGTTCCAGACATGCTAGAAGGTCAGTCAAGGGCTCTATAGACGCGGATGATCATCTAGTTTCCACACAAATTTTGAGCCAAAAAATGGCTCATTGCATTGGCGCCCAGGGCCAGTCAAAGTTTGTCAAAAATTCAAAAACGTATGTAGCCTTGAACTGCAAGTAGAGTGTAATCTGCAAACACGAGTAAAACACGTCAAGTAAAACATCCTAAATGGTTGCAACTGCTAGGATCACCATTCGATTGTTTGTTACTTTTCCAGACTGCAAAGAATCGAACGCAACGAAACCATCACGCGAAAGGAAGTGAGGTTTAAACGTCCCTTATGTGTCATTATTGAAATACGTGTTAAGAAATAAAAAGCTACAATCATCGATTCAAGTCAGGCTGAACAGAGCACAGTAAACAATTAAAAGGGTTTAGTCGTGGCCTTCATATCAAAATCATCTATAATTTCATTAAAATTTGTTTGCCTAAGTTGGTCATTTTTAATGCACCGAATGCTTAGTGTTGGACAACCTGTCCCGGAACATTGTGATCATTTAATTCAGTTTAAATTCTTTTGAATCTTTAGAAAGACTTTTCTCCTGAGCAGTTTGTGACCATCAAATTAAGAAATAAAACTCCGCGTGGTTGGATAGACCGACCAAGAACCACTAATCTAAGGCATCAGACTTCAGACCCAAACGCTGCTGTGTCCTTTTCTTGCTGTTTGCTTACTCTTTGTCTCCTTGGGTAGAGTTATGCGGTTGCCCTTTGGCAAAGTGACTTTTGCACATTATTTAAGCTCATCAAAGTTTCTTTGATTTGCTTAGCATGGGAGCAGTACAAACTTGCGCAAGTAGTGTACTCAATGGCAATCTGATTTCTGAATGACTGAATAGAGACCGTAACAAAGCAGCTGTATTGCTGAAGACCAGAAAAAGCAACTACGTTTTTATTGTGTTTCATTGTAAGCAACTGCGTTTTTATTGTCACCCAAGACTGGTGACATAAACAGAAACATGACTAAAACAAAAAAAAGATTTCAAATACTCATTGCGGCAATGCCGCAAAAATGCTGAAATGCACAAGGCAAATGGCCTAGCAGCTGCACTACAGACTGATAAAACCAAGAAGTCATTTTGGCAAAAGGTCAATAACAAAAACAGATCCCCATCACTACCAACACTGG
>JGI24022J15233_10009779_pt1 | contig 10821 bp, 12 predicted proteins | sample Ectturendosymbi2_FD_15233 | JGI IMG/M metagenome (IMG submission 15233)
TTCGTAAAAGATTTCATTCATCCAGCAAATGCTCACGACCGCCTGCGCCAGCCAACAATCGAATCACCTGGTGATGCGAAACTAAGAAAACTTAATGGAATCAATCAAACTTCAAACGCCTCCTACTGTGGTCGTTAATTCAGTTCTTACCGAAGCCAAACCGGTTTCGACGCTGTTGTTCGTTCAAAGATTGATTTAATTCAAAACTGAATTTTGCATTTCTCGCAGCTTTAAATTATCCACCTGTTCAATGCAGGCCCGTAACCACGGTGTGGATTCGGGGGCTTCCCCACTACTTTTTTAGTTCCCCTTGATTTTGTTGTTTCCCCCAAATTTTTGTTTTTCCCAGAAAAAATTATATTTCAATAAACAATGGAAACAAAAACATCCCCCTAAAAAAACATTTTGACCTACCAAACCTTAAAAATAGGCTACGGGCCTGGTTCAGTGGACTCTATATTAGTTTTAGAAATCGATTTTACCAAACTGTTCACCTGGGTCCCCCGCTGAGCACATTCATGAAAACACTGTAGCTCCAAATGCAGCACGAAGACGCATAATGATAAAGTCTGTAGGCCGTGGCCTATACTTGTTTTTTCTACAGTAAAACAGATAGAATTAACGCAAATTTTTATGTTTTTTTGCATTTACCACCGTCTTTGCAAATGTTTACTAATTTTCGAAACCAGACAAACATCTTTTCTTGCACCACTATCATCATTGAAAACGTTGTTGACAAGTAACTTGTCTCCACAAAGGCTGATTCTTTGATGTTTTCGCAAACCCAGTGCTTGTAATTCACCTTGTTAACAAACCGTAATTTTGGGTTTTGCATTTTCACGCTAACGATCGTTGCTCAATGAAAAAATATCGAATTCATAGATCCATGTACAGTTTTACGATTAAAATGCAGCTCTCTTAGTCTTCCCTCGTTGTTCATATGCTTCCACGTAATCAGCAGCAGAGCACAGACTTTGCAAGAGGAAACAGCAAGCACACCCCATTCGTGACGTCATCTAAAGACGTTTGTACGATTGCAAAATAAAATCTATGTCCCCTGCGATAGTTATGTAAAAGATATTCCGCTTATTTATATTGTTTTCTGTTTTAAGTTCATACCTTTTACAAGATTTTGTTAATTCCAGTTGTGAAAGTTAAACTCTAAAGTAAAACATGAATTTGCAAAATGTTTAACCTCAGTTTAATTCTTGTGCGAATTGTAGGTGGCCAAGAAAATGCCCGACTGGAATATTTGTCCGCGTTACCCCCCAATCCTGTTTTCCCCCCTTCAGCTGCAGTTTGCTTGTTGGGGATTTTCGAATGCCTAGACGACCCTGCGATGGACGAAGAACAAGAATGCGGTGAGTTTCTGCAACAAGTTGAATAATTTACTCCTGAAACAAGAAATTCTCTGTCGTTCAAATAATAACATTTCAAAATCTGAAGCTCTGGCTGCCCAAAGATTTGTCGAACGTTTTTATGACTGTCAGATAGTATATTCATATCTTTTTGATTGTCACCTATTCTTCAAAAATCAAAAGGTCTTGCATTTTTTGTTACGCATTTCATTCGCGAAGTGAGCGACGTGGCGCGTTGGACGGTGGGGGAGTGCATGAACGACGATCCGAGTCTTTACATGAAGAGCGTCTTGGACAAGCTGAGCTGCCGGACCGAGAAAAAGCAACGACATCGTTCGCTGTGGATCATCCGCAAGTTGCCGCTGATGTTGCCGGGGATTAGCCCAGGAACTGCGCACATCTTCTTCAATCACCTGGTATGAGGGGGCGGTGTTGTAACTTACAGGATTTCGACGAGGTTGCAATCTGTTAAGCATTTAAAAAACTGCTTTGTATGACATAAAACTTAAAACAAAACAAAGTTTTTTACCGAAGAAAAGCTTGACCCGTAGTAGAACGTTTGCAGTTTCAGTTGGCACTCGTTTCAGTGAATGGCGCCATTTTTTAAATTCGGAGCCAAACTTAGCATTGAAACCTTTATGACCCACGGTTGCAAATATGCAGCATTGTTATATAAGATACAACACTATCAGCAGACAAACGCTTCGGTAATTGTTTTTGTTTAAAGGATTTTACCACCGTATATGGTTATTAATCGTGGACATCTATCACATATGCATTTAAATGTTCTTGCGTTGTCAGTGTATGAGATTTCCAGATTCGCATAACGTGAAATCGCTCAATGCAGATAAGCAGTTCAAAAATGTGTTGCTTGCAGCGAGATTTGATCAAAGATCAGTCTCTGCGAAATAGTTTTGTCGAAAGCTGCATTGCGTTAATCTTTACATATTTTTCATAAAAGGAAGTTTAGAAATCATTTTAGAAATTCTGTTTTTTTTTCATACGCTGAAAAGTCTTAACCATTTTCCATTAAAAATGTTTACTCTGAACAAAATGTCCGCTAACGGTAATTATCATCTCAAAGTCCAACTATAAATGAAACGAAGTCCAACTATGAATGAAATAAACGCGAATCGCGTTGCAGATTGAGACAATCATACACTGCAGTCGGCTCTCAACGTCATCCAATGATTCCATCATTATTTCGTGTTTGCTGGCGATGACGTCACTCGTACCTCACCTGCAACCCATTGATTTGAAAACCATGAAGATGGCGCTGAGGAAGGTTCAGATTGATGGACATGTGGGTTATGTGTGATTCTGATTGACTAGTACCGTCGTTTCATAAGCATAGTTTGAGATCCTCTTGCTTTTTTCAGATCCTTCCTATCGTGGGAACGACCGGTGTGAAGAAGTTGACTGTGTGGAACCAAGGTGATTTCTACATGCCGACACAAGTGCGTACTTCTAGCGTACGATCTGATTTTTGAGAAACTGCAAAATGGGCGATTGAATTGAAGAATATTAGGCTGTCCATTTTTTTTCAAACGTAGATAGTTAATCTGATTGGGATAAATTTGTATCTGCTTTTAACAAAGAATACTTAGTCTACAAGTTGCTACAACGTTTCTACAACCTTACGTTTCACCCGGATGTTAACAAGACAAACTGAATGAGTTACACTTTATTAGTTCAGCTACATCTTGCAATTTTTGCAAAATATTTTTGAAATAATCTATTCTTAGTTCCGTTGAAGTACAGCGGAGCTGTAAAAAAATGGCTAAAAGTGCATGTAGTTTCGAAAGACAAAATGAAACGTTTGTCAAGCATGTGGATTTTTTCCAAAACATGTAATTTAAAGAAATATTATTTTCTATCTCTGAAAGAACTTTCCTGTGTTGGATTTATCGATGACTGTTCAATGACATCAAATGATTTTATATGATGCTCAACCCTATGACATCACACTAGGTCGACGTGAACGACAAAAGCACATTTGAATCAGTGCTGCGAGAAGCGCTGAGCTCAACCGACGATTCCGAATCCAATCCTGAAAACTTCCAACTCTTCGATCGATGCAAGGATCAGATTCTCTGCCGGAACTCATACGTTAGAGATTTCTACCAGTACAAGAAAGCGGTCTATCCGGAGGTTTGACTGTTCTTCTAGTTTTTGCTGCCCATTCACCTTTCTTTAAGACTATTTTTGAGTACAAGTCCATCCAGGCCTCCCAACCTGTCTTGTTTTGACTGTCGTTAAAGATTTACCTTCAGCTACAAGTTCAAGCTTTGAACATAGTAAAAATATGATGAAAAAGTTTGGTCGTGTGAATAGTTCTTTCTGTCAGTCGAAAAAAACATGTGTGCGTTGTAAAAAAGTCATTTCTCAAATATGCGGAAACAATTGTTACTTTTATCGATTGATTTCGATCTAGAAGAAGGAAAGGAAGCTCTTCTGAATATTGGTAATCAGAGAAAATTTTAAACAGGTCCCTGTACGTGTGCTGTTGTATTCGGATAAACCCAGGGACAAGCACTGAAAGCTACCCAATGTGGCAGTAAGCAACAATAGAGATCACATGCCCTGCTCGCACGACTACTTGTTCGCGCCACATGTATATAAAAGCGGTTCTTAGCTCATCTCCCGTTCGTGGTGCATTGCGCGTGCAACGCCACGCAGCCCAAGTGGTTTCAACAGTGCGTGGTGGTTTTACTGTACAAGATTTCGTGAAGAAATTCTACATGCACGAAATGAACTGAAGTCTTCCGGTTGAATGCTTTGCAGCTAAACCTTGTGAAAATGGATCCAGAAGAGGGAAACATTTTGATGACTCAGCGAATTATTTCCCTCAAACTTGCTGACATTGCACGATTGCGGCTCTCTATCGCCGCGTTGCGTCGTCAGAAAAACTCTGTTGTTCACGAATTGAATGCAGCATTTGTTCAAGAAGAACTTAAAAAGCTATGGTCATTTCCTCGAAAGGTGTGACAGTTTAGTAGAAAATCTAAAATATTCTTGAATGACGTGTGACGGCAGTAACATTCGTCAGTTGAAATGTTTTACTCGAATGTATTAAAATGTGAAAATAGCCCGAATGGGCAAAGACAATTTTTTTCGATATTTGTTTTGTAATCCACCACAGAAAAAACTTCTGAAACTCATCTTTACAGAGAATGTCGCTTTTGTGGGAGAGAAAAAAAGTTTTATGTTGATTCTATTTGATACAGTAACCGAGGAAGACTTGCAATAACCAGATAACAGCTAGATTTTGCAAATTAATTGAGGTGTGATCATAGTGGTCGCAAAACCTCGAGCATGATGAAACACCTTTTCCAAAGAACTTTTGAAACACTGTACTCTGGCCCGTAACCAGCTTGGGTCTTTGACCCCCTGCTCTCCCCTGGTTACGGGCCTGACTGTACTCGTTCTTCAGTTACCGAACATATGTGAATTTGTACTGCAGGCAATGGATGCAGATTACTATCTTTTCAACACAAAATATGGAGAATTGTTGAAAAATTGCGATGTGATTCTGAAATACTACTGGGTTGAGTTTATCAGCAATGTGCTTCTTTCTTTGTCGAGTAAGTTGCAGATTTTTTTGCGAGCTTCGCATATTTTTCTTCCCAACACAATATCTGCAGCATCATCAATATCCATTTCTTGTTTTTCTATGATAACCACATATTTATGCTTTCTTTTGACATTACTCGTTTTCAAACAAAACTTTTTGGTGCATGAAACTTGGTGCCTTGGTTTTCAGACAAGCTGTATTTTTAGCAAATAATATTAAGATGTCTATCTGACCTGCGCTTGGCCTCGAGACATTTTTGTCTTCCATTTTTTTTCTTAACCTTGGCGATGAGACCACGTGTTTTCCGTAGACAAGGCATTGGATTTCAAACATTTGCTCCAAGTATTTATAACAGTGTTTTGTAATTCCCTTGATGCAATCAAAGAAGACAATGACCGGATGCGGAGTGCAAACTGTAAAAAAACTGTGCTGTTCACGTTCTGACCTGTTTGCAGAAGACTACCCCTGGGATGACGACTTGGTCCGTTTCATGCACGTTCTCACTGCAGCACTGGTCGTTCACTGTGAAGACGCGTCTGTTCTCAGGAGAGTTGCAGTTGCTTTGGTCGACATCGTCGTTCACTTTGGAAACACTTTTCTCTTGCAAGGATACAATCTCGTTTTGCCCACAATGCTTTGCGTGAGTGTTAGGGTCTCATTAGACGAGCGCGAATATTATAAAAGATGACTGCTGCTGTTTTGTCGACAATAAGGTACGGTATATCGTTAAATCCACTTTCCTGTTTTAAGGCAGTAATCACTTTCTCCTGTTATCTGAAATCCTATTAAATTTCTTCAATCGATGTTGATTTTGAAAAGTTGCAAATTGAAACGTTGGTTCGAAATCTGTTATTAAATTTATGTGATTGTTGTTGTTGATATTCTGCTACGTTCAAGAAACATTTGACAAGAAGTCAATTTCTTGAACTTTGTCATGTATCGAAGAAAATGGGTTTTCACTTACAAGTATTTAAATGCAGGATTTTTTGTACTGTCTCAATTGTTTGCAAATTATACGTTTATAAAACTGAAGGCACGCACCTTCCACTATAGATGGGATTCTTTGCAGCACAATCCTCACACAACTGTTCGAACTGTCACATAACCCGCATCACACGATTCCTCGCAAAGCCAGGCTCTAAAGTTCGTTAATTAATATATATATAAATGTGAAGTAAGCACAGACTCCGAAAGTTAGAGGACAACACCGATACATTTAAAGGGAAAGAGTCGGCGCTTTGTTGATGAGTCAGCGCTTCGTTAGCCAAAGTATTTTAATACAGATTGTTTTTCTGGATTGCGAAGCAATGTACGTTCGACGATTTATACCAAGATTTCTGTATGTATACCTTATACCTTACACAAAAAATATTACTTGAAAAATAAATGCACACTCTCAGTTTTCAGGAGACAAACTATCACAAGCAACGCTTATGCCATGAAATCTTCCAGTCGCTTGACTTCGCAGTAACTGCGATCAACATACAATTAGCGCAAAACAAAAAAATTACCAAGTTTCTTCACAACATATAGGAAATATTCAGTCTGGTTCAAAGCTGCTCTACCTTCTTTTTCTTGCAGATATACAGCAAGCACTACAAGAATGAGTTGGTTCGTTACTCGCTGGAAATAGTTTTCAAGCAAATGCTCAGCGTTCACGGTCAACCATTTCTGCTTCAGCTTTATTCAAATGCTGCTCCTTTGTTGTCCGTAAGTTTTGTGACGCAACAATGAAAGTTATCCGCAGCAATCAAAATGTAGTTCTCTCGAAAAACGGCTGTTTGGAATGATGGTAGCTTTTTTCTCTTGATGAAACATTTAAGAATTTCTTACTGCAGATAAATTGCAAAGCATAATGCATAAGTTACGCAGGGTTCGTACGGAGTCTTGAGAAGTGCGGAATAAATTTTTGTCATTTTCCAGTCTGGAAAAGTCTGAAAATATTTTTGGTTTGGTCTGTTAGGATGGAAAAAGAAAAAAAAAATTTCAAGCTCCATCTTTTGACATACATTTTCATAAAATTTTGTTCAAGATTGATATAATTTTACTTATTCCGTGTTAAATATTATAGTGCCTGCATTTGACCTGGGTAAGTCATACGGAAATGCTAGGTCTGGAAAAAGTCCGAAAAAATCTGGAAAAGGTATTGAAAAAGTCTGAAAATTTACAAGAAAATTGCGGAGGTATCCTGGTAATAAAGTTTAAAACAATTTATTCAAAAAAGCAGCCCGCTGTAAACAAGACGCCGGTCTTCGGCGTGTGTTAACGTCTGGTATCTTGTTGGCTTTGCTACGAAGTTTGTTTATTCCGAAGCAAAGTTTCTTGGGGTTGGTTTTGTTCACCTTGTGTCGATGTTCCAAACAGAGAAGTAAAATAAACTTGAATAGTAGTTGTCAACAACTTCGCTGCCAAAAGTTAAGTATAGACTTTGGCTCTTAGCGTTTTTGGGTAGTATTGGAAGGTGTCTCACAACCTAATAAAACAAACCAAACAAATTTAAACCAACAGATTGCAGAAAACATCGAATAAATTGATATTGAACACGGCATTTCCTGACGTTACCACGTCACGTCCGGTTCCAGAAAGTATGAGGCAGTTCGTGTGTTTTACGCCAGATAAAAAAACAAACTAAAATGCAGTTTGACCGAAAAGGAAGTCGCAGTGTTTCTTCTATTCAACAACCCATTTCTCAATGTTTTGGGTTGGTTTGAGTTCGTGCGGTTTTGGCGATTTTGCAAAACCAATGTCATTAAATAAACAATTGAAAAAGTAAAACAAGGGAAATATTTTTTTCTTTTCTTATTCTACATAAATATTTGTACTCACCAATGCGAAAGGCACAGTATTGCTCCATACGGCGTTGTCTGAACTATGTCGCACGCCATTGGCCCATAAACTAACATGGTTGCTTTAACAACGTATACGAGGCTCTTCAGCTCTTGGTCACTGCAATGATTCTACTGTTTCTTTCATCATTTACACTTACAGGAATACAAATGGTTAAAACTAACTGGCGACAGCAACCCAGAGGACCAGTTGTCTCACGAAGATTTCTTCCATCTTTTACAAACGTTGCAAAAACCATCTGGATGCGATCCTCTTGAGGTGGTTAGCAATATTTTTGTCTTGAACTGAAGTGACTCTTATCAGTGTGTCTTTTGCAATGACTTACGTTTAATTTCGCTTATCCTGCAGTTCACCTCAATACTTGACCAGCTGGTTACATAGCTTGGTAATTTTTTATTTTATTTTGACCAAAGACATTTAAAAAATGTTTTCAGAAATACCTTGCTATTTAACCTAATTTCGATCCAAAAAATTATTCTTGTTATTTACGAATTGAAAACCTGTGTATTGCTTCTTGCGTAGCAACGAAACAATGTGAACTGTAGTTTGCAAACATGAGTTGGCTTGATCACCCCGTGGTGCATTCACCTCGGTGCTGATAGGTCTAGAATTCGACTCAGGGCCGGGACATACCAAGATTTTGTAAATTGGCGGTGAAGCCTTCTTGCCTTGCGCACGAACTGAATAAAGCTTCAGACGCAAAAATTCAATCCTCCGTAAGTCCGGTTGTCTTGGCCTGCCTTCGCAACACTTTATTCAGCGTCAATCGCGTGCAGCTGTGGCAGCATAAGCAAACCCTGCATCACTCTCATGCAACATGCAGCTGTGGCTGAGCGTCGGTGGGAGTGTGGTTTTGTGGACTGTCCGCATGTACTTATGAACACAAGTTCAGTCATGCGTGCGTTCTTGTATACATTTTGTACCTGTGTGTGCGCGCACTTGGCTGCACGCGCTATCACTTCATTGCAGTCAAAGATAGGGGTGGGACTTGGTAGTAATGGTGTAATTTAGGAGAAAAAAGATCATCTTGCTTTATAAAAAAAATATTTCAACTGAGGGACTTTATATTTGTCGAAAATAACGATTAAACAAAATTATTAAACGATTAATAAACATTTTAACATTTGTGCAGATCATGAAAGTAACAAATGTTGAAAAACCTGCTTCAACTGCTGATCAAACACTCAAGGTCGATTGTGAGACTCTTACAATTGTTCATCATTTCCGGTGAGTTCAGTCTCTTGTTGAGGCTTTGCGTCGAATCCAAAGAATGTCTGTCGATAACTTTGCTACAAATGCGTTTACTTCTTTATCGTTTAGGATCAGGTTCAGATTGAAAAAATATATTTGTAAAACGTTTACAATAATCAAAAGCTCTAGCTTCTCTGTAAGCTTTCGAGGAATCAACCAACTAGTTTTGCTTTCATATTTTTGCGATGATTAAAATTTACACATGCCTGGATTCAAGTAAGCAGTCTCAAAATGTTGATAAGAAAGGAGTCAATCAGCACAGTTTTAATAGGAAATTGATTTCACGTAATACTACGCTACCTCAGTCCTGAAAGCTACAAGCAATGCTTACGGGTGAAACGTTGAAAGCCTGATACAAGAGCAGAGAACTTTGTAAAAAGTTTAATAATATACTTTGCGTTAAACGATTACATAAAACGATCCAACAGAACAAAACCATAACAAGAGAGATTTAAAAGAGGGTTGGAAAAGTTTTCAGCGACATTTAACTATCGTTGCTGAATGAAAATGTTTTCTTTCGTCTTATTCTTCAGACTGTGCATCACCGTGATCGGCTATCAGCCCGAATCGAGCAGAGCTCTGGAGATGTTGATTGTCATGAACAGCATCCTTCCCTGGTATCTGAACCACATCCAGCAGACTGCTGCTTCTGACGCGGCAGGTGAAGAGTCCATGTATGGTTTGAAATGCGAATTACTTCAGTTGCCCAAACCGATCCTGGGAAAGTCTGCGCCATGGTTTTTGCAACTTTTGGTTGATTGTTGTTGTTTAAAAGTTTTTCTCCATCACCACCAGACACTGCTATAGTTTCTTCTTCGTGATGTTAACTCCCTTTTCCATCCTGTTACAGAATACGCTCAGCTGAACGAAGTGGCCGCATGCATCAGAACGCTGTTGTCAAGCGTCGAAGTTCTCACACGAACAATGAATAGCGCTTCACAGTTACCACAACAACAACAACAACAACAACAACAACAGCAGCAGCAGCAACAACATGGAGAACAGCTGCATTCGGACAAACCAGGGGTTTCGTTTCGCAATGTCAGGTAGCAGTTACGTTGCTTGAGCAAGTAGTAACTAGAATTTATATATCACTGAGCAGATTTCACGAAATAGTTTTGCAAGGTGTGTGTTGCTCGAGTTTCTAATGTATATTAGATTCATGAAGCAAACTACCATTTGTTTTGTTATGGAACTATACTAATACTTTTCAATTAATCCTTCCTTGCTGCCAAGCACAATTATCAAAATAGCGAGCAAAAAGCAAAAAAAGCAGATTGTTAATATACTTCTTCAATATTCAACATCTGGCAACGTTTTGCATTTCCAATGACTTCTTAACACACAGATCAATGGAAGAAGGAAATATTGGGGAGGAAAGTGCTGAAAAGTTGCAAACCACTGATGACTTCATTGCCCCACGTGACGTCATATTGCAGATCTGCAGCACGTTCTACACTCTCGCCAAGTCGCGGTGGGTTGTTTGTGAGTTCCATGTACTGCATTTGTGGCTGAAATCATCAGATAGTATGAGCGACGACCCGTATAAATAGATCTTACTCCTAGAATTTTGTTCTGCAGCTAAAACGCACAATTGATTGAATTGCCGAAACCGAACCTTTGTGCGAGATGGATAAACTCGATTTTGCACGCAGAGTAACTGAACTCGATTTTGTATGCAGAGTAACTAAACTCGATTTTGCATGCAGAGTAACGAAACTCGATTTTGCATGCAGAGTAACGAAACTCGATTTTGCATGCAGAGTCACTAAACTCGATTTTGCATGCAGA
>JGI24022J15233_10009780_pt1 | contig 10821 bp, 8 predicted proteins | sample Ectturendosymbi2_FD_15233 | JGI IMG/M metagenome (IMG submission 15233)
GTCCAACCATCAGTACTTATTTACACTGGTCTGCAATTAACAAGCGCGACGCTCACAACACTAATTAACAAAGCTTAAAGGTACACGTCCATCAACACGCTGTGAAATGTGACTCGTTCGTTGCTACATCCCAGAGGCATTTGAGTTTTAATGCGGTGCCGGACTGCCAAGTTCAGCCTGTGTTAGAACGATTGTTCATTTTTATGGTAAACTTGATGTTAGAACAATTGTTGATTTAAGGACTCGCTGGCACGAAGCTGCTCTTAAAAGTATGCAAACAATTTGTAATCCCACTGTCCATATTATCGTTTTTAGACTGTCTTCATGAAGACTGTCACATTTTTGTGTTCATTGAAAAACCTGCTAGCAACACGTCCTGAGCTGGCCGCCTCACAACTCCGGTGGTCATATCACGAAACAATTTACGTTGCGGTAAAAGCTTTTGCTTTTTCCCTGTGGAATGATGATTTACGCCACAGGAAATTTCCGGACAAAGCAGACCTCTTCAACGCTAACCATTAGCTGCTGCAAGAGATACAAGTTTTCTGCGCATGCGCAATCAAAACACATGCCTCTTGCATTGCANGCGTCACCAACAAAGCCAGAGCGATTTGCCAAAATTGAACTTCGCGAATCTGACAAAGATTCGCTGCTTTTGTTCAACGTTCCGTGGCATATATACACGTCATCCTAATAAATGTTCAACGCTCGGTCTTATGAGAGTAAGGGAAATGAATTCTTTGCNTGCCTCAACAAGACCTTAAATATCGTTCGTCTACAAAAAAATTACTTTTCTTGATTGCTCTATTTCAGGCAGACCTGAAGTAGTTCCTTTTTTTAAGAACCTAATCAAGTTAAAGGATAAGTTGCTATGGATGTGATTGAAAAGGTAAGTGCTAATGATACTGCGAGTGGTTTGATAAATTATTTTCTAGTGCAAAACTGTACAATCTAAGATCATCACGAACTGTTAGATGCTCGTGTGCTTTTGTGTTGTGTCGCTAAACCCAATCATTGGGGGCCACTAACCCCAATGATTGGGGGTAACTAAACAAAGAACGTGTAAATTAAAAAAATTACTTGACACAAACCTTTCTGGCATTGTTTGAATGATGATAAGATACGTTTCCTCAACGAATGTTTTTGGAGAACAATTGGTTTCACTGTGGTGTTTTCTCATTATTTCTCCGTTTGTCGTTACAGTACTAATCCTATTCTTGTCCCAGAGGATTTAAAGTTTGTTTGCTTTCTATATTCACAATAGCGGTGTAATAACCCTTCGCCAGTGTTCTTTGTACATGTGACATAGCCCAACAGACGTTGCTCCGTTCCACATTTTTACCCGAGGGAGTGAAGGATGATTTCCTGAAGTACGATGTGTGAGCATTCTTCTGCAGTTTAGGCCAAGCAGAAATACGGTTTGGTGGTTGTCACGTTGCTTCAACAAGTTGCCTGTAACCACATCGCCGAATGCGAATGGTCTTTTGTGTGGCTGGATTTGAAAATCAATACGAGATCGTGATGCGATCAGAAACTATCAAGAACCAAGTCCATCGCCAAATGAAATTATTGAGCTAAACTTAATTGTGGAATTTCAAAAAGGGTGAACCTTGTGTAAAAGCGAAACAAACAACATAGTTCTAAAAACCATAAGAAGCGTAATCTGAACAGTCTGCTTTGTATTGGTTGCATAATATGAAGTACGAGCATGATTTTTGAAGGTGTCACAATACGTCTGTAAGGACTTCCTGTCGGAATATGGCCACTTCATTGAATTGGGCTATATACTGCAGATGGTGCGAATTTATGTCAAATCTGCTGGTGAGGAAATTGTTTTTGCTCCAACTTTATGAATTTACGCTCTTCATAATATGTGCTGGTGAGGAATATGAGTTTGCAATCTTCATAACATAATAATAACGCTAAATGTGCAGAGGACTTTTTGGAAGAGTAAAGATGAGTTCAACACTAGCATTTACCGTCGTGACGTACGTGCTGAGTTGTGTTAACTTTTATCTTTTTTTGGTTAATCCAGACAGAGAATGGCACAAGGAAAACCTGTTCTTATCTTTCCTGAGGACCGTTCTCTTTGCTCGAGGATCAGAAATCATCGTGGCTCTCGTTACCGGGACGTCCCCTGTAGCGGCTATGGCGGACAATAAGTTTTTAGTTACCGTGGCTGTTTTATGGTAAGGCTTGTTGCTTGGTGTTATGCATCGTATGTTATCAGAGCCGTATCAGCCGCCCTCCATACCCTCAATTGGGTGGGGCCCACGCTGTTACAGGGGCCCAAACTTCAGTCCCGCTGCCTCGTTTTTTTTGTGGGCTTAGCCGCCCCATACAAAGCTTTAACCTCCCCAAATTGAAATATGAAGAACTACAAATAAGATCAGTGAAGTTTTTATCAATCGTATTCTATTCTGTCCCGTAATTTATTGACACAGCAGTATCTGCTGTTGTTACGTAGAATAACATCGCCTTATCATTTTTGATGCGTTTGTGAATAAACATAATTGAGGCTTGAGTGTAATAAAGCATCAGCGTTCATGCTTGGAGTGTTGAACGTAAAGTCACCGTACAAGCCTGGTTGTATACGTCCAGAAGTCAGACTTCCACTTGATCGACGTATTTTGGGTAGTGATTGTTTGAAAAAATATATTATGGTTAGCTCAGGTAGTATTCTCGTATTTTGTACTGCGTAGAAGCAAGATATCTTTGGTGCGTACGACCAAAGTTTCATATTTGCGCAGCCTGCTGTTCACACAGCAAGATGGAGTTAATGGTGTATTTAGAAGATTTTATTCACCAGTCGCTGCTAAGCTTGACCCAGCAGAGCAGTGCAGTTAATGGATTATGCATGTTAACCATGATGCGGCCACGTGGGCCTTTAATCTGTATTTGTCAACATTTATAGCCTATTTGAGATACAAAATGCGGTTGATCTGAACATGTGTCATGCACCAGCAGAATAACAAGTCTACACATCAGAAAAAGTTTTGCATGCGTATTTGGTCCAGTAAAAGCACAATGCGCATGCTTTTCAGGCAAAATTTACTTAGGCTCGTAAAAGTTCATCAGTTTGCGTTAATGAAGGAACGCGTCTGTTGCTGTGCACTGTTTTGACTGGCCTCAGGTTTCGTCCTTCGTTAACAGTGTTTTCAGAACTGAACGATAGGCTTGATTCTGATTTCATGCTAATTTTTCTTAACATTTGCATTTCATTGCAGCGTCAAATGACCGTCGTTAACTAAATGACAATGATTAAGACCCAATTCCTCTTCTTAAACTTGATAAATTTTTTTTTCATTTGCGGGAAAGTATTTCATAATAATTTCATAATAATTCGCACAATTTGCAAATGCTATGTTGTGAATTATATTTAAATTTTCGGAGTATCCCCTTACACAAACATGAAGCCCCGCAATTAAATACTTTCTGGCGACGGTTCTGCCGAAATTGTGTTTTTAAGTGGAACTAAAAAAAGTGAAAGAAGCAAAATGAAAATTAGGATATTTGGTTTTGAAGATCATTCGGCCTCGAGATGTGCCATAACGTCGAAAACGTTTATTTAGAAATCAGTAGGCCTTTTTTCGGAGGGCCCTGTAAGCATTGTGAGAGGCGCCCAGAGTTGGCTGCTACGGCACTGTATGTTATCAACCCTTGGCTTACTTCCTCCTGAGAACAAGTGCAAATGATTGCTGTAAAGCATTTGTGTGTTTTCTGTAACATGAGATCTCACCAAAAATCCATATTCTTTTCGTTTTACGGCTTCACCCGGCCAGGCTAACAGACTTAACGATATTACTTTGGGGAGCGTTTTGTCAGCATACACGTCACGAAGTGTGCGGTTTATAGTCTTAGCAGAAACGTTTGTTTTGCAAGTTTTTAATTGAACTTTGCAACTTCTTTAGAGAACGTGTCAACTGCTTTAAAACACAAGTATACTTTAGTGCAGTATGACGTGCTTGCAAGCTGTTTTGTATTGACATGCGCTCATGAGCAAGACTGCGCTCATGATGAAGTCTTGTTTTGTTGCTATTCCGTGTCTTTGCCAGCGAGAAGATACAGAAATAAGAAACGATGTGGATATTTTGCGCATCGGTCAAACTTTCTCAAAACTGTCATCCGTCTATTTTCAGGTGGCTTCTGCTTTTCTTGCCTTTCGATGCTTTGAACAAGTTAATCGAGATGGAAGTTGGTGGTTTCCAGCCATTCGTCCTATTACTCGAGAACGTTACGACAGTCCGTTGCATTGTATCTGTCGATAAAGGTTTGGTGGGGTTGTAAAAATTGCTGTTGACAAGCAACCGCTTCTCTACGGTTAAAATGATCAGCTGAAATGAAATTCGTGTGATAGCGTAAGACCTATTTCACAAAGTTGTGTAGAAATCTATAGGAAGATCGCATCTTTAGACCAAGCAAATTCTGGGAGTTAATTTTTTCTGTGCATTATGTTTTATTTTTACAGTTTAGTAACTTAACTTGTTTCCGCATAAGGAAGTGTATTTATTATGGTTTGTCTCCTTATGTAACAACGTGAAACCCAACCAACGCCTGTGCTGAATGCAAAGCATGTAGAATCGGACAAATCCAAGCATCGTTTTAGTCGATATGGGAGGGGGAAAGCGGACGTTCCTGAGGCGGAAATAGGTCAGCGAGGGATTGCCATAGGATTTGACCGACGGGTGTGACAGTAGCCTTAATTGGTACAATTGCAAGTTATCCTATCCAGTGACCCATAACCTCTCGTGAAAAGATGGATGGCTAGCTAAGCGGTGCAAAAGGAGAAACTAAATTTCTGTGCTAACGTGCTTACCACTTTGCATGCGTTTAGCTCTGAGCGTAAACTCCAACGCGGCTTTGAAACAACGTTGTTTGTAGCTATTCCGTTCAGCACTTATAACGACTGTCAGTGGATTATGAGCTTTTACAGTAGGAAAATTTGTAATAATGCTATTGCTTGCGAAGATCTTTCAAAACAATAATACGGGGCATGAGATGGTAAAATGAAGCTCTGCGGTTTTGTTTTACTTCTAATAATTCTGATATGCTTGAACACTTCCCAGCCGTGGCTACGACCTTGAAGAAATACCCGAAAGGATACATCGCCATCTTCGTGGGAACCTTGGCCGGAAACGGAACTTATGCCGTGGCAACAGTCTTTGGTGACTTCTCGAAAACAATCAGCAACGAAAAGTAAGTTTGAAACTGTTTTACAGTTAACGTAGGGTCAAAGTACGTCATCGTTTTGGAGGATATGTTCTTCTCAAGAAAGAATAGAATCTCCTCAGACGACGTTAAAACTTCCAAATCGTCCTCTGTTCGCCCGTCGTAAGCTTCCTAGAATAAAAGGTTCGGCTTTTTACCGCAATTTTGAGTGGCGTGTATTCTGGGACGGACTGCATTCAAGAAACTACGCCAGTATGGTCATTGCAACAACATGTTGGGCAGTTATTTTAGACATAATCTTTCACTGTTACGTTGTGAATAGCGCTGCGCGATTTGGTCATTTCTTGCGTCATAAGGGCCATTGTTTCGTGATACTTGCCAGGGGTGTGCAACCCATGGCCCGCGGGCTAAAAGTGGCCCAGGAGCAAAGGTTTTGTAGCCCGAGGAAAGATCCTGATTTTAAAAGGATATTGCCAACATTCCGTGGATGACCTGCGTGTTGTCTACCCGCAGAACTTGACACATTCAGCTGTGCCCCTAGGTCCAAGCTGGTTATGTGCATTTGGCCCGGCAGTGCTGCGTGGTTGCATACTCCTGTTTCAAGCCTTTCTTTCTCCTGCACCTTATGCTTGTATTAAGCTGAGTGCGGCGGAAACTCTGTTAAAAAAATGACAGCTTAAATTCAAAGCGAGCACGGGCAAGGTTTGGGTCACGAAGTGGCTTTGTGGTCTCCCAAAGCGAGGCCTAAGAAAAGGCGCGTGGCTGCAGGGACTGCACTGCATATGTTCTACCTGCCTGTCGGTTCCCCATACTTACACTTTCAGAATAGTTCAATCCGCTTTTCGAGGTAATTGTTTGATTCATATCTGGAGCCTTGTCAGGCGTAAACATTCCTGGCCAGAGTGGACATGGGAATGATGATGGCTAAATAGTATTCCACTTTTCCAAAAAACTAAGAAGTCATGATTTGCAGTCCCATTACGGGTTTGCAGTTTAGCGTTATACCCAGTACTCAGGGCCGCGTAACTTGATAAGAGAGCGAAATCAAGCACAAACTTCCCAGTACGGGTGAATTCTCCGTGAAGTTGGGCAAGGTCTTTATCTGTTTTCCTCGGTACGGGGAGTTGTCAACCACGTTGGAAGTGGCGTAACAGACGGTGGAGCAGAGGGGCAAATCGCTCCCCTGGCAAGCTAAATATAAAAACCGGTTCCCACGTTGCTTATATTTCGGTTTTAGTATTCGTTTGGTTTTCAGTAGGTTACTATTTTTTTGCGTTTTTCGTGAGTATTTTTCGGTGATTTAGGGGTTGTAGTATAGCCATCCACATTCCGATTCATCATCATTTCTCAAGTGTTTTTTCTGAGTGTTCACTATTGCGCTCCTACAGGGGCCAGTGGTCCCCTTTAAGCTAAGTTTTCCCTCCCTGGCTCAAACCCCTAGTTACGCCACTGCACATTGAGAGAAGCTTGTACAAAATTGCTCTCTTTCTCTCGAACAAAAGAGCTGAGNAGAGACAAGCGAAAGATATTGACGTAATCAGCAACATCGACGTGACAACAAACGCTTACTTGCCCTTGTTCTTTTTGTTATGAAACGCGCCNCAAACTAGAAAATTACAATTTTGTAAATTTCCTTACGTTTTTCAGCTTTTTCTTTGTTTTTACTTTCAGGACAACCAGAAATTCCTTCATATGCGCCATCTTGCTGTCGCTGATACAAACCGGATGTTTGCGATTCGTGTCGCGATGTGTTGGGTTCACTTTGTTGGTCATTTTCTTTGTGGCATTGGAGGTCAGTTTTACTTACAAAAACATCCAAGTGAATTGTCAGCAGTTCCCAGTGGAGAAAATTCGTGGCTGCGTTATTTCGAAAACGACCGATTTTTCTTCGGTGGTTCGCAGACTTGCATCTCTTGGGCGACACGAACTTTCATTGTGTTTGTACTCTTCATGTCTTCGACTGCTGCATAAAAGTTATGACCTTCGCAGGAAAGTGTGCAAGGTTTGCTCAACACTTCCACAAAACCCCTGGCTTGTTTTTTGGTGACTCTCAATTACTTCAATAATGCCGAACCAATAAAGACAACATTGGCGAAGTGCGTTGAATTAAACTCTGAAGATTTATCATTACCCGCGAGAAACGAACAAAAAATCGGAAAGCTACAATTTTTTGCCCATTAGTGAACACCAAAACGCTTTCCTAACACCAAAACGTTTTGGTTTTTTGAGGTTGTGTCTCCCGAAAATAATTTTTTTCAGAATCGGATAACTTGGCTTCCATAAAAGAAAATTATTTTATTTTCCATGACATTAAACGTGAAAAGGAAAGCACTTGAAGTTAACATCAACCTGATGTGTGACATCGCCGTTGTTAACAACTCAAGAGCCAAACTTGACGCTCTTGAAGCTTGTTCTGTAGTAACAACATACAAAAATTGTCGAACTCAGCTTTTGATTTAAGTCCACCAACTTCTAATTCAGTCGCGTGTATGTCGAGGTTACAACTCTGGTGGCCAAAAAATGGCGCCACATGTAAATAAATGGTCACCGCTAGATGGTGCCCATGAGTAACAAGTCACTGTGATAGTCACCACAAGCGAATTATCGTTGTTCACTTATCCCCATATAATGATACTGCAACCTGGTAGTAGTAGAGTGAACTCAGTGAGGGAGCTCTATTGCTGCTGGTTGCTTTCCTGTTAGTTAATGCCCCGAAGTGCCATCTTTCTCTTTTGGTTGCCTCAGTAGTTCAAGGCGATGCAGTCAACTGCAACACAACACACGAGATAACGTACTATGAACATGCCATGACACTTGTGTGGTTTGGATGAAATTCACTGATTTCCAGTAGTCCTGCGCATGCTGATGCTGCCACAAATTTGAAACTGCTGTGGAAAAATGCTTTCGTGAGAAAAGAATATCGTATACATAATGTGCAGGAACTTCTTGGATTGAAAAACTTTGAAAAGGCTTAGGATTCATCTTCAGAAACATGGGAAGACATGCGATCACTGTCGTACTATACCATCGTCTTACAAACCTGTTAACGTTTGTAACTACACTTTGTTGCGCGCATTAGTTTCGCATTTTTCGGTTGTTCGGTGATATGCGGTTCGCCAGCGAGCAGATGTTTGGAAGGAGAAAATATTTACTCGCAAAATTTGCGCGAAACCACGACCCACATCAGAGATAGTTACCTGCGCTACCTTGTTACTGAACTGAGAGGCTCCATCAGAAAATGACGTCACTGTTTATGATTTTCTGCTCTGCAGGTGGCTGAAGCATTTGGACATAGGGTGCACTTGTTTCAACCACTTTATGACATCATAAAGAAGGTAGTGGATGTGCGTGACCTCATCAAATGAAGTGCTTGCTCAATGTATCGAAGCAGAAGAATTTGTTTGGCTGTTGGTTCTTGCAAACGTTTTTCAAACAATATTCCTGGAGAAATGTAGGCATTCGTAGAAAGGCTGTTTATATTAAACCACTCGGTTTAATTTTATTGCAATCTGTACAGACGTACGTTTGTGTTTGTATATACTTCCACATTTGTAAGCAGCTTAGGCCTTGCATCAAAATGATTTTCGTGTATTGCGTTTGACGCAAATTTAGACTTTCATCTATCATTCAATTACTACTTTGGGGAACGAATAGATTTGTGTATGGGTTTCACTCAACTGCATGTTTTTTGAGTGAAAATGCTAAAAATGCTTCAATGTTCATAGAAGAAAACTGTTTTTAATAGTTGGATTTCTAAAATTTATTTGTCGTAACCGTCTGTGGCAATCTGCTTGAAAAGGTTTTTTAAAAGTATTTCTTTAGACATGTAATTTTTTGAAAAAAAATCCTAAATCTTGTAATTTTCAAAGTGTCAGTACGGTATTGTTTTCATATCGAGCAGTTTGACGTTGATTCGCTCCGTGGTTTGTTACGAGTCTTTCAAAAAAGTATTTTTCGACTTCGATCAAGTCATTCTTGAAAAAAAGATGGTTGAGCCTATTTCGGTACAACGCTGTTGACACAACGCGACTGTGTTGTAATGCAAGTTTGCCACATCGATAATGCTGCATTGTGTTGAAGTTGGCTTCGCCATTGTATAGCATAGTTCTTGATTTTATATCAAATTACTGTATGCTTGTGGAAGCTGGGAAGTTATTTCCTTGAAACGTAGATTTTCTTGCCACGCCTAGAATGCGTTTGATAGAAAAAATATATTGTGTTTTGATTTGAGCGTTTCAAAAATCAGTTGTTGCAAAAACCTGCACCCACGCTGGTTGCGTCTGTGTAATTACCTGTCGCGGTAAACTTACTCTTGTTCTTACTCTACCCTGCCTACTGAATGAATATTTCCCATCTTTAACAAGCCATACAGCACACCATTTGCCGTCGCACATGCTTCAGGGATATTTAGAACTTCGACAATGATTTTATGATAAGCTTATGATATTTGATGACAATCGGCCCCGAAAAACTTTTTATGGCGCTTTGTAAGCTGCTTGGCTTTGTAAAAAATGTATTTTGCAAATGTCCATAACATAGCTCTTCACCATTCATGTCAATGTCAATGGTACATGTCTTTCATGCGACTGACAAGCTACAGAAATTATTATCACTTTTTGTATCTTTTGGAATAAAACGTATATTCCTACGTTGCCTGTTTCCTGCCATTCAGTGCGTTTTGTGAATCTATAGCTTTGATAAACTGGACAGTCATGCAGTCAGCAATGTCTGTCCAGTTCGCCAACCGTTTGTCACGAACTTGTCTGCGGTAGAAATGAAACTGACCGAAATACAAGAAGATCTGGCTCCGAAAATTTCAGTCGATGCCATTCTACAGTTGATCTGGTGACAGGTTCCAGAATGTAAATACCAAGAACTTTAAAGACCAGCGCACGACTCATTTCTGTATATAAGACGACATACTGCTATGAGGTTTTGTTCTTTGTAGTGAAGTTCGCCAACTAAAACATCGTGCAATCCTAACAAACAAAAACTTCAACGTATCGTCCAGATTTTTGAAGACTAGCAAAGCAAACAAAGGCGTAATATTAACAAATAACGCATTTTTTTGTGTTTCAGTTACTGTCGGTCATTTCTTTACAAAACTCGCATTGTTTACCATATTTGTATTGACACTACAAATGGATTTACAAACTGATTATAGCGGTTTGCTGGTGTTTTTGGTGTTCTGCCAATGACCCTTCCTGAAAATTAGACTGTTAGACCTGAGTCGCGGTCAGTTGCCGCGAAAACGCGTCATTGTTAGTCTGTGCACTTTGTTGGCTCAGCAGTAACTGCAGTCAATTTATGTCCCAAAATCTCTCAAGACTACGTTTTGGACTTTACACCGATTGAGCGTTTGTGCATACTCAGCGTACCGCTGATATTAAGATCGTTCAATTTTGTTCTGAAGACAGACCTTGCAATGCATTTCCTCTGCCGAGGTAGCATCTTTCACCTCTAGGTTCCACCAAAAATTTTTAGTAGCGATTACGTTTGACAGTAGGTAAAATATTACTAAGTGTAACTGCAGCCGCTGTGATGTGATTTAGCCGAAATGTAGATTTTATGATGAAAATATAAGGTAGTTCGGTGACTTCAGTCAACTACATCAACACAAGTACTGTTGCAATCGGAAAGCCCGAGCTTCAA
>JGI24022J15233_10009789_pt1 | contig 10817 bp, 6 predicted proteins | sample Ectturendosymbi2_FD_15233 | JGI IMG/M metagenome (IMG submission 15233)
AAAATTTGGTGCTTCGTACCCCTTGTTTTAGTGCTTCGTACCCCCAAGGGGTACGTGTACCCCCGGTTAAGAACCGCTGTTCTAACCCACAGTGGTAGTCCACGGCACGGCCAGCCAGATGCGATATGACCCGACTTTACGATTTCTTTCGATCAGCGATTAATATTACAAAATTGTTGTCGAACGCTTTGAACTATTGAATCCGTGCGGGAGAATTCGCAACATGTAGTTTTAACCTTTGCTAATCAACTCGTTCGGTTTCAAACCAAGGCGCATATTTCTGGGAAGTCGACGAATCATTAATGCCACTGAAAATTCTTGCAAGTTTGCCAGTTGAAATTTGAAAGATCTGTATTTTTTTCTGAAATGTCTGATTCTCTCAAACACTCAATTACAAATCTCAAGTAGGCGGTAATCGCATAATTTAGGCTTGAGCATTGCAGCCATGCCTATGTAGACCGCTTTACCTCTCTCTGCCAGTCAAACCCAGCAGATGCTTTTGTTTTGCTGCCTCGATGTTATTACCGCGTTTTGCACTCGAAGTTAAATGAGAAAAACACTAGGAATTAGTCCCTCTATTACGTCACTCCGCTGGCGATACAGAATTTGTATATACTAACTGTAGATCGCGTTCTGCATAAGTAGGTTGTTGCTTTCTAACTGAATTAGGAACTAGGTGATGCTTCAAAATGCCAACAAGACCCGTGAGAGATATTGACTCAGCGCGCTGCTATGCCACTTTTACCAGGTATTTAGGGTAAGGAGCCTGAGTGGTATTGTTCCAAATGCCCAGCTGTTAACAACCGTATAGCTGTTGAATACAAATGCCTAGCAAGTCTGGAGAAATGACAGCACAAGATGTTGCCAGAGAAAAACACAACACCCAAGACGCACCAGAAATTAAACTTGCAAGAAAACAAAAGTTCCCAAAAAAACTTTTTCCATTTGGTAATCCGTTACCGACACAAACGATTCTCCATTGATTGATGGAGATGCCAAATTCGCCAAAAAAAGAAAATGTGAAGACCAAGAGAATGCAAAAAATAACGCGAGTATGAGATAAACGTTGTTTGGTAAATCGATCCAGATAGGGTAGATTTTCAGTTGTTAACTGCCAGTGGTGCCTGCGACATCAAAAAAGAATTTCACAATTACTGTAATAGTGATAATGATAAAAATAGGCTTTCAATGGCGTTTTCCGGTTGTGTACGGAGTAACTACAGTACAATCTGTGGAAAATTCACCTATTGCTATTCCTTATTGTTCGTGAAGCTTACCGAATAGTGTTTACTCTGTTTTTTGACTAAACTTTGTTGAGATTGCAGACGTACTGCAGCACATAACCATCAGGAGGGAAGGGTCGATTCAAAATTACAGCAGCGTAGTTGATAGACTCGTTCTTGGAATTTGCTTTCGGTAATGCCTTTCTTTCTCTAAACCGGACAACACCCCGTGCGGCATGCATCTATAACAACAGGGAAGGGGTCAACTTTGGGCAGAATTCTTTCAAAAGTCTCTTTCGCACTTTATGCAACTTGACTCGGAAATTGAACTCACTCGATTCAACCGACGCGCACAAAAATATTCGCGAAAAACTCTTGATGTAACAATGCCAACTTTCGATTAATGTTCTGGAAAATTCCGGTCGTAATTTCACCAATCGGCAGTTGGACAGCGACGTTCCTGGAAGCTTGTGATTTGCTGATCAATGTGGAATTGACGGTCTGCGCTATTGCTATAGTTTGCTAGTGGTGCGTGAATGCAATCAATGCAATTAAAATACTTAATGAACGCCAACCGGTATTTTGCTGCCAAATCTAGCTTACTCTCAAAGCGATTGCCGTGGTGTAAGTTGCTATAAGTGCAATACACTGTGCCCTTTTCCGGTCTGGCAGACAACCGTAGCCTCGCTGCTCAAACGCATGGTTCGGAATATTGGCAAAGCAGATCGTCTCCAGCAGTTCGTTTGTTCCCGTTCAACATGCGAAAGCTTGTTGTGTAGTGAACACAAGGGAAAACGCTTCAAGGGACCGTTGCAGTGATATAGTTGAGACCGATACTTCCTCAAAGTTTGGAGTCGAAACTGAGACCAGGAATTTTGTGCCCTTCATCAGAATTTTTCTTGAGCTTCAAAATGCAGCATTATCCACATTTCCGAACTTAAATTTCGTCAAATTTTATTCGATTTTTAAATTTTTTTTGGCCTTTCCTTTGCCGAAGATCGGACCAATAGCGAAAATGCTGAACAGAGATTTTCGAAGCCATGTCGATGGTGCATTCAAATTCTCGAGACAAGGGGTCGAGATTGAGACCTTCCCTCTTGGAGGTCCAGACACGACCTGAAACCTTAGATAAGGTTTACGCTTTACGGCGATCCTTTTGTGACAAAGCAGCAACCCCTGCGACATTGACCAGCGACCGTTGCAACTTCTTGATGGAATCGAATGCTAGCAGTGTCGCTGTTAAGCTACAGCACAGCAACCCCTGACGTCAAAAGCGAGTGAAGACAGTGCCGCCGGTAAAATGATCTGTTGTAGTGAAATTATATTCGTTAGTAAAAAAATAATGCTTGGTTGATAATTGTTTTGTTTTGACTTCTTTTGTTGCATTACAGTTTAAAATCGTATTTTGCGCACCGCACATCACATCAAAATAGGGCCCACAGCGAACAGTTCAGAAGGCTGTTCGAGTTTATGCTCCAAGCTTTTGCTGGACAAGCGCTTCGTGAGTGGATGCAGTGGATTATTACGCGAGAACTCTCATCGCCATTAACATTTGAAAAAGACACGTTATCAATCTGAATGGATGCGAAATATCGGAGATACGCTATGGAAAGCATTTTAAGGGAGTCCTTCGGAGACCTTTCTATTTCTGTTCTCTCAAAAATAGAAAGCAGCGATTTTTGTGTTAAGCAACAAACTCGCATGCATCTTTTTTTAAGGGCAATGCAGCACCCACGAGACGCGTTTGTGTTTAAATATTTTTAATTTAAACATGGGTGTAAGACTAACCAGCACTAGCGTAAATGTGTTATTGTTCAAATTATCAGGTTTTCACTTTTCGCCTTTCTGCATGTGGCGGGCTGCTGTTGCCAGCAAATTACGAAAATAAATGTGCAACAACATTAGCTTTCATCACAGTCTAATTCAGGGGTTCCCAACCTGGGGTACATGTACCCCCAGGAGTACATTTGTCTATCCGAAGGGGTCCATTTAAGGATAGCAATAAGAGCAAAATATATGTAAGTATAATTTTTTCCACATATTTATACGTATATCAGTGAATATTCTTTTCAAAAATCATTATATGCTTATTGTTAAATATATCTATGAATAATCATGATAAAATGTTTTCTCATAGGAAATTTTAGGGGTACATGTTCATCTGTAGAAATGCTGAAAGGGTACATGTTTGTCTGTCGGAATGCTGAAGGGGTACATGCTTATATGTTGGAATGCTGAAGGGGTACGTGGTAAGAGAAAGGTTGGGAACCCCTGGTCCAATTGATACGATACTCTTGCGCATGGTTTGAAACATTTGCAGGCGTATATTCAACTAAAGGAGAGACGGGCTATGGGGGTGAAATCGCGGTACGTTATGAGCTGTAGGTTGCATGCAGCGCAGGTATTTCGACAATCAAATTTTAACGTATGTGCGTGTTACTAAGTGTAATAACCGTTTGACAGGATTGGAGCTGTGAGAAGACGTTCGCCACGTATGTGAAACGGATGTGCTATGGGAAAACAACTTTACTACGGTTGGTCTTTGGCAGCGGCGTAGTGCTGCCAACGAGTTTCTAAAATGCTCTAATGAAAAAGGGATGGCTAATGAAGTTTAGAAACAATTCTGCAAATGCTTGAGTATAGTTTTCCCTTATGGGTTAATGTGAAGCGGCGATTTTCTTTGTCAAAAATGCAGGCAAAGAACGAAGTTTGCCTATCAAAAGAAACTATGCAATTCTACATTTCTAAAATTGAAAAAATTATACGGCATTGCAAAATTCCACAGCAAGTGTTGCGAATATTCCCCATCTATACCTTGAATAAAATGCTCACTCATAGTGTGGCTGCAGATTTAAAAACCAAACTCAGAAAGAATCTTGCCACCCTAGAGGAGATGCATGTTTCTTATCGAACTTAAATCGATTTTCTGTCTTTGATTTGGAGCTCTACTGATGTTGTCGTTAACAACAATACTGAAATACGTGTAAAGTTTGAAAGTAACGCCTCTGTATAGTACACAGCGAAAAGGGCCCGGCGAGATGTGATGATCTCTGTTTTCGAGTTTGCTAAATATTACTGGCCGCCGCTTATAGCGGTTTAAGCATATGTGTTGTTGATCGTAATCAATGCTGGTGTATGCCAACGTGCCTCTGCTGATTTAGTCTAGCCACAAAATCCGAAAGAATTGAGCGCGTACCGTCTTGCACGTGTTGTTTAAAGGTTTTTTGGCTGTAAGATTTTGATTGCCCGGGCGCCGAAGGTGTTAATCACATTTGGTATAGATCTACCTGACTTGATAAAATGCTCATTCGCTTAAAATTCAACTCTGCAGTTGACAAAAGTTCAGTTGTTTATTAAGCAGATAAGGACTGTGTATGGCGTCGACTGGTCACCGGGTTCAAATGTCCAGCTTGTTGGTAGAGTGCGAGACGGGTAACCCTTTCACAAAGAGCGCAAGTTGTTCTCTTGCATTTGGACGCCGGCTCCCTTGGGCAACCATCGTTTTGTGACGTCACATGTTATCTATGTTGCGACATAATCGTGAGAAAAAGGCAGCGGCCAATGGGCAATTTGTGAATGCGACGAGCCAGGCGCGCTTGCTTCATTCAAGCGAGCTGCCTACTGAAAGATGTTGGGCTAGTGCTGTTGGAGAAGGTTCGAGAAAATGCAGTTGTGATGAAAAGCGTTTGTGGGTTTGAAGTATGGTTGCAGCCGGTAGTAGAAATGTTGATCTGATGTGTTTGCCGAGGGACGTTTGGAATATATAGGGACTTGCGTTTGGCGAAGCATCCACGGCATGGGGTTTTGGTTGGATTCACCCAAATTCGAAATTGTGCTGTAGACCAGTTGACCATTCGATTCAACCACTTGCCTTGAAGGCAGGACCCCGTAATCGAAACAGAATTGTTAAAAAGTTAAGGATGAAGGGTAGCATCAATGGGAATGAGTTTATTTTAAAGTTCAAAGAGACCAAATGAATTAATTCACTCTGTTGGACTTAGCCACTGGAAATGAACAGCACTTACACACTACAGGGTGATATTGCATTCATAGTCGTTGAATGCGTGGTATGCAGGCATTGCATTCTCAGGAGAATCACGGTGTAAGCTTCTGAGTTACGTTCAGCCTAACTGTCAACGATTTATAAGCTATCTGTTCATCCGATCCAGTGGAGAATGTATTGTAGTGTGGGCTACGCCACATTGAATTTGTAGATGGCAGTTATGTACGTTATTGCAACAAGGTGATCAAATGGCTTGTGCATGTAACAGATCTTCGTAATGAGAATAGAAACTAAATACAAGAAGCTCCCACGTTATTTTTGGTTTGTAGGCCACGCCACTTTTGATTTCGAAAATTTTAAGGGAATACTCTTGCCATGAAGCTTCGCTGTTGAATTAATGGCTTATTGAGTGAGTTGCCTTTGAGAAATGCATCAATTTCACCACCACGGTTTGACGCACCTGTAAGATACCGTACCTATATATCGTTTCCGGGCGTTAGTGCTGAACCGTCATGACTGCTGGTAGCAGTTAATCGTATCGTTATCGTACATGCTATTGTTGCGAAGCAAATAGTATTGACTCAGCTGACAAATAGTTATACTGAAATTCCCTTCAGTGCGTCGTGCAATGCTGCCCTATATTGAACCAATCGCATGGAGTTTTGTAAGCAGGCTTGCCACTGCTGTTTTATGGGCGCGTACAGTATTTAGTCACAATATTTTAGGAAGAATGCACAGTCGATGAGTCGAAGTATGTAAAAGCGCTGCTTCATTACGTTAACTAAAAGATGCTAATCGTATGTGGTGTTGGCTGGGCATGGCGTACAATGTACTTTTGCGTATGTACCCTGGACTGGCCTTCATTGCTGCTTATGGGATCCTGGGGAAGTAAAAGCAAAACAAGAACCGATCGTGCATGTATGCACCGTGTGTTATCGACCTCAAGGGTGTTACTAACGATTTTAACTTGTTGTTTGGCGGAGTATTTTATAGCAATGGTAGCTTACATTGTATCTTTAAGGTCCTTTGTGGTTATCAGCATTAGATATATACCTATATTAAGACCAAGCCCACGTTGCTGAATAAAATGTCAAAATTGAGTGCAAAATACCTGATTGTCTTACCTCAATACAAGCAGTCAATCCACTAGACCCTGCAAAGAGTGGATGCTTCCGTCTTCCATGCATTTAAAAAAAGAGTGCTGTCTTTGATGCTAGATAATGGATCAAAAGAAACAATTGTTGCCACTGGTTTAGGCAGGTTCTGATAAAACATGTTGTAAAATGTAAGAATATATTTCTGGGATAAATTTGATTCATACAACTATTAAGTAAATGTTGTGCGTCACATAGAGTATACTTACATACCATTTTTGTTGGTTGGCTGTGCTTAACTGGCCATCGCTAGAAAGATCGGCAAATCAGCACATTTCTCTCGTTTCATCTGGTAATTTGTATTTAGATCTTGTGAATTATGCTGCCTTTAATGTTCCACCACACCTTTCATGCTGCCCACGCATTCGTTGCTGATATGTTGCCGAAGAAACTAAAAAAAGCAATAAGTTTTGTTCCACTACGTATTTTGTACTCCTGAAGTTTGTTTCTATGCCAAGGCATGATGTTACACAATAGCGTTCACTGTTTACATGCTTAAGGTCGGCTGCCTTTGTAATGTCTTACAATACAATAACGGAAGGCGCGCCACATTTACCTGGGTGCCTAAGTAAATGCCGTTATGCGACAGTAACAGGGCAAGGACCGATTGGGTGCTGTTTATTTCTTGTACATTGTTGTAATCTCTTGCGTGAACGACCAAAACACACTAGTATCGAGGAAAGAGTTAAGCCAGTGACGTATTTTTACCTTTAGTAGTTTTTGCTGCTTACAACAATGGTTATTGCTAGGTTGCAACATTTCATTATGCATTTTATAAGTGAAGCAGATGTGATTGTGCGTTACAAGTTCAATTGCAGCGTCAATTTCTCACATGCTGAGTTTTTCTTACATAGAAGAAACGTAAAAAAGTCGTGCGGTGCAAGTGGCAATTGACATAGGCTCCGTAACGGTCTGGTCATTGTTATGCGAATGCAGCAGTACACTGTCAACGCACCGTTACTCCGTTTCTTATAAACTATGCTGTGATGCAATGTTCATAAGACTTCTGAGCTCAATTTGTTTATTTGGCCCGCGAGACGAATTACCAAGCCGTGAGTTGGTGTAATTTTGCAATGTTGTCGTAACTTGATCATGCCACCACCAAACTGACCGTTTCTCCTTATCTTTACCGTACGCTCTATGATAGCCAACCACACTGCTAGCAAACAACAGTACGGTCATTTTTTGCCTCGAGCCATTGGCCTTCTGCAACTCACATTACGCGAAGCTGGTGTTGTGACTACTGACTTAATGCCGGTCTGCGGAATAGAACGCTCGTGAGTCTGCATACTGCAACGAGCAGTTGTTTCGTAACGGGTAGTTATCATACATCTCGCCCGGCACCACATCACAGGCTGTTTGCAAGTCCACATTGCAAATTGCTTTTTTCCATCGATCGTGGTACGAACGCCGGGGCACCCTGCATTTCGCTCGCACTGCAAACGTTCCACTTTCAAATATAACTTCGTTTAAAAACTTCAACATTGTGGTAATTCAATGGGTTGGTCGTAATTTTGCAACGACCCATTGTTGCTGGAATGGTGGGTCATTTGGGTAGGTTTTTGTAAACTTACTAATCTGTTGTAACTTAATCATTGATACATTTTCAAAAATGAATAAACGAATGAATGTTGTAATTTAGCGAGCAACAAGCTGAATATGAATCCTGCCTCAGAAGTTGAAAGCGAAACCGAACATAGCAGCTTCATCACAGGAAGCAGCCACCATAACCGGTTCTATATTCTTTTTTCGAGTGTAGAACAAATAAAAAGAGCGAAAAAAGCAAAGCACTGTTGCATGACGTCAGAGAAGCAAAAAAATCCAGGAGAGGTCAACAGAACCTATAGATCACGAGCATTCGGAAAGCAAGAATAGGCCGTATTGGATTCTTGTAGATAGTTTCATGAGCGCCTTGTATTTTCTATGAGTGCCTTATATTATATTGTCTATGCGTTAATTACATATACTATGCATGTGAACTTGTGGGTGCTGCAGCTGCCGCAAACAACCAATTTTCCAGAACAGACGTTTTTGCACGATGAATTCATTAGATACATTTTAATGAGTTGTGTGTGTAGTGCAGGAGTCTCGAACACGTAACACGCAGATGTAGCCCACGATGCTTTTGGGAATTTTCAAATAATCATCATTTACGTTATTTAGCTTATTCATCGGTGTTTAAAAGTGCCTGCCTAGCGAGTGAACAAGGTCCTTTGAAATGATTGTAGATAACGGCTAAAAATGATCTGCCTATAACTCTGACACCTGTTTCTAATAAGGTTCAGATGCCGCAATTGTGTCAGCGTCATAATGCAGCCGTCGGGCTACTTCATGAGTCCTCATTTGGCCCTCGAAGCAAAGTTTGAGATCCCTGATCTAGTGTCTGTCTACGCTGTGGAAATAAAACCACACATTCGGCCTAATCCACATTCTGGCTGTGAAAGCTTCGATATTTGCCGCATTAACTGCAGTGGTCTTGCTGCAACCGGTTTATCTGTTGTGCAACCTCGTTATTTAAGTATAGCCCAGAAAAATAATGCACCTTCTAGCAGTATGTTGCTGTTCAATGGATCTCCGCAAACGTTTAAACGTCTGGCTTCACGTTATTCGTTTTAATTACGTTTCAAGTTGACGCGCCTAAGCCACGTCAAAGGAAGTTGAGATTTTAAAGAAGCTTGAGCCAAGGTCGTCATTAAGAACAGCTGCTTGTATCTGAAACACAAGAAAAGTAGCGTCAGCGAAATAAACTGATTAGAGCCCGCTCTGTTATAGCGCTTCCCGTTAAAGCCTGAACTTGGTTTCCTAAAACTGATACCGTCAAGCTTTTAAATCGGTGTGGTTACTTTGACCAGCGACAGTCAACGATAAGGGAAGATATTAAAAACATTTAAATTTATTGAAACTGCGACATCATTACACTTAACGGTGTCGTCACATAGATTGCAAATTGGTTGTAGCGGCTATTTCAAGCCAACTCGTCGTTGTGGCAACAGCTCGGCAACGTTTTCAGATGACACTTATGACATATTTGTTAAGTTAATTACGGGCTAACACGAACCGAAAAGCCATGCCAAATAAATGCGGGGTTCCTGGCGTTGCAGACGCCACTGAGGAAGTTATACCTATACCTGCATTGGGGGTGAAGTACCGCAGCTGGTGCGAGAGGCAGTTAAATGCCAATACAGAAGTTCGTAGCGTGTGGCAGTTAAGCCAGACGACTATTGCGGTTAGTCTGTACGTGCTTTTGCTGTTTGTTTTTTGTCTGAAGGCCCCATCTGACCCCTAAACATGTCGTGGTCAGCATTTCGGAAATGAGCAATGACGGACTGTGTTTGAATTGGATTGTTTTAATAATCTTTTGTACAAAATATTGGAATAACGCAGTGCATTTTGTTGCAGTGAAAAACACCCATTTTATCAGTGCTTTCTTCTTTCAAAGGGCAATAATTTACTGTTTTTGAACAGTTTGGGATTGAAGTCCCATGTGGACTATGGTTTTTGAAAAAATGCTCAATAACTCTTTTAACGGTCATTACCAAAAATGCTGGCTGAGGTTGTTCACCGTCAAACTAAAATTTTCATTGCAGTGTTACTGTGTACTGTGTAAGGTAGGTTAGGGCGACATACCATTTGGTGCACAAACTGACTGTGAAGGGACATACTGCAACTACCACTCAGCAACATGGCGGAATATGCGCTTGTAGACCAACCGTGGTCTGCGGGCAATCCGGCCGAAAGGAGCGATTTGATCCGCCGCTACCAGTTGCTTGGATATCGTGAGGTCACTCGACTTGCTGAAGTGATGGAAGCGGTTGTCCCCATTCACGGAACAGGAAATTTTCCCACTCTGGATATTAAGCCCAGCATCTTCGTGCAGGTACAGTATTTTTAATTATGCAAAATTTGTTAGAATAGCGATAAGACAATCAAATTGTGATGCGAGGCTGGCGATGGTGGTAATTTTTTGTAAAGGTCCTGCGTTCCGGGCGTCGAAGCGCGGTGCACAGTGGCGTAACATTGCATTTAATCGCGTGGAGCGGCGATATGCAAAAAGAGCTGTGATGGCTACGTGAGATTAAAAATCTGCGGTTTCGCGACAATGAGTTTCGCTGGGAATAATGGAATTCCGCCATGCCAGCATATCAACGATACTAATTTTTCTGAACGACCTGGTCACGTTATTTTGCAGCTTGTTCGCCAACGCCTGACCGGCATTGGCATCAACGTGCGAGACATACGGTTGAACGGCAGCGCAGCGACACACGTCCTCTCCGACGACACTGAGCCGACCTATAAGGACCTAGACCTGATCTTCGCTATTGACATGCCTGGTACCGTTGCGGACGACACTCACGGGGCCGACGTTTGTCGGAGGGCGAAGTCCAAAGCTTCCGAAGATCACTTTCGTCGACGAAAGCGTCTGGACAATGGGCCCCC
>JGI24022J15233_10009791_pt1 | contig 10815 bp, 6 predicted proteins | sample Ectturendosymbi2_FD_15233 | JGI IMG/M metagenome (IMG submission 15233)
CTTTCATAAAACTTTTGTTCAAGAGCATTACAAAAATGCAATGCATGGGCGTCGGAGGGGGTGCAGGGGGGGGGTTGGAAAAAATCCTCCCTACACCCATGATGCAGAGTGCTTTGTTTCAGGTTGAGACGTTGACCCATTGCAGTAAGTTTTCGACAATAAATGTTTACTATAATTGTAAATCACTGGAAATTTTGACTCTGTGTTTTTGGATTGCGTAAGAAACAGTTTAGGTATTTCCCAATTCAAAATATCTTCTTACAGAATGATGAAAATGAGACTCGGGACTTCGCCCCACCACACCAACCCTCGCTCGCGAACTCTCGTCGGGTGGAAAAACACTATGCCTTTGGAAGATTACAGGTTTGTTCGTGAACAGAAGAGAAATCAAAAGAATATCCCTACCACGTAAGCAATTTACTGATTCCTTTTAATTTTGCCGCGTGTTTATAGCTTAGTTCTAGGTGTCTGTCGTTAACGCATATTGTTATGCTTTCTGACAAGCGTTTTGCAACTGATTTTTAATTTGACATCACGTTGTGTAGAAGACTACACTGAATATGGTTGTGGTAAACCTCTATTTTGCGTAGGAACCCGAGAAGACGTTTGATTTCCAAGTTGTAACCTTACCTGCTAAAGGCTGCATGTCAAAGGGCATCAAACTGTTTTTATCGCGTCATATTTTTTTTTTAAAGTGCAATATTATATGCACAGAAATTCGATATAATAAGAAAGTGGTTTGGGAAATGGTCTGCAGTCACTACGTGATGTTTTCCAAGGAAGCATTTGGTCTCCTGTAGAACAAAACGTTTATCGATGTATCAACACCCAATAAGACTTTGAAAAATCGAATCGTTAAGACCTGAAGGCAATCGGGAATTTCATATCCAGTGTTTTGAGGGACCGAAACGGTCTCTCAAAATTTTTTCCAACGGTCTCTCAAAATAGAAATGAATCTCACTGCATAATCACCACCAAAATACACCAAAACCTCTTCATGACCATCTCGGTATTCAGATGAAATAGCTACGGCCTCTCAAAATGCCTTATTGGACACCAATGTCAAATCTTTAAAAAAAAAACCTGTTCACGTCTAGCATTCCAAATTCGATGTTGAACCTTCAAATAAAAAAACAGGGAAAGTAGACAAAAAATGAATTTTAAGAGGTAGTAAAATATCGACTTCGTGGTGCCGCTTTTTATAAGATAAACAACTTGAGATCCCACCTGCACTTTTGCAATGACAGCGCAATGGTTGCAGTAGTTTTAACGTCAAAAACGATTTTTAAAAATGGTTGAAAAAGCACGTGTACCGGTAACTCGTTTGTCCGGTGTACTACCGCTTGGTGTGTTGTTGTTACTTCCGTCGAGACACATTGTTTTATGCATGTTAAAGTCGCAAACAAGTTTAAAAAACAAAATCGACTTGAAAATAATTAGGAACCAGACAACGTTATGGAAATAAGTCCATCGAGCAGTGACACACAACCTAAAAACATTGAAGAATAAAATCTATAACCGTTGAATACGCAATTTTCGAATGTCAAGTGGACCACACGATTTGCTCCAAAAGTAGGTATCGTTGAACGAATAAAGATAGTTTACCCTACAAAGGGTTGTACGAGCGAAAAAAAGAGTTAGTCAAAAATATTGCATATCATATTCACTTACTATTTTTATGCTCCGGAGAGAAGCAATGTGCTATCTGAAACAATGAATAAGATGCTCACTGTGATTGATAATCACTACTTTAAAAGTCGAAGTTTTAGCACACTAAATTTTTTTCTCTTTTGAAACTATTAAAGGCAACCCATTAAAAGAATCTCTCAGGAAACATGTTAGGTTTAATTACTCCCGTGTCCCTTACGGACAGCACTGCAATCTTATACTACAGTAAGTCTGTGCAGTTCCACCATGGTTTGCACATGGCATGCAGTGTGAGATTAGAACAAATAAATAGTGAGGGCATTGCAAGCGCATGGACGGCTTTTAGACAAGTTTGGTCACGAAAACACAAAAACTGAAAAGAAGATGAAGATAATGGAACAAAAGGTTCAGAATAAAGGCATTTTCAAAGTTCTTGTCGTGTGAATACATTTCAAAACAAATTGAAACAGTTAACTAATTCGTTGGTGTATTCACAGTAAAATTGTTTCTGAAACTTTGCCTATCGCTTGGTTGTAGGAAATACGTTACTGTTTGGCACTGACGGTATAAAAACTTGATTCTGCAAATTGTTTAGGCTGCGTTCCTGTTTTCAACGTTAGCCTAATCGTTGTAGAAACATGAACATGATAAGACTACAAAGCTTTAACAGAGAAGGTCACACGTTAAGTTTCACCAAGACAGTCAGTAATTCTTTCTAGTCCGTTCTCATCGCCAAATGTTCAGGTCCCTGAATTTGAGTCTATGCAGCAAATCCATACAAGAAACCGCCAAGATTAGTCACTTAACAAAAACTGCTTACAATCAAGGCCGGATTTACTTACTTGTAGGCTCTTGGCCAAGTTCATCAATGAATCGCCGCATTAATAGAAATGTGGCATGTCTGCAGGAGAGAGTATTTGTTGCAGCGAGTCTGGAGATCGGTGTTTCCCCAACTTTTTCCAACTTGCGCACCTCTGAGTAGTTTAATTCTTCTCGCAGACGTCCAACCTCCAAATTATAATCGTTTAAGAAATGGCGACTTCTTCAAAACTTGTTTTTGTTTTTCGGAAATTCGATTTCGGATTCAGCGAAACTGAAATCATCATGGCAGTGCGATTGTTAGTTTATCCGATACGCAAGTGATGTCGACTAATGCTATCAATATCATACAAAAACCAGACTGTAACTTTCGGACCATGCTCCACATTCGCTGACCCCTTGGTGTCCGCAGACACCAGGATGGGATCCATTGCTCTAGATGCCCGTAGGCCTCAGGCCAATCGCTCACAATGCCTATTTGTATATGCGGTCGCGCTAATGTAAATTGTTCGGGATCAGCGCAGTTATTTTTAGCAAGTTGTGGTAAATGATTAAACCAGAGATGCAGTGAAAACGTAGCGTGCCGAGTGCGAGGAGATAAGAAATGAAAGTATGTGCTAAGTCTACATCATTCATAGAGCTTTTTGTGCTATTGACTTGAGGGTAAAAACTTCACTGCAATTCAACTCCCATGGCCTGAAGTGCTACTGACTTTTCATCACATTGTAAAGAATAAAATCATCTTGTTTCACATCTTTCTAAAAATCCGGGTGTTTTTAGTGGCATTTCAATAATTTATTTATAAAATGCACCCATTCAAAACTACACACCGTCGCTACACAAATTTAGTTAGTTTCAAAATTCGCAAATTTTGCAAGATAAGAAGAATAGCACAAATATTCTGTTTACGATGACGAAAAACTATAAAATGCCGCAGTAGGTCCAGCAAACTTCATTTTTATCTATTTCAGAATACAAATTTCATATCACATTAATTAGGGCATTAAGATCAATTACCCCTTCTACTCATTTTTTAATTCAGTGCATATATTCACACTTGGAAACAACTATAAAGGCGTAAGTATTATACACATGAGTAACTGACGCCTAGCCGAGAGTACCTTGAAGTCAGCACCTAAAAGACTTCATCAATTTGTTTTTATTGCTTTAATTGTTTCTTACTTTGAAAAAGTTATCATGTAACAGGTTGTTTAAAGGAAAATGTTAGGTACCTGGTATGGACCTGTAGGGACCCGAATTCTCCGATTCTAGAGATCCGATTTTGTCTGATTCTAGGGACCCGATTTTCAATTCTAGGGACCCGAATCGGGTCCCTAAAATACCTTAAAAAAACTGCATGTGATGAAGCCATACAAACCTACCTAAAAGCAAAGGGAATTTAACTGCATTGTGAACTGTAAACACCTGCACGATGCTCAACGATCCTTTTTTCAAACATAAATTTTCTTTATGAAAACGCAAGAAGCAAAGGTCACCAGACTATGGATGGAAATAACANATAAATTACAGTGTTACGTATACCAAAATATCCATTGTCGGTTTAAATTGCGTTTTGATCTGGAAGGACATGCGTACAGAAGAGTTTCTACAAAACCTTTTCCAGTAAAACGTGATTTTATTTTAACGAAGACCTTTTTGTTCATTTATTTGCACCAGTGTTTTCCAACCGCTTATTGTTATCTGGCTCAGAAAGCTTTTGGATAAACACGGCATGAAATGTGAAAATGTCGAACGACATTTTTTTGCGCGAGAGGACACAGTAACTTGCAGGACAAGGGCCTGGACAGGACTAGGGCATATGGTCCGTCCTACTTGAAACGATAAAATCTGTACCGAGGTTTGGTGAAAATACGCTTTGCATACCATGCGCAATACCACAGACGACTTGAGGAAGACAGGGTCCTACCAATAAAGTCGATTTTGCGGTGGGGCCAATTTATCAAATATTTTCAAGCAATTTTGTGCGAAGTAGTGATGATTCAATTACCGGTAGTTCCAAAACAATAATTATGACAGAAATGTAGCCTATAGTGTAATCCAGCACTTATACATCAGAGAAAAAAGCGAAGTTCGAACATTCTCAAAGCAAAAAATGAGTCTTGTTTATTGAATTTATGATAATCTTCTGAAGACAACACTTAAAATTAAATTGTTTTCTATTTCAACTGCCTTATCAGACAATATTTGGCATTCTTTTATGCGACAGAGAGCTTTCCAACACAGGAAAATATAACGCTGGTGCAATATGGTCCCCAACCTTTTCCGACTTGCGGCGCCCTGGGTGGGTAAATTTTATTCTTGCAAAACCCCAACCGTCAGTATAGTGGTGACTCTAGGGCAGCGGTCACCAACGTTTATGAAACTGAGAGATATTTCTAGGGTACTTTTTATTGTGAAGGGTTACCAGTTTGATGCACACTTCAGAAATAAAAAATTTACTCAATTCATCTTTGATTATGCTATTATTAATTGATGATATTCATCTATGTGAAGACATTGCTTATGTTACTGGTATTTTTAGAATAGGTCCGAGGGCGACCCACGTGGTCCTTGTAGGCGACCTGGTGCCCGCGGGCACCATGTTGGTGACCCCTGCTCCAGGGAGATTGGGGGCTCAAGCCTTCTCCAATATGACTCGTGGAGAAGTACAATGACACAGTGATTCAAAATCAAAAAGAATTGCAAGGTACCTTTCATGGCACGGTCGATTTCGGGCTAAATTTTTAACAATCATTTGCAACATTGCCGTTAACGTGCTCAGCGAGGCGAGAAGAGCATAAATTCAAGGCAAATGACTTCTTACACGCAACGTAGAGTAAACGCTGTTTCCAACTCTAGAGTTGTGCTACCGTTTTCATTACGATGGCAGTAATGATACAAGGCTTATCAAAGACCATGCACAAATCCTCAGTTGCATCACATATGGAACCGATCGTATAGGGAGAAAAACATTCTGCACAAGAAAGGAAAGCAGGATGAGATAATTGCGCTATTACTTGTGTGGACATTTGTCCGGCTTCACACCCGATTGTCCGGCATTCTAAGCGTTTGTCCTCTGTTCTGCCGGACGTATATTCTTTTCACATCTTGCCACATATTTTTTATAGGATCAACTATACCCATTAACATTTGTATCCAAGACCTAAAAAGTAACTTTCAGTATGCAGTGTTGCTTAGGGCTATTGGAGCCAGTGACACTGTGAAAGTGTTTATGTGTAAAAATCCTGAATCATTTGCAGTGGTTTACTTTGATGGTTTTCTGGCAAAAGAAAGCTCATGTCATGCTGCTGTGTTGCACCAGATTATGTGCGTAAGTTTGCTACTGAGGTTCAAAAAATTGTGGGAAGCGAACCTGAAGTATGATTCTAGTCGAGGTCTACTATTACATTTTTGTTTCGTCAGGGTTTGTATAGCAAATACTGAATAAATAGCGAAATGTTACAGTATTTCAATGATTGGCATTCATAGCAAATCAGATAGAAAGCCACCAGTGTGGAAAACAAGCAGGTTATGCAATGGTATTGACAGAAATACAGCAGTGCGATTTGATGAAGATTGATAGCGATGTTTCAGCTCACAGTGGATGCAATCTATTTTGTTAATTTTGAATGCTTGAATGAGCGCAGGCGAGTCAATGGCATCACCGCTCCCTTGCACCCATGCGTGAACGCCGAGAGCGTGGCTGGAAAGGCCGCAACTATTCCGATTTTCAAGTCTTTGGTATGATCCGACCGGGAATCGAACCCAGCTAGCAAGTTTTGGTGGCGCGTATTCAACGAATTGTATCACTTAGCCAGTTTATACAGGTTTATTAAAAATTTGTTTATTCGTTTGTGTTGTATGTTGGTTACATCTACAGATGCTTGCATTTTTAACACCCGCGCAAGCCACAGTTGTGACTCGGACATATTCGACCATAACTCGCCAACCGCTAGAGAAGTATTCGAACCCTCTATAGATACGGAAACTCTTCTAGTTTTGATTTTTTAAAATTAGGGAGTTTTTGGTTTGAACTTTTTGGGTGTGACGTCACAATTGGGGGATGCCAAGGGATTTTTGATAACGCCATCAGGGCCTGAGAAAAAATTCAAGTGGCAATTTACTTGTTTTTTTTCTTTTAAAATAAACTAGGCGAAAATCCGCATTTTTAGAGCCCTTGATTAACCATCTAGCGTTACCGTATTGGTTGGCAAGTTGACCTAAAAACAACAATTAGATATTTAATCCCCTAATTAGATTAATTAATTAACTAATTATCTGCAGCCATCATGAAAGTTCATGTAGAAATGTTTCTCAACAAACCATTGCCACTGGATTTTGACCTCTGGTGTTTTAATGATCTGCAGCCTTGCCTAAGGATTTGCTTTTTGACTAAGGATTTGCTTCGTGCTACCTGGCAACGCGTAAGCGCGTTTAGCAAAACAGCAACACCTCGATTTACGCTACAGCGGTTCCTGTTCAGTTAACTGTCACACATCTTCCTGAAATTTGTCACCATATAAACTACGCCATCCCAAGTCTAAGCGAGAGTGATAAACAGGCCCTCAAGCCGGGGGTTCAGGGATGGGTGTAGTCCCCAACTGTTTTTCTTCCGGACAAAAATAATTTCAAACATAGAAAAAGTCTTTGTATCGAAACTGTAGTCTGTTTTAAAATAGTTTTTGTCAATTCAATTCTTTTCTGGTATTAATGGAGTGANATTGCAGTAGATGTGTCTTTTTATTACTTGGAGAAAATAACTTGCAAAATTTTTTTTAATCTACTTTTTGGGAATGAACATCTTTTTTCGGGCAAAACGTAGCCCACAGACTTTTTCGGACCCCACGCCTATCGTGATATGTTCATCGCTTTCCTTCGAAACCTGATAATGTGCAAAACCAACGAAAACGTCTTGCTCGCACGATGTGACATAGCAACACACCAACTTCACAATCATTTGAAACCTATCTTCGAAATGACTGTTACGTCACAGACACGAAATCTGGACAATCGCAATGTCTTTTTGAAGGCATGGCCGCCAAAGGAAGCTGCCTAAATTTGTGCACAAAAGCGGCAGTCATTCAAGTTAATGCAAAACCGATGGCGAAATCTACCCATCCGCACTCACTGAATAGGTTGGTGTTAGTCAGGATCAATAATTCGTGGTTTTGAAATAAGCAGAGGCGACACGCAGAATTGAAATATAAAAAAACGTGCGTTAGGTTTACTTCCACAATGGCGTGTTTTCTGGGGTGTTCAAGGAGGGACATTTCCCATGCATTGCGGACGCCCATGACGTGGCCCACTATCTCGGTAGATCCTTGACTGTATGCTGTTTTCGTTTTCGATTAGATTTAAAGCAAGCATTCATGCTTCTATATAAGCAACCTATATCAAAATCTGTGATGCAGCATTTTATTTGGCTAACTATTATTTTGTTTTCAAAATATTTTTGGTATTGTAAATATTTTCTCAACTAGGTGTATGGCCCACTTGGAAACTGTCTCATTACCCTGCCTGTGAAACACTCATTTAACCGAATCTGCATAAACAACTTTTGTTTTGCGCAAAAGCTAATGTTTGCCGAAAGGCAAATCACAATACATGCTAGAAAAAACATACTTGTTTCACACAAAGGAAATGCATGTATTTAATTTTGGTAAAGCAAAATCATTTTTTTAATGTCAGGAGGCATTTTGAAGGAATTTAAATACATACTCCACAAATCTACACCAATAAAAGATGCTGTATAATATTTCCCATCCCTTCGGGTTAGTACACGCTTGCGAGTGAGCTTTTAGCCTGAAAAACCTAATGTTCAAGATCAGTTCATGAATGATTGATTGAACTAACCTTTTTGATCTCTTGCATGTCTTATTTGGACTTTGCTTTTGCATCTTCAAACTTAGTCAAATGTGATTAAAAAGTTCTATTACTATATGCCGAGCTCCACCAGCCAAGCCTTGTAAACCCCACGCGAGACGCTATGGAATTTTTCTCACGAATGAGTGACACCGTTTACGTGTCGTTATAAACGCTTGATGGCGTGGTAGGGTGATTTCAGACCAGACTGTTTTATGTCTCTGCTGTCGAGTTTCGGACAAGCTTTTACAATAAGTAATGCACAACTTTGGAAAAAAATATTTTAAACAAAGCAACTTAAGGTTATCTTGTGTTCATAGGTTGTGTGACAATTTGTGGGTAAAATGTGGTGAGGCCACCTGTAGGCTTGCTAAACAGTTAAGTGAAACCTGAGTTACTTCCAAAAATGTCTTCAAGGAAACCGACAACTCTAGTGCTGCTGAAGCTGGTAACAGGATATAGGTCGGGTTTCTTTAAACCAAGCGAATGCATAGAAAAACTCTGATCTGCTTTTGGGTAAGTCAGACGCTTGGTTTCTGCTTTTAAATCGCTTATCGAGAATTTCACATAAAACTGTTATGGGCGACATAAACCGCAAACGAAAAACTGCGCATAATTCTAGAGATCAAAATTATCGCATAGCAGAAACGCTTGAACATGAAACGATTACTTCGCTTATTTGCAGATCTTCAGATTATAACGAGCAGCACTTGATCATAGCGCATCGTCTTGCGGAACTGGAGAAACGTAGGGTGGGCACAAGGTACTTGGCAAAAGACCAGACAGCTCCTGCTGATGGCGGGGCGAAGAACTCCATCAAAGATTCCATGGCTAAGTGCACAATCAGCTAAAAATGCCACGCCAGACGTTGCGACGTTACAAGCCTGTGCTTCTGTAGAGGATATCGGACATCAGCGTTGTGGATACCGAACGTTTACTCTATTTTGCTGATATCTCCTTGACATAAAATATATTTGTTTCTGTATTATCTTCTCCAATGCCAGTTTTTGTGAAAGGAAATCTTTGTTCTTTTTATTCTTTCGTTTGTCTTAGAAAGCGATGTATTTTTTCGCAAACTGCTTGTAAAGTTTTCCATGCTTCAGATCCACCCAATCCCGAGACATGGAGACGATGCCAGAAGGAAAGAATGGTCGCTTGTCTTCACGTACTAAAATTTGTGTTTAGAAAACTATTGCCATTGTGCAACAAATTCATAATTTTTCTCCGATTTGAACGAACAGTTTTTTGACGTCTGTGGAATAAAACTGAAGGTCACCAAAAATTTTACATAAGATAAATCAAAATGTTTTTCATGACGAAGGTTTTCATTTTGCTCTTGTTTAGTTTTGTTTTTCTTCCTGCCTGAATGTACTGACTTTTTTTTAATTTTAAAGCCCGCTNTGATGTTTTTCCGCANGCGAAAGTGTTTGTGTCGCAACACACTGCTCTAAAATATTGTAACCTTGAAAATAAAGCAAAACTTCNGCAAAGCGGGAGANTACTTGTGAGGTTTCCAATGCTAAAAAATCATTTACTGCCTTGAAGTAGCCGTCTCTTGCTGATTTATCAAAGAAATTTTGCGTCATTTCATGTTTGTCTGCCCTAGGTCCCTTTTCGAAGGATTTTAACGAATGATGTGTAGAGAGGGACTTTGGTGCCTGAGATCTGTCTAATCGGATTTACTTTAAATGAGAAGTCATGATATCAGTGATGCGGCCGGTTAAATTGTCTTAAATTAGTAATGGGATGAAACTGTCATGCAGTATAGTTTCAGATTAATTCACGCTTCAATAAGCCGTGTATACTTCTGAATTGCAGGTTTCAACTAATCTTGTTTTGCTTCACCCTCTCCAAAGACTTCAGCGTATTTATCATTTTGGTCAGTGTAGTTCACTTGCTGATTACGAACAATCACAGACGTAGCCAAGGGGATCAAAGGGGCCATGCCCCCGAAATTTTTGGAACATAGTCAGTTTGTGCTTTGAGAGGCGTTTTTCCAAACAAAATAGTGCTATTCGCCTAAAATAAAACATTTTGGCTCTCCCAAAATTTTTGGGCTGGCTACGCCATTGCGAACAATAAAGGGTTAGGTTATAAAGCTCGCCCATCAAAGCATTCGCATGCAAAACTTGTTTATGTTTATTCAACTTCGGCAGCTAGGCAGCTTAGCTTCAGCTGATTTGTGCAACACAGCTGATTACTTGCAGAACTGTCGGCGAAGGCTTTTATACGACTCTGCTGTTTGGTCGGTAACGCTTGAACCGAGTAGAAAAACCGCCCGCGTTCCAGGAATCTTAGCAAACGAGATAACAGATTTTTGAAACTTAAATTGGTTCATCTTCCTATTCGTAGTCTTGCGCACTCCAAGTTTTTTCTTGGGGGGATAAAAAAGATAGGGAATCGCAGACCACGTGAAGACACAAAACTGATCGCCAATTCTCGCTGGAGTGAATCAGCCTATTGGGTGCGCCTCCGCTTCCGGATGCT
>JGI24022J15233_10009794_pt1 | contig 10814 bp, 11 predicted proteins | sample Ectturendosymbi2_FD_15233 | JGI IMG/M metagenome (IMG submission 15233)
GCAACTGGACGACCATCTTGTGACAACACAGCAGCCAGCGCAAAGTCGGATGCATCCGTCTCGACTTCGAAGGGTACGCCGTCCTGAATAGAGCCCAGACTGGCGTTACATAGATCATTTTTCAACGTTTTGAATGCAATCACAGCTTCGTTGCTGAGAGGAAAGGCCTTGCAATGCAAGAGGGGACCTGCTTTCTTCGAGAAGTTCGGTATCCATTTACCGTAATATGCAAACAGACCACACACTCGTTTCAGCTCTTTCGCACAAGTCGGTTCAGGCAGGTCTAGTAGAACTCGCAAACGTTTAGGGTCTGGCTTGATTTGTTTGTAGGCTACTAGGTAACCAAGCATCTCGAGTTCAGTTACGCGAAATTTTGGCTTTTCTTCGTTAATGGTTAAATTACACGGAGCAGCAGCGGCTTCAAGCAAGCATCTCAGATTTCTGTCATGCTCTTCAAGAGTTTCGCCAGTAACGGTCAAGTCATCAAGGTAGGCGTAGACTTTCTTAAGACGGTGTTTCTTAATAAATTCGTTTATAGAGCGTTGGAAGGCAGAGACGCCGTTGGTAACACCAAACGGCAAGCGTTTGTACTGAAAAAGCTGACCATCAGCTTCAAATGCGGTGTAGTGCCGTTCTTCAGCTAACAGCGGCACTTGGTGATACGCCAATCGAAGGTCAATAGAGCTGAAGTACTTGTCACGCGCTATTCGGTTAACCAAGTCCTCTATGTTAGGAAGCGGGTATGCGTCCAGCAAGTTACAGCGGTTAATGGTAACAGAATAGTCTAAGACCAACCTTTTCTTTTCACCTTGTTACACAACAAGAACTTGCGCTCTCCAAGGGGACCTGGCAGGTTCAATGATATCCGCACCCAGCAGTCGCTGCACTTCAGATTTGATAAACTTCTTATCTTCAGAGTTATAACGTCGCGAGGGAGCAGCAATGGGTTTGCAATCTGGAAGAAGGAACTCAAATAGACGCGGAGGCTGCAAATCGGCAGCAGCGGTAGCTGTGTGAGTAGCATTAGAGAGTTCGGACGAGGCAGCTATCGTTAAGGCCTTTTTTTGTCCATTCATCACAAATGTAACGGAAGAATGCAGTTTAAGAAATGTTTGACCTACTATGACATCGGCACAGAGATGCTTCAACACTCTGAAATTAGATGACGTGTAGGTTTGGTCGAGGAGTTTTAAATCTGCCGTAGTCTTTCCGAGGGTTTCAACAGTGATTTCTGACGAAGCCATACCGATTGAAGACCTCTCTCCATTCACAGGTAGGTTCAGTCAATCGCAAACATCGAGGTGGATTAAGTTTTCAGACGCGCCAGAGTCAACGAGAACCTGTACAGGGGAGTCGTTCAACGTCCCAGGTATGACGGCAGATGCTAAAGTTGAGGGAGCTGAAGCAAGAAAGGTCGATGCACAGACTGAGCAGGAGCAGTGAAAGCAACCGAAGGCACATCAGTTGATAAATCTTTCGACCGGCAGACACGGGCAAAATGACCCCGTTTTCCAAAAAAACGACAGGAAGCATTGCGAGCAGGGCACGAATATCGGTTTCGATGAGTGTCTAAACTGCAGAAAAAGCACGATACGACCTTAGCAACAGGCCGTTTGACATTGAGCGCTTTCAGATTTTGAACGATCCTGTCGTAGATCTCTGCTTCCTCGACGTGAGGGTAAACAGCAGGAGAGAGACAGTTAATAATTATACGCCTTTTGTTCACGGCAGGATCGTCTTCTCTTCGTAGTTCTTGCAACGTAGAGATGAAATCTTCGACTGTTCGCAACCAGAAGTTAAACACGCTAGCAGCATCAGCCTGCCCAGGCCCAATGCGTAGCTTGCGAGTACGAAGTAAATGCTTATCCGTATTTTGTTGATCAAATTGTGACACGCGAAACCTACACGATCGACATACAGTTTTTGTCTCCTCGCTGGAGTAAGGCAAATTGCGTTGCCGAACAAAGTGGTAAAGTCGTGCATAACCAGGGTGGCCGAGTGATTCGTGCAATTGGTGGAGAGGCATACAGGGCGCAAGGGCACACGAACGAGATAAGGCATCAGGTGCAACGTTATAAACACCGGGCTTATGGCGGATGTCATAATGAAGTTGGCTGAATTCCAAACGCCACGAAAGAATTTTAGCATTTAATTTTACCGCGGTTCGTTTGCGAGAACATGAACGAGACGGATTCCTGATCGGTAACAATAGTGAAATGGCGTCCTTCAAGAAAGTGCAGCCATATGCGTACCGCCTCGATTATTGCGGTTGCTTCTTTCTCGACAGCCGAATACCGCTTTTCACAAGCAGAAAGAGTTCGCGACATAAACGCAACTGGACGACCATCTTGTGACAACACAGCAACCAGCGCAAAGTCGGATGCATCCGTCTCGACTTCGAAGGGTACGCCGTCCTGAATAGAGCCCAGACTAGCGTTACATAGATCATTTTCAACGTTTTGAATGCAATCACAGCTTCGTTGCTGAGAGGAAAGGCCTTGCAATGCAAGAGGGGACCTGCTTTCTTCGAGAAGTTCGGTATCCATTTCGCGTAATATGCAAACATACCAGACACTCATTTCAGCTGTTTTGCACAAGTCGGTTCTGGCAGGTCTAGTAGAGCGTGCAGACGTTTAGGGTCTGGCTTGATTTGTTTGTAGGCCACTAGGTAACCAAGCATCTCGAGTTCAGTTACGCGAAATTGACTTTTCTTCGTTAAAGATTAAATTACACGCAGCAGCGGCGTCAAGCAAGCATCTCAGATTTCTGTCATGCTCTAAGAGTTTCGCCAGTAACGGTCAAGTCATCAAGGTAGGCGTAGACTTTCTTAAGACGGTGTTTCCTAATAAATTCGTTTATAGAGTGTTGGAAGGCAGAGACGCCGGTAACACCAAACGGCAAGCGTTTGTACTGAAAAAGCTGACCATCAGCTTCAAAGGCGGTGTAGTGCCGTTCTTCTAACAGCGGCACTTGGTGATTAGTTCAATTGACCCAATTGAACTAAAGTATTTGTCCCGCGCTATTCGGTTAACCAAGTCCTCTGTTAGGAAGCGGGTAGGCATCCAGCAAGGTAAAGCGGTTAATGATAACAGAATAGTCGATGACCAACCTTTTTTTTTCACCTTGTTTCACAACAAGAACTTGCGCTCTCCAAGGGGACCTGGCAGGTTCAATGATATCCGCATCCAGCAGTTGCTGCACTTCATATTTCGCCACAACTATAGCAGTTGTTTCGGTAAGACTAAAACGTCTAATTGCTGGTTCATTTCTCTAGCCTAGGCATTTCTATTAGTATATTTTTGTTTTGAAACCTGCAGCAAAAACAAGCGATTTTTCACAAACCGTGCTTTTATTTAAAGTAATTTCCACGTCTTTTAAGGTAGCATCTTCTGATTTTCCACTGGTTGATGAAGAAAAGCATTTTTTATCAATCACGGAATCCAGCTTGGACATTTTAAACAGAGAATCTTCGCTAGTCATACCTGTTTTAAAATACAGATAATGGGTTGAAATAATTCAGTTGCAAATTATAATGCAGTAATTTTTAGGGGGCTACACAGTCGAACCGTGATAGCGTAGCACCTTTTTAGGAAAACACAGTATACTATTTACTTACGTTTCATAAATTTTTCTTGGAAAACAAGTTACGAAGTCTTAGGATTTTCGCAGGATTGTGGAAAAGCGTATGGTTTCTGTCCGGGCGTACATATCTGACTACACATCTAGTAAGTATCTAAAACAGGAGTAAAGCTTAAGTTGAAAGATTGCCAACATTTTTTGTATCGGGGCGGCGCAATGTATTTTATATTGTGGTATTCGGGATCCCATCAGGCTCATTCAACCTTGGAAACACCTTCCTTCGTGCATAATTTCTTATCACATTAAAATGCGAAAGCGCACCAAAGCTCGCTGTGATTTTATCGCACATTTTTTCATATTTTTGCAATACCACTAGCTACAAACATTACATGGTTCTATTTGATTTGCGTAAACAAGATGGGTACCAATTTTCAAGTAGTGCCGATTTCACAAACAAACAAACATTCCCAAAACATTTTCGTCATATGCATTCGTAAGACTTTGTATCCTTACACTCTGACCGTCAAAACTCTTGTGCAAGAAATATATGTTTGCAACTACGCAGCATTTGTAAGTTTTACTGCACAAATGATCATATCCCGAACTTCCTTATTGCACACAGCGGTTTCACTAATTTGTTCCAGAGATGTTTGCATCAGAATGACAAGGTCGGACACTCAGTAACATAGGTGTAGGAGCAGGCAAATTTTTGGAGGTGCGAAGAATTCCGAAAAATTTTGTGCGCCAAAAATTCCATGAAGTTCGAAAAAGGCCTTCAATTTATCGAACACCTAACTTATTTCGAAAAAAAAAGTCAAATTCAGATATATGTAATTCAGTCTCATTTGAAGGTGCCGAAATGCCTGTGCCCGAATTTTCTGGGATTTTGCCCGGATTTTTGACAAATCAAAACTTTTGGGGATGCTCTTGCACCCCCTGCACCCCAGTTCCCACACCACTGCAGCAAGGTATTTTGAAGATGCTGTAGTTTATAACGGAAAAGTAAAAATGCAGAAAAATAGTGTGGGGACTCTTGTATCTCTGAACCCCCGCTTGGAATATGGTGAGGGGGCAGGGCCACCCCAACACCCCTTGTTCCGCCACATACGATCTTTTCTTCCGCTGGCATAACAACAGGATGCGCATTAAAAACCGTCGCCTCTAAACAATTATATCCAGTTGGAATATGTAAAACATTTACACCTGCTGCTTTTCCAATCAAGTACGACAGGACCCAGCAGGCGTGAGTTAGCCCAGTCGCCTCAATAAACGTGCATACATGATAGAAGGCATACATAATCCAGGTATTGAGGAAATGCACCGGATACTTGGCGGCAACGATTTGCGGCATGAGTTGTGCTACTATGACGACGAGAATGCACGTGAGGAAGCCAGTCTCCAGTAAGCTCGCCTGCGTTTAGACGAACATCAAACAGCATGTGCAAAAATACTATTTTCCGTTACATACACTCTCTCACACTGCTTCGTTGGACTTACGTATAGCCAATGAGGCACGCGAAAGAGGAAGTCGCTCTCTAAGTTCTTTAAATGGATGGTGGTCAACTTAGCTATAAAAAACACCAAAAAGACCACCAGCACCTGCAAAAAAAGTATAATAATAAATGTACATATGATTTTCAAATCCTTTAAAGAAATATGTAGACAACTACTTGTACCACCGTAAGACTACTTGTACTTCCGTACATTCTAGCAACAATGAAAATTTGCGCAGAGACATTTTAACAAGCAGTAATATGGATCAAAGTAGTACTTGGCGTAACGAAGAATGGTATTTAGCGTTCTACATGGTCACAACCACAAGCAACGATTGTAGTCGTTCAGATAATGGAAAGTGTTTTTTTACGGTAAACAAAGGAACTTTCTACAAGGTAGCAACTTCCACTTGCCTGTCTTCCCATCAGAAACCTCTCGACGTTGTCTTCTTTGCTCGCGATTTGACCGATGATGTAAGCACGTCTATGCGAGTGTTTATAAGCGTCAGGATGCTGTCGCTTGAGTTCCACTAAAGAGATTTGGAGCCCTGCGAATAAGTTAATTATGCATTTGTAGCAGTTTACAGTATTTTAAAACACTGTTCCACGACATGTCGTAAATTTTGTCTCTGGACCTTCTGGATTACGTCACCTGCACAAACTGTTTTTTTGAGTTGAAATGTAGCCTATTGTTTATTTTGACTTAATTTTTAACCCACAATCTCTTGGGATACTTTTTCCCAATCAATTTTTGGTGTGTTAATGAGTTCCTCTCAAGATTTTTGCCAAAGGCATCCTCGGTCAACGACAACAGTCTGACAATTTCCAAAATTTTGGCGTAGTCAAAATCACCTAATTCCAATTCTTAGATGACACTGTCAATTTATATCTTAGAGAGTGCCAGCACTGCTATTTGATACAATGAAAAAAATTGCCACAATAAAGCTCTTCCCACCTTCGACGATTCCTAACAACGTAAGGCAGACCACCAACAAGAAAAACGCTGCAGGTCCAGGAACGACTGGCCAGAATCCTGTATCCCCATCGAATATCGCGTATACTGTGACAACGGTAGAAAAGATCAGCAGTGAAAAACTTCCAACGTACTTGATGCAGTCGAAAGCAGACGACTGTTTCAGTTCCACCATAACAAAAAGTAGTATTTTCAACTAACCAACATAAAGCCCGACAGCTGGCGTCAACACTAAACATGAAAATGTATGAACATTCTCCATCAGCCCTGACAAGTTTAAGTCAGCAACAGTCGTTAACAGTTTTACCAAAATCTTTGCTCTCTTCAAAGTCTTCGCCTAACGCAAAGGTAAGAAGTAGAACGAACAAGAAACTTTAGAAACCAGAGTCCTCCAGTAAAGCTAAACGCACAACCACTTCAGCAGGCGTTCATTTGCAAGCCTATTCGTCACCTTCAGATCACAACTCTTGTTTGTATTAAGGTAGGCCTACATTGTTTGAATTTGTCCAGTCAAGGTCCCCCAAATTTCGTGGTAGGACTCAGTTTATTTTGCATCAATAATTGGCGCCTTTGCATTACGAACATAAATAAAATACTTTCGGGCATAAAGATAAATCTGTTAAATCCAGCAACTTCATCATGTCTTTCTCAAAACAAAAGCAGGACCTTACTAAGGAAATTGTTTGCCCTCAACTGGACAACCTCATACTGTTGTAGTTGTAACAATGAGTAGAATAACGTATACTTCCAAATACATATAAAAGCATGATAAAGAAAGCCGAGATTTTGGTGGATGATACGTCCGTACTATTTCACTGATGAAACGTGCTTTTATGTTTCAGCATGTGACAATTGTGTCAAAGGACATTATGTATTCATAACGTATCTCGCAGACCAGGCCGACCCAATCTTCTCTTCAAGGATGCAGCCAAGCGTGACTGTACTGAGGTTAGTATTCCCCTGTGCTCGTGGGAGACGATGGCTGCGGACGCCGGACAGTGAGGCATGGCGTGATGCCCTTGGGAAGGTTTTCAAATTTTCTCCAACACTTACCTTCATAGGTTAGAGAATCGCCGAGTTCGTCGGCATCTACGACGGGAAAGGCTATGATAAGTTGCATGGTTGTCAGAAGGATTTTTTCCAGGGGGGCCAATAGTGGATTTTTCCAGGCGATAGCCAAAAGCATATTTTCCAGGGGAGGCTACAGTGGTGAAATTTCATTTTATCAACTCGAAACCTAGAGACAAACGGTTTTCTGCTAAAAAGTTCATAGGAAAATATTATATTTTAAAATTCAGGAGGGGGCTTGACTTCCTGACCCTCCTTCCGACGCTCATGATGAGTTGGTAATTTTGGTCATTCGAAACTGCTGGCCACCTCGACGCAAAACGCGGTCGACTAATGCGTAAATGTCTCGATTCAACCAACAGTTCAGGCACTGCTGTTTCTCATGCTTAATTGGATGTTTTTTCACGAGGCAAGCCGAGTAATGCCAATTGGCAGCATAACCTAAAAGACCAGCGTAGACCATAGGCGTAGCCAGGGGGAGCAGGGCGCCATCACCCCAATTTTTAGCATATCTAATCATTTTGCGCTTTGAGAAGCGGTGTCCCAAACAAAAATACTATTGCTCGCCCAAAGTCAAACATTTTGTCCCAAAAAAAAATTTTGGCCCTCCCCAAAATTTTGGGCAGGATACGCCACTGGCTTAGACTCAATGTTTGCTTGTTTAAGTATGACCAGCACGGGGAACCATTAGAGCAAAGAATAAGTTTACTGTCTTTGCAGGTCGTTTTTATGACCTGTTGGCACTGGCACCAAGTTCAGCTGACCACTCTTACTCTAAGCGCATTTGCTTTTTGACACACTAGGTGTTTTTTCTTCGCATAATGGCTATCGTATCTGGCTTCCTGGGCCAAAATTTTCCCAAAACTGCCTTAGCGAATTAGCCCTTACTTACGTATGCGTACACCTGTCGTAAATGTCTTGGAACGTTGACGAAAAAACAAACATACTGGTTTAGTTTTGCCTGCTGTGAACGCTCGACTGTGTGCGGGTGAAGCATTATTATAAGGAATTGGCAATATTGTATTTAAGCGTCTGCAACACATTTCGTTTTCGAAATATCGCAACAGTTGATTGGAATATGATTGCCTTAACTTCGTAATTAGAGCCATGGCAAAGACTGTTCCGCATAAAATATTCGTTCCACCAATATTGCATAGGGTAAAAGTGCTTTCACAGAGAAATGCTGAGGAAACTCCGTAAATCAGCAAAATTCCATTTTGGAGAGTTATTGTTTCAAATTACCCCGCACCGACAGGTCTCACTACATCTTTGATTCTATCACTGTGCAACACCAAAAAGCTTTGGAGGTAAGATAAAACACATGCTTTCCCATTTTTCAGGATCAACTGGGGTCTAAAGTCGCACAGCGCGTTTTGTAACAATAAATTTTGTAATTTTCGCCATCTGGCGTAGTGTTTATCTAACTCCAATGAGCTGGCTGAACTGGACAACGAACGAGTTGAGCAAAAAGTAGAGATCATCTCCACCTGCAAGAAAGGGATCCTTCTTTCTCGAGGATATCCCTGCATTAAGCGTTACCCTGCCACTAGTAAGGCTAACTGATTATATTCACCCTGCAAACGTAGATATAGCGTACACGTCTGCCAAAAACACTCCACTTCAGATTACTGCGCTAAAGTGTAAAAGCAAAAGCTGGTCAACCTTTCTGGTGCCAACGAAATCACATTCGCGTAAATGAAAAATGGTTTGTGTTCTGCCAGATACATAATGATTAGACGGAACTGAACGCAACGTTGCGTAAGCATTAAGCATGTAGCCAAAGCCTGCGCTGGGTTACAAAGAGCGTTTCAAAATCCTCGACACAGCATGTACAAAGAGGCGTTTTTTCATTAAGCATTCTATATTGTCCCTAAACTTCAAAGAGAAATATGCAATACCAACCTTGGGAACAACGCACATACAATCACAATAAAGCAAAAGTCATGAAAGTTCTGAAGACCCACTTAAGTTAATGGCTATCACAGTGGCGTAGAGTTGTTGCGTGGGAGCTTTTTCCGGCTTTGATGAAGCTTTCAAACGTTGCATCCTGTTTCAGGACAAGCTTAACTAGTGGACGCTCTCTGAATCATCGCATCATATCTAAATTTTGGATTGCACAAGATTTAGCACATTTGTTTCTTATGACTTAACATTTGTTGCATGCCGTCGATAATTTTGGCCACGATCCTATTTACTATGTGAAAATTAAATCTGAATCCCAACTATTTCATTTCTAATTACACCCATCCAAATCTGGGCGAAAAGTCTGGCCTAAAATTACCTAATGCTTATCACGATGGCAAGCGCAGCCATCATTTGAACTCATAAGATAGCAGACTTTCAAAATAGCTATTTCTTGTAAGGCATATTAGGCTAATGCACGTAATTTAGTTTTTGGACCATTTTAATTAAGATAATTTGGGCATAAGTTTTTAAAAAAAGTTGCTTCCTGTTCTACAATTAACCAGGCAGCTTATGCATGTTTAAAACATTTTGAAAACTTCTTTTGAAAAGCGTTCACAGGGATATTACACAGGACAGTTTCTTCAAAGAATATTTGTCGAAAAGACCCTACGTTTGGTAATTGCAATTGTAAAGCTACTTAACTCTTTGGCGGCTCGGAGAATGGTTTGGCATTCTTTTCATTTTTGGCAGATTCGCTTACAACAAAGAGGTTAGTTTACACCTGCATGTAGCAAATCACCCGCCTGATTGATGAGGCAGGAACAACAGTCTTCTGCAATGTGACAACACGCTAAAATCTTTAAACTGGTTGTTAGAGACTAAGCGTGAACACCACCTGCTCTGCTCATGATAGATCCTCTGGTGAAGAGAAGTTTTTTCTCTGTTCTGACGTGGCTGTTTCGATAGCATGTTGGAAAACTTAATTGATCCCTTAAACTAAAAATGTCAAAATTTACAGAAAATGCGATATCATGATGCAGCCAGCAGCTCTCTGCGGCATACACGCTTAGGCGATACTGAGTATTGCGTGAACAGGTTGGAATGAAACGAAGAAAAGCGCCAACAACGAGCGGTTAACGAAAGCTGACATTCCCTTTATACTTTGAAAACATGTTTCTGTTTTGCAACTATTCAATTCTCATCGTAAAACCAGTACGACAAACGTCTTCTTGGCGCTCTGCAAGCTTGAGATTTGAGAGTATATAGACAGTGACCGCGTCATGGAAAGTTACTAGTAGAGCTTCCAACGTCACAGCTACTACAGCGCGGAAGTTATAAGCAACAGGCCAAATACGCGTACTAATACACGCGATATACATTCGAGACCAAGAGCTTGGCAGCGACGCTACTTATTTGGTTTCATTATAAGCTTCCTAAGGGAAGGAAAGAAATTTATTTTGCTATTCACTCTAATAATCTTGCAACACAACCATTGCGCCTTTATGTGAAGTGTAGTGCGTGGCAACACTTCGGTGTGCTGAAAAGTGCGACGAGTCCGACTCAAATACATAGATCAGCAGTGATGAAACACTGTCTAAAGTAGGCCTACGGTTCAGTGGGCACCATTGGCTGCTTTCAAATAACTACAACTCAATTTTTTAGATCAGTTCTTTACCTAAGATAAATTTACACATGGGGGCATGAGCGTCGGAAGGGGGGATTTCGAAATTTGTAGCAAAAAAGGTTTTCTTATGGTTTCGAGTGGGAAAAAACAAATATCACCACTTTTGGCCTCT
>JGI24022J15233_10009798_pt1 | contig 10812 bp, 9 predicted proteins | sample Ectturendosymbi2_FD_15233 | JGI IMG/M metagenome (IMG submission 15233)
TTTTCCCCCTTCCCAAAATATTTGGCCCAAAATTTTTGGGTTGGCTACGCCACTGCATCCGTTCTCTCTAGAGCAATGCTTTAAGTTTTTTGAAGAACTGAAGCGGTTTCTTAAATGTCTGCAACGGCCTCTGAAGATACAGACAGCTTGACCGAGTAGTATAGTGTTACGCTTGCAACTGAAGTTGGCTGGAAGCGAGTGAACACGAGTAGATTTTGATAACGAGGAATCAGGCTTTGTTTTGGAAAACGCAGCCCTTGAGCTGGAATTGAAAGTAATGCTGCAGCTGTTGAAATGGTAGCTTTGACAATGTCTGTGGAAAAAGGTTTAAAGGACCTTGTTTGCACAACAAAGTTTCAGAAACAGCTTGAGAAAACCTATCAAAGATGTACTGGCTTTTGAGCAGAGGCCTTGCTGAATTTAATACTGTTCCGGAGATTGTAAAAGCAGAAAAGCCGTTGCCTGGTCGGTTAGTTGTTAGGATTCCAAAAGACAGAAAGTTTTCTTGAACCGCTCCATTACTATGACTTCCAGGACACGGCGAAAAGTCATCACTTGCTCTCATTATTCGCGTGTTTCTGTCAATCATTGCCTTCAAGTTTGACGCAGTTGAGCTTTTCTTGGAAAAAATTGAAATTTATATTAACCTCTCCTTTCGAGAGCAGCACGGTTTCCATATTGTGGTACTTATCGCCTTCCATACGCGAAACGTCTTCTGTTCGAAACTGAGCGTAAGAAACGTTGTCTTTCTAGGACTTGCACATTTGCAAGGGCAGCTATTGTTGCTAGGAAAAATGTGTCGAATGGAAAAAAAAAATTTCAACCACTTGAAGTATTGAGTTTTTCTGAGTGTAAGCGTTGTTATCTAGCAGCGCCAATGAAGGCATGTTTTCATCAATATTATCGGTCATTTTCACCGGTTTCACCACAGTATAATCATGCATCCCGTCAAAGGATATACACTCCAAAGCCGTTAAGGCAAACGCCCCCTACGAGTTACACACATTTCCACTGCAGAAGTTCAAAATAGTTTTGCGTCAAGGACTGGAACCGCCGTCAAACCTGCAGTATGCGTTTGCGATTCCACAGCGCGAACTCCATCGCAAACGCTGCAAATTTCAGATGGAAATTCCGATAAAGCTGACCCTGCTGTCAATCTACCTAGTGTGGTGGTTACCATGTTCGCCTTGCAGGCGAAAGGTCCAAAGTTTGATCCTTGGCGGAAACAAACGAAAATGTTTTGACTTATTCAGATACGCTACAATGCAATGACAGTTGGTTCGAGCAAGCCTTTCAAATAACAATTATGATGAAGAAAACGGTGATAAAATTTCATGACTTGCACTGCGATCAAAATATCGTTACCAAACAATCATCCTCGCTTAATCTGTTTCTTTTTCGAACAAGGGCACGAACCTCACCAGCATCAATTAATTGCGAGGCTTGCATGTCATTTTCCTTCTTTCTTCACAGATCAAGAATTTAAAAGCTGCGTTTCTCTGATTCGTCTAAAAATTTAGGCTTTTTGGATTCACATTGCACAAGAGTGGAAATGCATGAATTTCAACCTCGATTTAAATCTGCAGATTTAATTGCTGCTTAAATCGAAGAAAAACTTTGACAAGCCACTGCCGCTCCAAATATTACATTTTGCGACCTATCGTGAGACCTTTAGACTTCGTGTTTTTAAATATCGAAATCTGAAAGCGCTTTTGCGTTTGTTTCCATGGTTTCCGCAGTGTAGCCTAATGGTTAGCGAGTTCACCAAATACGCGTAAGATTGTCAATTCAAGCCTGGACGGAAAGATTTTTTACGGACCTGCTTTTGTTCAAGTATTGCGGTTTCTAGAGATGTATTTGACGCGTGTTGTGAGTGGCTTACCCTCGGATGCATTGTTTGACGAAATAATTCAAGTGGAACACACGGCAAATACTTCAAACGGAAATATTGACGCTGTGTAGACATGCTCCCTACATCAGAAAATCAATGACATGTGTTGGGCAGAGAAAAATCGTCAGCGATCGTTGCTGACTCAAACAGGCTCATGATTTTAGTGGGTCAAATTAATTACAGTTTACTTGACAAAGCCGAACAGATTCAACTCCCTTCGACGACATTGTGTGGTCGAAACAGTGATCCATTCGACGAATTGGCGCAGTTTCCGTAGTGTAGTGGTTATCACGTTCGCCTAACACGCGAAAGGTCCTCAGTTCGAGCCTGGGCGGAAACAACCTTTTTATATAAATACCCCTCATCGTCATCTTGCAAAGCCTGGGCGAGAGGGCCATCTTGCAAAGCCTGGGTGAGAGGGGTTTTGCTGACACATCACCATCGATTGAGGAGGTTTGCGCCTGCAGGTCAGATCCTGCAAAGTCTGCGGTGAAATTAAACAGTTCACAATGATCAGTCACGCCATGCGTTGTCACACACAGCACAATAAAAATTGTCAGGTAGCCAACAAAGTTCAAAGCAATGTAGTTGTAGAGTACGCATTTTCAATTGTTAGAAAGAAAATAGATTTTGAAACAACAAAGTGTTAAAAAGTTATTCTGGGTGGTTATGTCGTGGCCTAAAACCACAATCAGTGATTGATGAGAATTCGATTTCAGATGCGTTTTTGTTCAAAGTAAACGTAATGCTTAACATGTCTGTGCTTGCAAAATGAAATTGTTGCTCAGAACATTTTCTTGTTCGAAGCTGCTTAAACTAAACATATTCCAAAATATGCTTTGAGAAAAAAATGACAAAATATTACACGTTTCAGAAAACGGCAAAAGAAGAAATTTTTTGAAAACTCGCAGGAATAGACAAACCTGCCAGGACTCGAATCCGGAACCACTGTATTAGAAGTCCAGCGCGCTAATCCATTGCGCTAATCCAAATCCAAATTCTCTACCTGAGTTAAGCGAAAATTAAAAATAACATGTTTTTTGCAGAACCTCTTGTATACTGCCACTTTCTGTAAAACATTATTTTAGTTCGTGTTCATACTGGGGACCTTCTTTCAAAAACATTTGACGAGTCATCTTCCACGTCTGCTTTCAAAGTCTGAACGGCTAGATGGCACAAAATTTTTCAATTTCTTTAGTTTAATAGTAAACACAAGAAACATTGTGACAGAAGAGGCAAAGAAACAGAAATCAGCACTGAAAGAATTGCTGCAAAATTTGTGCCTTGAAAATGGATGCATACACAGGGATTCGAGTAAATTCATTTGCCGTAAACGTCGGTTATCTTGGTGGATGATGGTACAGTCAAAACTAAAACTTACTCTGTTACCGATGCAAGTCTGAACATGCAAGTGACTTCTTAGAAAAGCTCGTGTCAGACATGCGGTCCTAGGTGGCGGAACTGGGCGTGCCGCATGGGCCTAGACCCCCACGTTTTAATCACTTTTAAATGCTTTTTACGTCACAGTTGCCTATTCAGACCACGAAAATTTTCCATAGTATGTTTGGCATGCACTTGTGCCCCCCCCACGTTCAAAAACGCTCCCCACTCATGCGTGCTGTGTGGCGTTCATACACTTCAATTGGCAATACGTGATATTTTACGAAGAGTTTTACGAAGTTCCAAGCTTTATGATAAAAATTAGGAAAGTAATTGCAACTGCTTCCAAACGCCCTGGATAGATTGCATCATTAAGAGATGTGACAGAATTTTCTGCAATTATTGAGCAAGAAACACGTTGGAGTTCAAACAACATGCTTACGACCAAAATCTACTCTGGTTGGCATGGCAAATCCACAAATCAATGTACAGTAAGTAATAGGCAATGGGATCATGTGAACCCTTTAAACGGTTTGCTTCGTAAACCTTTTAAGTCAACTACAGGGTGCAGAAAGATTTAATTCCTGACATTAAAAAAAAATTCAAATAAGTCCAGCAGTGTGGCGGAAAGCATGATAAAATCTATGGAGCGGAGAGAGGCAAACTTGTTTAAGAACAACTTTTTCTAGATGCTGTTTATTGCCATGCAATTCCCTGTGTAAGGATGATGCTCATAAATATTCAGAAGGTCAACGAAAAAGAAGCTATCTGCGATCTACCTTTCAAGAGACATGGCTTTCTTGAAGACCAGGAAAAATACGAACTCGCTTCAGTGTCCTCATCTTCCACTAATTCCCATGTTGATGAATTTAGCTTTGATAAGCATCTCGACAAGTTGAAAAAATCAAAGCGCAGTCGCTTCGAATCAGTGCAGTGTTGCAACCTCTCTGGTGGCGTTGCGTTGATTGTGTGATTCAGCACGAACGGGATGTGCGCGAAGAATAACACCATTATATATGTAACGCGAGCAAGCAATAGTAAGAGAGATTGCGACGTGGTAGCTCTGCCGATATTAACGTGTGAACGATTGAACATGATGACTAGTGTACGCGAAGAGAGATTGCGACGCATGATCTCTATTGTTGCTTGCTGCCACAGTGTGAAACTTTGCGCACATACCGCTCGGGATTTCCGATCGCAACAGCAGCATTACACTATTCTGGATGCAACTGCCAGATTTAGAAAATATTTTCCCATTATCTGCATTAAGTGGAAAAAATCGGCAGTTCCTCAAAACTCTGTTTTTCCAGGCCACACAACGCTACCTTCCAACCTTTCGGTAGGTTGCAGAGATTGTCACTGCTTTCACACCAATGTAGGGTAGCGATGAGCAGGTCTTTTCCGCATCGTGCATACTGATGTCAGACTTGTGAGCGCCGGTGAAAGACAACTCGGTGGAAGCAACTTTGCTTTTAAAAACTAATGTTTCGTCCCCAAATCACTACAGGTACTAGCTAGTGCATGATAAAGTAACAGATAGAGTGCAGAGTGATACTTCATCAATAACACCTGTGAAATTACAAACCGAATCGAAACTGATATTAATCTTTTTTGTATATATATCATGAAGTTGCTATTGTCCTGTTGATTCGTTCAACAGGCTCAACATCAACCTAAATTTATTACCGCTAAGCTGTCCCCAGTAGGTTAATTGGCGCAGGCAAAACCCAGGAGCGAACGTGTTTCGTGAGCTGTTCTTTTGTGGTTGCTGCTTGCGTCGATTTCTAACTGAGGAACAGCTGGTCACTGGCTAAACAAGGCTCACATTGTAAAGAGACAAGTTATTTCAACTATATTTTCTGGAGTCAAACGCAGTGCAAATCAGGGTTGCCAGGTTGGCCTTTTTGGGGCCAAAATTCAGACATTTGGTCCTAAATAACACTTGTTGGCCCCAAAATTTCTTCTGGCCCTTTGGCTCTTTTTTAGCCCTTTTCTAGGATAGACTGGTCCCATGCAAGAATTAGATCTGACCACCCTGGGTCCTGTCTGAGAAACCATATTTTTTCACTTTTTTGACTAATTGATTGCAGATTTTAACTAAATTCCTATATTTCGAAGGTTTTTGATTACACAATTTTGTTAGGATCCTTAGAATTTCTGAGTTAATGTGAAAGTAAGTTCATCAGAATACCCGTTACTTGCTGCAGTTGTAGAGGTAGCAGTGAGAACTGTTATGTTCTCAACTTACTGTTATTCAGATGGTGCACGTGGTTGTTGGTTTTGTTCAGACTGTTGTTGATCGCTTTAGCACTTATCGAGGATGATAATTTTATCTCAGTTTATGGCTACACATGGAATTTAAGTTGTTCTCTTACGATCTTTCATCACGTACATGTTTTGCTGTTGCGCTACAGCTGTGATTGAGGAATATTGCCATTTAATTAATTGCTAAGCATTGGTTGATTCATATGACTTTGTAACCGCTGATAAATTTGGAAAAAATGGTTGGCCCTTTATTTGGCCGCTTGTCTTAGAATTTGGCTCTTTTCTGCACTGGATTTGGTCCCTTGGCAAAAAGTAAATCTGGCAACCCTGGTGCAAACGGCAAACATGAGCTCGCACTCTCGGTCTTGGCATAAAGTAGTGGCGGCGTGAAACATGATGATGTGAAAGACACGAGTTGATATAAGCTATGCTGACTAAAATGTAAGGCAGAGAGACATAATGACTCAACTTACATTGCGAACAGCAAATGTAAGAACAGAAAGGATGTGCGTGCAACTTTTAACAGGTGAGAAGTGCGGCAGCATCTCTCTTCAACATAAAATCCCGATAAGTTGTAAAAAGTCGTGGCGCAGATCTTGCTTGTTTTATTTATCAAACGCTTCTGATTCTCGACCCAAAGTGGTGGTTCTTAAAGCGAACGTCTTTGTTTACTTACTGTGACGTGGTTTCTTGTGTAAAGTTGGTGTATTCTCCAAGCAACTTGAAGGAAGTAGCAGTAGCTACCTCTGTCCTTCAGCCCAGACTTTCTTCAGACAGTGTTCACCCGCCGTTCAACCCATGATGCTAGGTAACGGAAGGCGGCAGCATGTGACTTTGAGATGACTTCGACCCTGTTTCCGGGTAATGGTGAAAGTCCACTTTGCCTGTCTCTACTTCGATTTCCGTCACTTCTTGCTCCATCTTCGGTGACGTTTCGTTATTTTCTTCTTCTTTCGTTTATCCCCGTGTTTTACAAGGTTCTCTTCAAAATTCGTTGTGAAGTCGGTTAACCTGTGACGTCGATGGCAAAACCGTCGAATAATCATCGCAAAATTATCATGTCATTTCACTTTCGTTTTTTGCGCATTTCATTCAGTTCTTCGTGTTTTATGAGAGGTAGCATTCAAGTGTTTATTTGTCTAGAAATGACTCACAAAAATATAAACCCAAATACAACCTAGTTCGTCAAAGTTGCAGAACACATTGTTCTGGACATGGCGTCTTCATCACCATTCATACATAGAGGATTAGGCGAACATCGTCCGTACACAATGTTCTCAAGTCTTCAGTTAACTTTTCAGTTAAAAGATTTATCACACCCTGCCGCCACATGTCAACCTTAGGACATGGGCGTCGGAAGGGGGGGGGGCAGGGGGAGCCTTGGCGGACACCTGGATTTTGAAAAGTTCAGCAAAAAATGGTTGTTTTCTTAATTTCAAGTGGGAAAAAAATTTCACCACTTTTGGCCCCTCCTGGAAACATTTTGGAAAAATCCCCTAGTGGCCCCCCCTGGAAAAAATCCTTCCGACGCCCATGCGCTAGGACATAACTGATTGCCTTCGCCGTTGAAACTTGAAAGCAATTACCTTTGCGCTTTTCTTCTGTGTTCTATTGACGCATCAGTCTCGCAACCCACGGGAAGAAAATTTACAATTGACATATTTTGAAATCCGGAAACCAGATTTTGGCCAAAAGAATGCTGTAGTAAAGGGTTTTAAGTATCGTTAGAGTGGCGTCCCACTAACGTCGCGCAGAAGAGTTTTTGCCGTCTTTTTAATTCCGTTTTAACGCATCATTGAGCGTACAAATAAGGACATAAGTCTTTGAGGAAACCGGTTGTCAGTCGCGTAGTGAACGCGAAACTTGCAATAACTTGTTTGAAGAATCCAGGGCAATAGCAAAGTGGAGGAAGCAAAGTAAATATTTTAAACAGTTTTCAACTGTTCATATATCCAGACAGCACTCAGCATTGCTGAGTCAGCAACATTCGTGGAAACAAAACCACGGTTTGCAAGCATAATACATACAGTACAACAAAAAGGTGCACTTTTCCATGCAACAACATTCAGGAAAATCTTGAACGCCTGTATAAAGTACACATACAAAGCATACTTCAAAAAACAACGTAATAAACTGATGTTACAAGAAATCAGTTATGTGTAAACATAGGTATGTTGGCAACACACATAGCACAAATAAGAGTGGCACCACCCTTGGCCGTTTTGATTTCTTTTCACTTCATTTACCGATCAAAACTTTAACGTGGCATTACGCAAGTACATCCTGTCGTCACTTTCATTGCCTGCCGAACAAATTCTCCTTGAGCGTTTTGTCGGTATGCCAGAATCTTGCTGGTAAAATTGACCGAAGCAAGTGCAAAGTCTTCTCTTCTTGAACAATTTATGCACCCTTTGCATGAGCACCATACATGAGTGATCATACCGTATTTCTTCGATTGTTAGCCGTCCTTGATTGTAAGCCGCATTTGAAAGCAGGTTACCTAAGCTTCCGACATACATTCGCGTAATAGTACCCTTCGCATTTGATTGGCAACGCTGATCGTGCTGCTTGCACCATCACAAGTGCCATCTGTTCATTATAATTCCTCCTGTGACGGATGTGCACGTGATGCAGAAAAGAATAGAATGCGAAAAGAGAGCTAGGTCGATAAAATGTAGCCAAGGAAAGACTGATCGTCATCTATACCTTTCGATGAGATAAAGAAATACAAAATATAAGCCGTCCTTGACTGGCAGCTGCCCTTGATTATAAGCCGCATGAAATGATGAAAAAAAACTGTATCAACCGCTGCTTACAATCGAATAAATACGGTAGTTGGTATTCTGTAAAAAATTTGCACTCAATTGCAAATTGTGCAACCGTTTATAAATTGCAATGGCAATGATTTAACATCAAAATAAAATATGCTCAGAATTCACCAATACTGTGACATGGTTAAATAAAGTGGAGTTACTCTAACGTGGTTCCAACTGCTATCAATATTTACCTGTGAAAAGTATCATCGACGTCTATTGCTAATGGCGAAAAGCTCTTGTAGTTAATTGTACCTTTTGGACTCATGCCGTTTCCAGAGAAATTACGTTGACGTAATCAGTCTATTGCCTGCACTCTGCACTCGTCGTGGTTAAACCGAAGTGTTCGACTGAACTTTGTTCATTTGAGGACATGCAACACAGCGGCTTGTTCAACCCTAACGTGCACTTGATTCTGAGAAAACAAGATTAAAAATTGCAAACGAGACCAGCCGAGTGATATTGCTCATGCTCATGAAGCATATTCACATGTGTGGTGCAACTTTCAACCTGAAATTTGCCTACAGGTCGATATAGTGGTCGTGGGAAATCAAACCTTAGTAAACGATAATATAAACTCTCGAAGAGTTTCGGAACTGGACAAAGTGCGTGATTGCAAAACGATAATATTAAGTGAAATGCCATTATGACATTTGAGCAGAAACATCAAATGTTCCATTAGATTTTTTCAGCTTTTTTGTATTGAGATGTTGTAAGGCGATTACTCTTACTCACGAAGTGCTACAACGCAGTTGAAAAAAATAGCCACACTGCAATTTATTTCGACTGAGTGTATGTTTGTACTGCCACTAAGCAAAGGCTAGCTACAGAAATCAGGAGAGCAGAAAAAAAACGGAAGTTGTAAGATAAGAGCGTACGTTTGCAATAGCATATCTGCTTGGCAAAAGTAAATCTCAGTGATTTGTAAATCAAAGTATAATGATTCTCTTGTTTGTTTCGAAACGATCTTGCAGATCGAACTGTATGATAGAATTATATTTAGAAATTAACTGGTCGCTGGTACATCAACTCGAATTACAGGCACTCAAATGCACTTGCCTATTGGTCAGATGCAAATTCTTGCTGTCGTACATTGAAGGATGATAGCTTCCATTGTTACTGACGGGGCAGCACTAGTGAGCTGGCAAGCAACACAAGCGATGGCTGCATGTACCATTTTCATTCTTCAAATAGACATGTTGCAAGAAGGCTTTCTGTACCTTTGCAGTTTTTCTGAATTTGTGCTCTATTCACTTTCGTAGAGTGACCACTCTTTAAATGCGTTGCGACTCCTTTTGTCTGCTGAAACCTTTTGTTTGAGCTNACCAGGAGTTAGCAACTGAATCATCCACAGTAACAAGGTTGAGGAGCTGAACTCAAAATTGTAGCATTTCAGAGTTTTCGGTTTCCCAACACAATGTTCAGATTAAGCAATATCGCGGTCCACCCCATCGACCAAGACAATCAGGACAAACATGTGCGTTTCACTTTCTTCTGTCGCAACTTTTGCGGCTTGCATCGGACATGACTACTGACCTATTACGTAAGTATTTCTTTCACGCTGGAAAGAACAATAGACAAAGCTGTCGCCAGAAAACATTTTAAAGATAATTTGTTATCTCAACAGCTGACGTAGTTTGATATTTCAGCCAGGGTAGCGTGGGTAGCTCTTAGTTACGTTGCACTTTAGCCCAAGTATTTTTGCTACTTTAGAAGAGTATCTATCGATACTTACTGTACATTGGTGTCGGGATAATTTTTTCCAGGGGTGCCAGCAGTGGTAAGATTTCATTTTTCCACCTCCGACACTAAAAAGAAAAGCAATTTTTTCTACTGAAAAGACAATAAAAAAATCAAATTTCAAAATCTAGGGGGCAACGGACCCATCTCCTTCCGACACCCATGGATACTTAGGTCAATATTTGAAGTAGTCTGCCTGCATGCAGTATTTCCACCGGCCGAAAATAATTAGAACGACACTGAGTTATGCACTGACGTAAGAAGTCCGTAAATATCTTGAACTGCAGCTAACCTGGTCATGTACGCGAAGAACAGAGCACAGTGGCTGCAGTGCAATAGGCTTTGAGACAAGACATTTCTCCCACCTTCCTTGCTAACCGCGGTCTTACGTTCCGTCAGTATAGTCATTAGAGGTATTGAGTAAGTCACTGATGCTATTTTTCGAACGAATCATCTGAACGTGTTTGACTGGTGCGAATATTTCACGATTTTGTCAATAAACGATTTTGTCAGGAAGCCTCTAGCATCCGCAACAGCTTAACACGATGCGATCGCTTTGAATGTGCTTCGGGTATATTGTTATAGTCAATTAAGAGTGAATTTTTGTCTCGTGCGTTGACGTGCATTTACGGCAGCTTCATGATGAAACGTCATTTCCTCTTTCTGGTTCACTGACTTCCAACAAACGTTTCACCTGGACCCAAATACATATGCTACCTGATA
>JGI24022J15233_10009800_pt1 | contig 10812 bp, 8 predicted proteins | sample Ectturendosymbi2_FD_15233 | JGI IMG/M metagenome (IMG submission 15233)
AGCCAGTTGTGAGTTTTAATATTGACTTGTGACCCTGACCTATTACACCTGAATACAGGGGCGTAACGAGGTTAGATGGCGTCCGGGGCAAAAAGCAAGTTTGGCGCCCCCACGTTCGAACCTGAGGTCTTTCGGAAGCAAATTTACTGTGTTGAAGAAGGCACTTGTACGTTGTTGGGACTTTTCGGCGCCAGCAGCAGTGATTCGGCGCCCCCATTGTGATTCGGCTCCCGGGGAATTGTGCCCACATTGCCCCCCTCGTTACGCCCCTGCCTGAATAAGCATTGAGTTAACGATGTAATAATTTAACTGCAATACAAAATTACAAATTTTGCAATCCAGTTTTCTGCAAGAAAATTGGGGAATTCGTAGGTAAACCTGTCATTTAGCCTTTTGACTATTTACACTTTGTCAAACTCATCAACAAACAATTTTGCGCAACATCCTCTACAGATGACGAAAACATGTCATTGTACATTGTAGATACGTGTTTTCACGAGGCTTCACTTTATGATTTGCTTCCAAAGTACGAGCATTATCCACGTTTCGAGCCACTAAGCCTTTCTATTAACAGTTTATAAATCATTTATTTTTTATCGAAGCTTCTGCTTATTCTAACAACTGATAAACTAATTGCAAATGCCGGGCCCTTCGAACTTCAGTGGAGTCCTAGTTTTCAAAGTCTTTCAGAAAGTAAAGTTGGAATCGAATCGAGACCAGTAAAAGATGAAGAAAAAACTGATCACAGTAGAAAAAAAACAATTGTTCTCGTTACACAGCACTTCGACAACTGAAATCCGTTGCACAAATAAATCCCAATCGAGCAGCCGAGTGACGTAGATTTTTACGTCAATTCATGCAAATGTATAGAAAGCGAAAAACACGTTACCAGACATAAAAATGATAAGATGTTACTTTGGTCCAGCATGCAAGTCAAAATTCCAATGTTTGCGTTTTGTTTTAATATTCCTCATATTTCCAATATGTTTCAAGACTATTTCGATTCACATTTTAAAGGTCGGTTACGAACCAGTTTGTAGATTAAATATTAATAATTTACTAGGACATGAAGCTAAAAGTGTTGGCACCTCCAGTATCGTTTCAAACAAACTATTTAAAAATTTTGCATATTTTCCCTCCGTTTTGCAAGGCATATTGAAAGAACTTTCATTGTGGTCTTAATGCACTCATTCGCAAATGCAACATGCCAATGAACCAGTGTAAGATGCAGCATCGAGTTACATACGTACTTGATATTCAAGATGTTCCAAGTAAAGTGGTGCCGTAATCCTCATTGCCACCGCTAGCCACATTTCTGACTTCAGTCTTGGAAATACCTCAAATCCTTTTTGTATATTTTCCTTGGACAGGAACAAAGTCTGAACAAGTAGAGGCGCTGTGAGAATAATCAGCAAGCTTCTACTCGTCAATCAAAAACTTTAAGCTGGAACCAAAAAATCGTAAACGATAAACCAAAATAACTTCAGTGCTTGAGCAAAAATTAATCAATCTTTTGTGACTCCGGCACATTCTAAAAATTTCGCCAAATTCAAAAGGTTATTGTCAGAATAACACTTTTTGTTCAATTTACCATTGGTTGCAAAACAAAAGCTTGTTTAATTTGGAATTAAAACCATTTCGTACAAACAAATCTCTCCAGTTCGAACCTGCACTGCTGTTTCGCATGAAACGGTGCACGACCTTTTGCTGTTGGTCAACAGACCCATCTCTCCAACAATGTTTCCAGATCCGAGGAAATCCTCTTGTTCCATACTATAACTGATGTAAATTTGAATTAGAAAGAGTAACCATGCAGCGCTGAATTTTTTTTCTGGCAACAAGCAGTTAAAAGTAAACACATTTGCTCGTGCAAGAGCCTTACCAGCGTCAAATCTCCTGACCTGAACCTTACCAGTGCTAATCTTTGCGACAAAGTGCATTGAGAGTGAGTGTGATTGATTTTTTTATGCCCAGTATTCATAGTACAAGCGGGAATATGGGCAAAACTTGTTCGTTGACGCACTTCGGTTGGGAAACGTGTGAAAAAACAAAGCGAAGTACTATTCACGTATTCAAATCAACGAGAAATCGATAATAATCTTACCTTGGTGTGTTTTCCAGTGAAGACGGCACAGACTGCCGGGTCGGTGGTCGCGCGCTCCTTGGCCTGGATCCTCCCACGTGGATTCGTTGTATTGTGCCGTGCAACAGGCCGTGCAACTAAAACACCACACATTGCACTGTTGATGCGAGATAGTTTTACGTCCACGAAATGGGCCGACATAACCTTTTCGCTAAAAGGTTGCAAACTATTTTTCTAGATGGCCTGCACGTGCATATAAATTGCGAAATATACTATTGAACATGTGCTTATAATTTGTATTTTGTAGGGCCTAAGATAAGCAGCTCGGACAAGGTGGTAATCTTTACAAGCAGACGATTCAATTGTAGTTTCACTCAGTCAAAAGCTGGTTACTTTGTCAGATTTCTTGTGTTTCATTCGCCCCTAGCAAAGATGATGTAAAATGAATGCATGTTTAGTTACTGAAAAATGCGTGCGATATAAAGCGTACTGCAAAACAAATGACCAAAGGATCGGCATGGAATGAGTGAAAATACAATTCAGCAGGAATTCCCGTTTTAACGTCAGCGTTCACTCATGGTCACGCCGCAGGACTTTGGCGGCTCGAAAAAGTGGTGGGCGTTGTGTTTGTGTGTGTGCAAGCTATCTTTTGAGGTACACGGGCAATGGCAAACTGCTTTTGGCATTTTTTAAAAAATGAGTACTTTTGGTGTAATAAGCCATTCAAATCGAAACCGCTTTAATCGCGAGCAGCAAATTTGAAGACCTAGATCAGCAACATTCTACAGTTTGGAGTGATTATGAACCTGGGCTCTTGGTTATAAAAGGAAGAGAAACTTCGCAGGTGAAGAACTTATCCTTGAGACTTGAAAGTGCTGATCCTAGCAATGCAGTACCGTATTGCAGGATACTTTGGTAGATTATATTTTCTTGAACTTTTAACTGGAATCAAAATTCTCTAGTTGCTTCTTTCAAGAGCTTTCTCATCTCCAGACTTACCCACCTTTATCAACCCGTAAACCACAATATGGACGCCATCAACGGGGTCGTCTTCATGCATAACGATGTCCCCGTAATCGTAATCCATGCACTCGGCGTGCTCTTTCATGAACGCCAGCAGGTCAGCGTTGTCTGCGGTAAAACAAGCCTTTCTTAGCACCAGGACAATTCGTTGGTTGGTTCTTTTCAGGCACGCGGATTGTACTGCACATGTCGCTTGCATAGGCCTCAGCCCAGTTAGCAAAAAGCAAAAGATCGGAAACGTCAATATAAGAGGTTCGATGCAAGACTAGCATTATATTCAAGAGACGCAAATGCTGCACAAGCATCAGTTTCACCTTGTTCGCTCCTTATTTTGTTATAATCGGTTGACTTCGCCAACCGAGCACGTAAACCTGCTTGAACTGTTTGCCCGACGCACAAGAACAGAACTGAAAAATATATCTATAGATATATCAACCATATAGTTGATTTTGCAGTTTAGATTTTTTGTAGTTCGAGTGCGTGATATGACAGGGAATGCGTCGAAATAAGGAACTATGAGAAGAATGATGAACCCAGTGTGAACAAAAGCTTTACGTTGTAGGAAGGCTGTGTCAGGAATTTCTCACAAAGATTTTAAAAACATTTTTCATTCTCATCAAATGCATGGAAAATTGCAACCTACCCACCGCACGATAATGCCTACTTGAGCAGTAGAATCAAGGAACAACTGCGCCATTTCAGACAAGGTTCCTGTTTTTTTGTACAATTGTCTATTGTTTTATTAAAAATCCATGGAGAACAATAGCTTGTCAATTTGTTTGCCGGTTGTTTTTGAGACAGACAATTTTTTTTCTTACCCTCACAATAAGATTGGCTGTAATTAACACACTTCGCGTGGATATCAAAGGAGTTTCTCCATCTGACAAATCATCAGCAGTGCAACATTATGCCGAGGCAAATGAGGCACATGACTCGGCCACCACTCGGTTGACATAGCGTTGGTCTATTAAGTTTTTGCTAATTAATGTATGTAGGCTTTGTTGCGAAGCATGCTTCAGAGCAATGTTTCTACGGGCCTGGCGCAATATTCAAGAAACGCTTGAGACACCTGCTGGATTTTAGCCATAGGATCTCATTAACCCTCAGCAAGGATTTGGGCAGCAGTCCTCCACACTAATTTTTGATTCACAAACGTGAAGGAAACCTTCGTCTCTAGCCGTCTCAGGAAGCAGCAGCTGTTATGTATAGTTATGCATTTTGCGGGAGACTGTTTCTCAGAACACAGTGTTTGATTTCATGTGGTTCGGCTGCTTTTTTTTGAGGCTGTCAATATTTAGTCGCACGCATTTTCCCAGAGTGCTAGCAGTATAAATTTCACGCGCTGAAGCATTAAAAAATGTTTTTTTTCACATGGGTTTAGACAGTTGACAAGCTGAATATATCAAGTCCCTTACGATGCTGCAACATATAGTTAGGACATCAAGGCAGTTCGTTGTACGACTAAAAGCGGTTGTAAACACGTTGTTCGGTCTGAGGCAGCTCGTCGTTTTCAAAAGTTGGACAAAAGAAAAAAAATATTTGGTAGAATGCTTTCCAGAATGCTGATAAATGCTTAAACTTGGTTTCGCCTGCTAGGATTTTTATCAAAAGCTAACTTGACATTTTTATTTAAAATAGACCTTTCATCCAAGAGACGTTTTCTAGCAGTTCTTCAGAAGTAAGAGGTAGGACGGTGGGTGGTATTTCAGCGAGCCTCTTTTGTCGCACTTGCACTCCAAGCTCAAGCAATTGCGTCTCAGTCTCATCCAAAACCCCACCTGGAAACAACATGATTTCGCAACTCCAGCCACGATTTCGATCACCTACACGTTTGGTTTTTACGAGCGTCAAAGCTCATTTTTCAAAACTTGTGGTAAAGTGCCTCCTTTTACCCACAAAAGCTGCTGCTATCTTGACGCAAACACCGTTCTTACGACATGACACGGACAAATCCTGTCGATGGGAATGTAATTAAAACTAATCTTGAGGTTGTACCTAACCATATCGGATAATACGAAAGCACTGTTAACTAACGCTGCCTGTGTCTTTTCGTGTAAGCAAGGATCAAATTGTTAGGTTCTCGATAAGTTACAGAACACTAAAATCATGGTCTGCCATTCTCACGTGACAATCAAAGAATTTATGGTATCAAAGTTTACATATGGGAAATTGATATTTTTGGCATTGTTTTGAAAGCTATGAACGGAGCTTCAAAAATTTTTTTGCAAAACGAAACATATGAGATTTTTATCAACAGACACTCATCTCTTTAGTAAATCTTTAATTATTTTTCATTTACAAGCATCATATTTTTTTTGTACGTTCAAACAATAACCTACGCAAAAATGATAGCTTTTGCTACTTCAGTATGCTTAATGCCCGCAGATCATACAACTTCGTCTCAGAACCGTCGCCAGAAAGTTTCCAATAAGTGGGTTTTGCGTTNGTGCGGGAACGTTGACATNCTAAAAATTGACAAAATCTACACTGATTTATAGTATTTCATATTTCAATTTGAGGGGCTTGGAGTTTGTTTGGNTGGGATAAGACCACCAAAGCCCCCTCCGTGGCAACGGAACTGCCTCGCCTACGAGTCAGCTTGTTCTTTTACGTAAATTGTTTGTTCTACAGTACATTGCTTTCAAAGGAGGCAGATATAAAGCTTGTACGGCAACGCATGTTAAAAAGCATCAGGCATTGCTAAGCCTAAGAAAGTGACTTACAAGCAAGGCAAAATGAGAAAGTAGTCATTCCTAAAGGTATTTTCAAACCAAGCAACACCAAAGATTCAGGCAAATCAGTGCATTATCAACAAATTTACAAACATCTGGTGGGCAGACAAGTTCAGTGAAGTCACATGTTGATAAATTGCCAGTTCTTTGAGCAAGTCTTCAAAAATTTAAACGGGAAACTGCACGTTTTTGACAATGATCGTAAAAATAACAGGCTACAACAACTGACATAAGTGCCCGAACAAGGAGCCGCAATAAATTTTTGTTTTTTTTCAATGATGAAGTCACTGCATGCAAAGTGATTCAGTAAAAATGAAAGGAACAGATCTTGCAAAGCAGACCTGCACGATTTTGCCAACGTCTCCTTCAGGGCCAAGCCATTAAGTTTCAAAAGTAATCTAATTTTTGCCTGCGAAACTCTGCAAAACTACATTAACCTGCTGGCCTCGGGTGATCGATGCTTAGCGATAGCAAGCAGAAATACTAGCTCCGCTGACGACGCTCTATAACTGCTGAGGAAGACCATACCCGCGTATAGCTGGTGAATGGTTTCCCTTGTGTGGTTCAAAATAGTGCGGACTGCGTTTCTGGTTTTCACGCTGATGGCAATTCCAGGATGATCGCGCTGCAGCAATCCTGTTGTGGAAGTAAGGGAAGATAAGCACTGGAATAATCTCAACAAAATTGTGACAATTACAGGGGAGAAAACTCCTAATTGACCAGAACGTGTTAACTCGTTGAAGATCGTAAAAATCGTCTTAATTCTTAGTATACTGTACATTCTGTTGTCGTTTTGATAACTACAGTGCATGTCTAAGTTTTTTTTATGTGTTCCAACAAAGCGAAAACATCTTTACGTTTTTAGCAGTCAAAATGTTTGTTTTTTTTTGCACTTTCCTTGATAACTAAAATCGCTTTTCGAGATATAGAGAACACAGGAAATATTTTTTTAAACAAAAAACACAGGATATATTTTTTAAAGTATTTTAAAAACATTTTTAAACTGCAACACAGGAAATATTTTTTTAAAGAAATAAGTCTCAACATGTATGAAATTTGCATACTGTAGTGTAGAGTAACGACCACCATAATATTTCGATTCACTTGCATACCACTCCTCAGAGCATATAGCCAAAAGAACAACACTTAGTTTATGTCAGTGCTTCTCAACCTTTTTGATGTCGCGGCCCACTTTTCGACGAGACTTTGATTTTGGGCCCACTTCACGAAACACTTGTTTCAGAACTCATGACTAGGCGTAATTATTGCGACTAGGCGTAATTATTGCGTTGTCTCGGAACATTTCGCGGCCCTCCTGAAGGAGCTTCGCGGCCCACCGGTTGAGAAGCGCTGGTTTATGTTATGTTCAAGTGCAGCTGCAGCAATTGCTTAAGCCAACCTCACCCATTTCTCGAGTAACCGCAAGCCTGCTGTGGTCCGAAGCTTCTAGAAGCTTTGCCTGAATCCTTTTGTCTTCGCACACGCTCGTGATCAATTTGGTTGTTTCTTCTTCGGCTGAAACGAACCCTTTGCCCACATTATATCCAAAACTCAACCTGCCGTTTCGAGAGTTCTAGTTAAGNAGCGACAAGGCAAATCTCATAGCTGAGATCCACTAAAAATCAGTGTTTTATCCAACAACGGATAGTTTGGGAACCGACGCGCGCATTTAGATTTTTAGTACAAATCACTTGTTTTGTCATTTTTGCGCTTGATGACCATTGCGGTCAAGGACCGCACATTCACAATAAATGTAAAATTAAGCCTTACCTTTTATTGATCAATCTATTGATGTACTCCACCAACTTCGGCACGAATGTTCTTGACAGTCGAAGGACTCTCGTTGCTCGTAAGGCGCGGAGGGCCTTTGTTACTTTCCCGACCTTTAATACCCTGAGACGTGCAAAAGAAACAAGCAGCAAGAAACACTGCAGAAACAGGAGTTGGTGTAAGCGGCAATCAAAATTGCGTCTTGACGAAGATTGTTGCTGCGAAACAGCGCCGAGCCACGCTCGCTTGATTGGGAATTTACGCTAAGATAATTACGCAAACCCGTTGCTATACTCACTTCACTGTTCGTACAAGACTTCCCGAACCAGTTGAACTTTGAATCGAAAAATCCACGACGACTTCCACATAAGAAATGAGCAAAATAGTTAAATCAAACTGGTTCCATCTGCTCATCAAATACTGATGCCGTCCCAGGCCGATAACCTTTGTGCAGAAATGATGAAGTACCAGCATTCTGCTCCATACAGTGCACCCGGTGTACTCACTAACCGAAATCAAGGCACGGACAAATTATTTCCAAGTTATGCAACACGTTTATTTGCAAACGTGCCTTCAGTGAAATTAGCGATCAAAAAAAAGAAAGAAAACAAGACCTTGCAATTTTTGTTGCATGCTCAATACAACATCCTCTGGCTGGTAAAAGATTTTCACCCACGAATTGATACGAACGTAAACTGCCGACAGAAGCCTGCAAAAATGCCGTTGTGGAATACAACCCTCGTTATTTGGAAATTGATTTTCTGCGCTTGGCCGAAAAGCTCAAAGGATGAGGTCTCAACAACAAAAACTGAACAAACACTTCGACTTAGTGATGTGGGGCAATGGCTTTCATCGAAACCATTCAAGTTTTTTTGTAAATCAGTTGCACAGACCGCAGAAAATGCTTTTTTACCTTCAAAGCCATCTCCAAGGTGTATATTCCGACAAAGATGAAATTGGTTATCTACAAAGAAAGGATGGTCCGATTTAGAAGCAAAACATATCTGCGGCTGCGAGTGCTCATTAATCAACGCACTGTTGCTCACTTGAAGCCAGAGCCACCACTTAAAAGAATTCTCCCAAGTTTCATCGACAGCGAATTCCAGTGCAATCGGCACGATGTTTATGATAATCAAAGTTTGTATCACGATCTCGAAAGCTGGGCTCATAACGAAGCGGTAAACCTTCCTCCTTTGGCGGTTCCTTAAAAGATGAACAGACAATCAGATGTGTGCAATCAGCTTGTATTTTTCGAAACCATCTCATGAAGCCACAGTCATCACTGCACAGATCTGAACGCTCTCTAGCCGTTTTTTTGGTGCAAGTAACGTTTTTAAGACNGGAAGCCAACTTTTCCAGGAACAACATATTACCTGTTAAAGGTCTCAGCAACTTTGTTCACGCTCAACAACCTTTGGTAGATGTATATTACAATATTTCTTGTGAGGGAAATAAAGTCAATGCCTGCTGCACCTGGCTCAATTGCATAAGGTGTTGGATAACACAATTTGGGTAGTTGAGCGGTACTCAGCAGGTTACTAGTTCACTAATTGTAATAAGTAAATCGCTTTTTATGCTTTTTCTTCTGAAAAATGCAAAAAAACAAAACTTTTTAAAAACGACACTATTTTCTTCAATTACAGTAAGTGTTGGGCAACTCCTACCTTTTGGAATGTGGATGCATTAAACCGTTTTACCGCTAGGCTTACCATATGCCATGACTACTGTATTGTTTGAAACACATTTTTTTTGAGTACTTTTTCAACGGTATGTTAACTTGTTGAATACACTGAATGAATTTCGGTTAACTTTTTATGCGGGTCACATGTGATCAAACTTGGGCACTGGCTCATCGAGATGCAATCGCGCACACCATTCAGAGTCTCTTTCAGCGTTATCCGATGTATGAACTGCAACCCATAAGGATCTAATTATATAGCAGTCAGTTCCAACTGCATGTAATCCTCGTAAGTTTTCTTTACGTTGCATTGATATCAGTCCGACTTAAAAAAATTAAAACAGTCAATGCTGACTATTCTGCTCCTGGCCATGCCGATTGGTTCAGGAGCTGGCGAAACATATTTCCTTCCTCCCTGATTTCAGTGCTTCGCTGGTGTTGGAAGGGGATGAATTCGATTTGGTTTGCGACATGCGGTTGGTTTCGTTGCTGGCGGTTACTACCAGAGGCTACTAACTGGAAGATCAACCTATTCGTGATAGGAACACCACCGGTTTTGCCTCTCAACTAAGCGACCTTGTATTGTTGCGCGAGTGGAAGCATTACTGCAGGGAAAGTTTTACCTCGTTTAGTTGGTTGACAGGCCTTCCAGATCAGGCAGTGCGACCTTCATTCCCATATACTTTGATAAGGCAGCCGTTTAGCTGAGCTCTAGTAAAAAAATCAGCGCGAAAGCAGCACCATCCGACTATTAGTGAAAAAACGTCTTGAACAACAGCGAATGCATGCAATTGACAAGTGAAACGAAAAGAAAAGGCAATCAGATATTTTTGATGCAGCATAGCCGGTGTGTGGTGAACGATCCAGCTACACTTGAACCTGGTTTCTATTGAAAAAACACAGTAAACTAGTTTGCCAAACTGTGAAATGTACGCGTTTGCTTTGATAGTAAACTGCCAAATTGCCCAAATGTTTGGAATACTGTCATTGCAGACCAATATTACAAATGAAGGTGCGTATAGCATGGCAAATGCAAAATTGTGCATCTTTATTAGACCAACCATCCATCTGAACGTTTAATCACCAGCACAATTCTGGAAGGCTCTCCATTTCTAGAAAAATATTTATCTTCATAGACAGAACCGCCACTGCAGAACAAATGTGTTGCAGTCACTTTAGAACCTATCGGCTGTTTTGAACCAACTGGTTGACGTGATGATAACTGTCGCATGCATTTGATCTGCTCGATTTTGGTAACAGGCGCTTTTCAGATAGCACTAGCATTTTATGAGTAACCACTGGAATGGTATTTCCAATTTCCACGCTTCTACTTTCACGTTAACTTCTTTTCCTAAAGTAACGCCTTTTCATCTTATTGGTCGGCATTCCTCATACTAATCTGCTGACATGCTGATTAAGAAACAAGAACATTGAAACGATAAATGCTATATGCAGGTTACAGCCGAGTTCGCGCCAAGTGCCCATAGAACCAGGGGCGTAACCAGGGGGGTCAAGGGGGGCACAGT
>JGI24022J15233_10009802_pt1 | contig 10810 bp, 6 predicted proteins | sample Ectturendosymbi2_FD_15233 | JGI IMG/M metagenome (IMG submission 15233)
AACAAAGGAATTTCTTCCAAACGAAATAGGAACTTTGTTTTAAGGTGACAAACGGGGCAGCTTGATACTTTCAGGCGTTATTCATCATTTCCTAATGTATCATACTGTCTTTTCATTGGTTGTTTCTTGTGTTATACTAAGATTCCCAAAACTAATTCGCTCATTTCTTGATTTTTGTTGTGGCACTAATATCAAGCGTAAAAACAAAGACGATGGCTTTTACAAGGTAACTGACGAAGACTCTGGTCATAAACACCTAAAACTAAAGGCTTCGTTAAAATTTCGGAATGACTTGCACCAACTCAAAGACCACGCACACGTGCATTTACCTTTATACAGAAGCATCTGTAAAAATAGGTCTGACCTGTTACCGAACTAGCTATGCAAATGTTTTCGTTATGGGCAGTGCAACCACAGTCGCTACCACTGAAAAAGAACTTGCTTGAGCTCATGTTTTGAACAAGATCTATTGTTCACATTGAATTCACCGATCCAACGACGTATGTTATTACCAGAATAATTGCCAGTTATGTCCCCGGTGAGGAGTAATCCTAGTTTTCGTACATGAGACGAATTTGAACCCCCTAATTACTGCGCGCGGTTCTGCAGAGAAAAGAATACTGCACTGCAACACTTGATTCTAAATTGTTTAGCACACTTGCAGAAATCGTGTTCTACAATAGATTCATGTCTACTTTTTAAGATGAAGAAGCAGTTGTTTGTAGCTAAAAAATGCAATAAAGTTGCTGGAGTGCGGGGAGAGATATAGGAAAAAATGATGTATTTACAATTTTTCCTTACCTTTAAAATTTCGCTAATCGCTGGCTTAAATTAAGGTAATTTGGTGATCGCAAGTTTACACTCCAACAATTTGCCTGCTTTAAGGTTTGAAATTAATAAGTCTTTTTTATTCAAAGTCAATTATTGTTTTCTGAACCTAAATTAAAATTTGAAATCGCATCTGCATTTAGTCTTCTTCCAGTGAGCGTTGAGCATACTTAAGGACATCCGCATATCTCAAGCTTGCAGCTCCAGCAACATTTCATTGTCTGGTTTCAAAATCTTATAGGATTGGGTTCTGCAAAATACGTTCCCTTAAAAATGAAGAAGTCCTTATTACGCCCTGAATATTCAAGTATAAGAATAACAAACCAACCGCTGCATTTTTCTTTTCCACAACACTGTAAAATGTTATAGTGAAACAGGTGAACAAGTTTTGGCAACACAGTCATACCATTATTACTCATACTCACACTTTAAAGGAAAATGGACATGAAATACATTTTCTTGTTTAAAAATTCTCTGTTAAGTACTCGTTTGCGCCACATTGCTCTAAACGCCAAATTCGCTTAACTTTGTTCGCACAGCTCGACTCACCAAATCTAGCACATTCTACTCACCTGCTGGATGCTGCCTGCTTTTTCATTTTAGTAATTTATGCATGCAGAAAGAGGAAAAGAAGAAAACTGCAAATTCTCGCTTGCTGTCGGCATTTGAACGAAAGCACGTTATACACACACAGTTTAACTAGGAACTCTTGCTGTTTCAAAAAAGCTACCTGTGTCAACGATAATGTGCCAGTGTTAGACTTAGACTAGGTCGTGCCTGTCAATCAACTTGACGAAGTGGAGTGTTGACAGTAAGGCTTACATCAAAATGATGCCATCGAATTGCGTGCTTGCAGTATTACAGGGTGCCATCTTTTATTGACACCCCTATCATTATGATTGCAGTGCATAGGTGGGAATATGTCATTTCTGCCCTGACCCACAAAGCAGAAAACTGGAAAATGCGTAGTGAAAACTTTCAAACAGATTTTACTAAGTTTCAAAGCTGGTTGAAGTACGACTAATAAATAATTTTTATTCACTTCCTAGTAAGTTTTCAATATAAGATTCATTTCGACAGTCAGCACCACATATGGCATATAGGTGTTACTTTGGAGGTTTGCAATAAAAGTTTGCATTACGTAGATAATCATGTCTCAGATTTGTGAGTCTTTTTATTAGTTTGTAATGCCTCTTTAGTAAACGGATGAGCTTGCGACCTGATAATACGAGTTTTTTACGGAGGACATTAATTGCCTCAAAATTTTTAAAATGGATAAATTTTTTTAAGCCCAAAATATATGTTTTTTTTACTATTTGTCTTTCAGTACAAGGGAATAGTTACATGCTGTAAAAATATGTAGCTATTAATGTTCACTATCAACCAGCTTTCGAAACTACATGATCAGACAAAAACATTTATCATATTTCAAATATCAGCTGAAATCAACACAAATTGTTTATAATAATTTTGTTATGCAGTTAAAAATGTGAATTTGACGAAGTTGCGTCCCTTTGATTGTGATGAAAGTTTTGCTGCACAACGTCCGCTGACATTTATAGCTTCTACAACGAACTCACGGTTTGAGTCTATAAATACAATTTTATAATTGCAATGACGTTTTGCCTTTTTTATATAGGTAACGCATTCTTTCCATGCCTGTAATTTTAGATGTAACGTAATAGAAAAACATTCAATACTTTCAGTTTCTAATAATTTGTTCATGTTTTGCTGTAGTCGCGCATTTGCTTGATCAGCCAGAAAATGTTTAAACGTTTCCTGTGACATTTGTTATAAGATCATTTTTTTGCAGTAAAGTTGCTGTCAGATCCAATGGGAATCATCTCGTGGAAAGGAATGTCAAAACTTAAGCGCGGTTTCTCTACAAGCTACAGGACAACATCGGCCAAACCCAGTCTACTGTGGGCTACAAAGCGCAAGTTTCTTCCTGTAGTTTTTCATTTTGTTTATCCACAGAGACTGCAGTAAAAAATCAATCTGCATGGCTTGAAAATAATAAAATCAATCTGCATGGCTTGAAATTTATCACTTTTAATGTATTTTCCTCAGGTACCTTGGCGCTAATTCGGTCGTTTTAATATTTACGGCGACTTGATCAAGTCGAGTGAAATCTCAAAAATTTCATTTTTCGTTAATTGCGTGTTGTTATCGAGCAAGCTTTTAATCTGGCCCAATCCGCAGAGGGTTTGTGGATCGTTTGAGTGTAAACTTTCGTTTTTTGTCAGACAGATATTTCACCAGTTTGGCTGATCAAGAAACAGTGACATGCAGGAGGAAACTGGCGGTGCAATGCTGCAGGCGTCACAGTTTCGGGCGCTCCGGAAGACTGAAACACTAATCTGTAAAAATCTTACAGATTTGTTTGTATGACTGCCCATTAAACAATATATCCCCTGCTTGTAGAGCACTTTTTATATCTACAAAAAATGCTCTGGAGATTTTGCAATGTTTGTATGTATGCTGCTTGATGATGAACAGAGTATCAGCTATTAAACGCAGTGCTACGACTTTTACGTTACAGAAGGTAAACATTTCGTTATCCGATGCAAAAGCACATTTGTTTTGCATTACTTCATAGCTAATGCAGCAGTCAAGTGTGCAGAAATCTAAATTACTCCCTGCTGAAGTACTGGCAATTGCGTGTCATCTCTCATAGAAAACGGACTGCCTGCAAGTAGCCATACAGGTAACGGTAGAATTTGTAGGTATACATCAACTATGTCCAACCTAAATGTCCTACTGAGCCAAAAATTATGTCACTATCTTGACCAGGGCCGCACATCGAATGACATATTATTGAGGGCCGCACATTGAATGGCTTACTTTGATCGTAGCAAACTAAATTTAGCTTAAGCTAATGTACTGAAAGTATCAGAATCTTAACTGCAGTGACAACAGACATGATAAAGTGGCACTGAGGACCACCTGCAGAAAAAATGTCAAATTCAAGATTATCAAAACAAGGATTAGTTGTCATTTGTAGGATACTTTTACTACAGCCAAAGCCTAAACTGGGCCGCACAAAACCCTCGACTGGGGCGCATGCAGCCCTCGGGCCGCGAGTTGGACATAGCTGGTCTACATGCAGTAAATTTTGATTTCTAAGTGAAAATTTGCTAACGGTTAGCACACGGGAATTGGGTAGCCGAAATAGTCTTTGGCTCCGGGTGAAAGTTTACCTCGGTATAACACTTGTCCTCGGTTGGGCATGCGTTTTCCTAGCCAATGTTCCTAAGTTTTATTTCCTTCTCTTGCGAACCCCTAATATGAATACTGCTGTAGACTCATTTTAAAGTACAGACACCCTCACGGTATGAAAGCAACTTTGTGTGCACCTGCAAAAACCACATTTGGTGTGGTGTACAATACACTAAATTTCAAGCATGTTATTCTCACTAGCAACAACTTGAGTTGCTGTAGTGGTCCTACCTGTCTATGTCCTAAACATCACAACTCACAGAGAAGTAACATCATCACGTGCATGCAACTGGTCTGACGCTGCAGTGAATGAAATTATAGTACTGTCACTTCATACGCCTCGTTTTACCTCAAAACTGTTTGTCAACAATTTTCTCTTGTAATCTGTTGAAAAAACTGCGTTTAAGAAAACCAATTTTATTTTAAATAATGAAGTTAGTTTTGCACATTTTTAAAATCGTTCAATTTTCTGTGCGCTTAGGAAGTATAGGCCTATGCATAAACTTGAACTCCATGTATGAAACATAAAGATGTAGCGCGTTCGCGCAACGCGCATGTGTAGAAAGTTGGAGTGCGACTGATTAGCGGTTTTCAATAACAGCTGATCCCATTGATTTTTGCTTAGGCTTTCGGTTTTTGAGTTCTTTTGCCCGAAAATCACCATATTGTTGAAAAGATTTTTAGATGCCTTGAAAGTTCGTATTAGCATGGTTGAGAAAGTCCAGGAATTACGAATGGCTGGTTTGACATGAAACATTTATTAGATGTGCTTTGCAAGGCAAGACCCGTCACAGGCATGTCGGAAAAATTGCAAACGTCCCACTCAAAATCTGCCATTCAAATACGATAGTTTTCCGAGGGTGCCATTGAGATAGGGTCCAACGGCAGCTAACCCATTCATCAAATATTCCCGCAAGCATTACTGCCTTTACAATTTTCGCAGTTGTTACATGTGAATGGTGACAAATCGATAAGTTACAAAATGTAGGTCTGCCTAGAGATTCCCCTAATTATTTTTATTAATTCACAACGTTCCCAGAATTTGACAAAGGAGTTCATTGCATGCTTTTAATTCCTTTTTTAGCACTGTGTTGAAAAATATCTGATGGAACGAAATTGCAACGAACCAAATTAGATAACCAGTATCATAACATTCTCTGTCAATTCGTTACAAATAAGTTGCTAGAATGTATTTTCCTTTTAGTGCTGCATCTTTGAAAGATTGCACTGTTGCTTGCCGAGTATTGAATTTCTACGACGCAATGTTTGATGATGCTAAGCGTAAATAAATCGTTTTATCTCACTCACTGCGTTATGTTTTTTCCACCGGATGCTGCCTGGCAGCAACTCAGTTAATAATGGAGAAACGCGTAACACGCTCGTCTAATGGGAGTTAATGGAGAAACTCGCACACGCTCGTCTAACGGTTGACAGGCAGGCGTAAATGGATTGATCGCAGCTTTTCAACAGGTCCCTGGTTCACAGGCCGCCTTTGTATCGAACACTGTCCCAAACGGCTCATTTTTAACCTGTCGCTGCACCGTACTTTGGTTAAGCGTTACTCTTTGAAACGATCGCTAACAACAGAGGCAGTAAGGAAAACGTTGAGTGGAAGGTGTGCATAACATACTGAAGAAAAAACTCTTATAAATTACATTAACCGCATTTCTCAAGAATTATTTAATTTTCAAAAGTTTTGCTTATTTACTCGAAATGTTTCAAGATACATGTATCGATATCAAAAATATTAGTGTTTTTTCTGATATGACATCAACGCTGTACGTTTTGACAGAAATGTTTTTGACAGAAAAGCTGGATATTTTGGCAAACATAAAAAACACTATGGTACCTAACCGAAAATGTGAAAAAAAGGCGGTTGAATCAGGAAAAAAGTTGCACAGAAACTTCAAAAAGTCATGCAAAATTGGTACAAATTGACAAAAAATGTGATTAAAAACAATGTATGACAGTGACACCTATGCATGAAAGAGTTTTTGTTGCTCATGTTAATTTTTTAGGTGAGTAACACAGCTTCTGGCTGACGATCAAGTTTGTCTTCTCTTAAGTTCAGTAGCAACAGAAAGGAACGTACCTACAAGCACAAAATTCAAGACTAGACAGTCAAATCGATTTTGTCTCACCAAACACTGAGTCATATTGCTAAAATATTTCTTGAGTTTATTTTATTGCTTCAGTTGTCAATTGATTCCCTTACAGGGAGTCTTCCTTTCGTTCTACTCTATGCTTGTTGCAAGTTAATGCTAGTTGAACTATGAATTCTCATAATTCTGAAAGAAGCGAATCTGACGTGGCGCACAGTACAGCACTCTCCTTTGAAGTGACTGTTAAGGTTACCTAAATATTGCAAGTGATTCGCTATCGAGCAACTAAACACAAATTACATTACAATAAAACGGAGGTGCAGCTTGTACTGCCTTCATAAAATGAACTTGAGAAATAATGTGTGATGCGAAACAGGTTACACGACCGATAACCGATATTATGGTTCTTATATTTTGCTTTAGAGCTTTTATGAATCCCCTTTCGTCGATCCACAATAAACTGATCAAAGCTCCAAATGGACGGCATTAGTAGGTTGAACAAAAACTCTCAATTATCTGAAGACTTTAACGCCCACGCCGGCCACTATAGTGGCCGGCAAACATCTGAGCGACCATGACGTCTGAACAGATTGAGCTAGAGAGTCACCAAAGGTATCATTGGATCCATAAGACAGTACGGCACATTTTGAGGTAGTCGCGCCCATCTGTGACGTCGTTTCACGGGAAAAAAAAAACTTTTTTTGCGTAAGCTAGGAAAAATCAGTTGCGTCCACTCAAGTAGCCATATAGCTCAAACCAAACACGTTGGAAACACTTTCTAAAAAAATGTTTGTAAAGACCTTACCTTTGCAATGATGACCAAAAAAGTTGAAAATTCTTTTGGTGGGGGGTCCAAGGGGGCAAAAGTCACGGATTTCGGGGGCATTTTGAGGTTCAAGCCACTTTTATGCCAGCCAGCACCCACCAACCCCACCAAAGTTGCAAAAAAGGTGAAGTTGGGTGTTTTACAACATCCCACCAAATTTCAAGCCAAAATATTAACAGTAATTTTTTTTGTGTGAAAAAATCGCAATATCCGCTAGGTGGCTGAGCAATTTTCAGTGTCTATTTTTGGCCATAGCCCCCAATCCCTTAGGCTAGCAAGCTAATGAAGGTCTATAAAGCTTCAGAATAGCTCCTAGAATATTTTAAGACACACACCAAGCCATTACCACCTGTATTTTATTCTCTGGACTACAAAACTTGATCTAGAAGTCTATTTTCTTAACCTACACTTTTGTACCCCCTAATTTCTCTCCCCAAAACGGCTCCATCCGATTTTTTTGAAACGATCCTGTTTTTGAATATTCTGGCGGTCGGCGAAGCGCAACAACCGGATCGGAAAGGCTAAACGGGATGCAAAGGAACGTGTTTTTGGATTTTTTCTGAATTTTGCCAAAAATTTAGTACGGCAAATGCACAAATACAGATTTTTCTCAAAATTTTCAAATTAAAGGTATGTTTTTGTCATTCTCATTCGATTTCGTGTTGTCTCGTGCATCAAGCGACGTTTTCACTGGCTCTATCCCGATCCGTTCAGGAGTTATGGCTGATCAAAGGTTTGCCGGCCACCACAGTGGCCGGCGCGGACGTTAAAGGGTTCAACTTGTAAACTCCCAAAATCCTAAAAGTTTGTTTAAAATATTCATGGTACATGCAATAAAAATTCAAACGAAATGCTCCTTGTGGAAAGAGTGTATTGGCCAAAACTGAGTACCTATTTTGATATTAGTATCTTTAAAAAATGCTCTCGATACAGTTTTATTGTTAGTAATACTTCCAAGAGTATAGTTTTATGTTTTAAGTGAAGTCTGAAGTGCAGTGGCATGACTGGAGGAGGTTTAAGCCAGGATGGGAAAACGTAGCTGATGGTGGCCCACTAGTCAACATTCCGAAGAATATTTGAGAAATGAGAGTGAATCCGGATGCGGATGTCTATATTAAACCCGTAACCACCGGAAAACACTTCGAAAAACGCAAAAACAGCAACCTACTGAAAACCAACAGAAGACCAAATACTGAAATATAAGCTAAGTGGGGTCCCAGGTTTTACATTTGGCTTGCCAGGGAGGCTCCTTCCCACCCCTTGGAAAGCTAGCCTAAATGTGAAAACTGGGCTGTTGGTTCTAGCATAGCATGTCTCACGTTATCTCATGAGAATATTCATTTCATATGCTTAAAAATATACGGGAGAAAAGTTATGCTCAGCTGATTACAGCTTGTTAAAAGAATGCAGCAGATAATGGCAATCCGATCACCGAACAACAAGACATCACTTACTGTACTTGTTGCATCAGATTTGTAAAAGGGCCTCATTTTGACGCCCGAACCCGGCCCGAATCCGGCCCGAGCCGAAATAACAAGCCCGAACTCGGCCTGATTTGTTTTTAAAGCCCGATTTAACCCGAAAAGCCAAATTTACCGTGAGAGTCAAGATATGCGCAACTGCGGTGTATCAAAAAACGTATTGTGAGGGTGTAGCTGCAGGTACACGGTTTTATCACACCTAAAACAGCAATCACCTTGACCAAAACATTAACTTAAACAAGCACATACTCAGCTTGTTAGTCATTGCTAATAGTAATACTGCGGTATGTAATGTTTCTCAACATAAAAAAAACTATCACGAAACTGCAGTAACCACGATGGTGCTATAGGCATAAAAGGAACTATTTAGGATAGCGCTGTAGGCATGAAAATCCAGATTGTAGGCAATCGCTTCTCAACACAAGCGAAGAAATGCGTGAGTGATTGACATTTTCGACACAATGCCATCGCCTGCTAATTTCCTCATGGCTGCCCCCTTCTAAAAAAGACTGTAAGACTAATCCGAGCAGAGAACGAAAGAACGCAGCTGTGTCAGCAAATTGAATTAGCAGAAGAAAAACACAATCACTTCACTCACAGAAGTCACCGCAGTGAACAGAACAAATGCACTTCAAGAAAGAAAAAAATTGTTACTTCGAATGGTATAAAAAATCTGTGTACGCAGACCCGAAATCGGCCCTAAACATTTTGACAAACTTAATCCCGAACCCGGCCCGAGTTACAACTCTGTGTTACATGCTGAACATCAATACGAGTTCTTGGCAAGAGCGTAGGGTTGCTTTGCAAATGCGCAACCATCAACAATGAAAATCGCAATCACAACGGCACCACTGAGAGGATGAGCATGCGAGTCTGGACCTCTGTTTCAAAACAGTAAGTTTGTGCTTAGAAATTTCAATACGAACAAATTCGTTTGACATTTACGTTTTTCATACAGCTGAAAAATACCTAAAAGAAATAAGATCCGTAGGTAGTATAGCGGTATATGTTGTAGTTGCCTAATTTCTTGTTTCTAAAGGGTTTTATCTCCAGTATTCAATCACAATAAAACTGTTAACACTGACGAGAAAACGATAATATTACGCCTGAAATTTTGAAAACGCTCTGAGTTTTGAGTGGAAATAGTTTCACCCTAACCCAGAAATTTGCTGTACTCGCAACTGCCTAACATTAATGTAACACAAAAATTTTATCCAAGGGCGCAGCATGCTTAAGCGGGAAAACATCGAACTGGCAACTTCCCAATTTGCAATTTTCTGTTTCTCCAACGCACCACCTTGCGAGACGCCATTCGACAATATAACAGGTTCCAAATGTTGTGTTTAAGAGAAAGAATCGTCGTCTATTTCAAAGATTCCAGAAATATTCAGCAGATTTATCACCGAGTTGAGTGTTCAAGATATCTACACTATTCTTCGGCATCATGCACCACATTTTGCAAGCACGAGAATGGACTTGCATTGCACCTCTTTCAAAAACTGTTGATAATGAGTTAAATGTGTTTATTTCTTGTTCAAAATACCACGATCTTTTAGAAACTCATTGTCATGTCCCAAACAAAAGTGGTCATTACTTGAATGAAGTAACGCTTCATGCGAAGCTTACATAAGCCGCGAATGTCTCCCGCCACCATCCAAACTTTCATGAAATATGATATCCGTAGTTCTAACTTTCCAATTCCTTACCTATTCCCAATGAGAAAGATGGCCTCGGTTTGGAAATTTGCATCACATTGTGGTTTGATCCATGCTTAGAAACACTTTGACTAAGAAGTTGTTAAAGCTTACCTGAGCCCTAAAGCACTCGACCAAAGAGAGCTCTCAATGGCTTTCGTGCCACTGGGGATGTTATACTTAGCAGAGTTGGGCGGAATCAATTTTTCAGACTCCGACTCCGCCCCTGTTCCAAAATTTTTTAATCCGGATCCGGGTCCGGGTGGGAAAATTTTTCAAATTTGAGGATCCGAATCCTGTTCAAACTCCGGTTACTATCGATCCATCCGAAACTTACACATGGTTTTACTTCAGAAATGACCACGCAGTCTCCTGATGCTGCCAAAATTGAAAATTGACTTCGGATCCAGGTCCGTTTTTTCACAGATTTTTCACTCTGGGTTCGGCATGGGTTCCGAAAGAAAATCACAGAATCCTGCCGGAGTCAATTCCTGCACTCCGGATTCATGGCCACCTCTGATCAAAGGTGGGACGGGATCCGGAGTGCAGGAGTCGACTCCGGCAGGATTCTGCGTTTAACTTTCGGACCCGGAGTCAAAAATTTGTGAAAAATCGGACCCGGATCCGGAGACAATTTTCAATCTCGTCAGTAGCAGGAGT
>JGI24022J15233_10009807_pt1 | contig 10808 bp, 6 predicted proteins | sample Ectturendosymbi2_FD_15233 | JGI IMG/M metagenome (IMG submission 15233)
AAGACCCGGCCGAGAGTCGTACTCCAGACATACCACCGGACGCACGTACCACTAGGCCTCGCGCTGGTCGGAAGAAATTGGAATGAATCGCTGAACCAGGGACCCTTAAAGGCGAGCAATCGGTAATCAGCGAACGACAAGCAATCAGTGAAGCACTGTGCGAATAAACACGTCACAAATGAGCCCAGAACAACACAAACGAATTTAATGCCTATCAAGCAATCCGGTTCCAACTGAAACAGGCCAGCCCCAGCTTCACAACAAAACTTCAGTTGTTCTTTCAACGACACGCAATTACCTTCTTCTGCGTAACTGCACGCCCGCATGCTCGAAACTGCCTCTTCGCTTTCAACGCCATTACTGTGAGTGGAAACGAATACACGGTGTTTGGCGCATGGCGTAAGATTCGTGAGATGATATTGCAGCGGAGATTTCTTCCTGCGCGGGTCACCGTAGCCTTCCGGTCTTGAATGTATTCTACAAAGACGAAGGCTGGGTAAACAATTCAAAGCTAAACTTCGGCTAAACACCAGTTGATCAGCAGTGCAACGCAAACAGGCTAGAGCTTTTGTAACATGACTGCACTCAAAAAACGTTTCTTGTTAGCATCAATGTCGTATTGGTGGCCCACGTAAAAAGGCGTTGCTGCCGGCGATGCAACATTTCATGAGGTATAACCATGCTGGTAAAATTGTTTACTTGACAAGTTTCATGTGGACGCATAAGACTAATGTTAAACGCATTTTTTAATCCGATTCATTTTAGGTCAGATATGGAGACTTAATAATGATGTTAATACGCTTTTTACCACGATTTTTGTTATGAAACAGTCAAAAACAAGTTTCAATTTTGGTCAATTTTGGAACAAAAGCAAATATGGCAAGGCGTTACTGCAACAAAAACCAAAACGCGCGCACTTGAAAAAAAACACAAAACGCTGAAGAACCCACTTCTTTTCGATCTTGCCGTAAACTGAGACAGCCCTTAGAGCGAATGAGTCGTACTGGCTTTGCCGGGGTGGTCGCCACTGAACCAAAGCTGTTGTGTCGTTTAACCTCAGAACGTGAACGCTCTCTGGTCGACGGGGAGCTGCAGAAGAGCAGTCGCCAAAATTGTCAATTAACGTTGTACCGCTTGTAACGAACCAACCTCGAAGCTATTCAAAAACGAACCATCCAATCTACGTGCGATATTTCACTGTGAGACTCTTCTCTAAGTCCCAGAAGCAGAAAATAGGTACTGCACCAGCGCTTTAAGAGAAAACACACTCGAGTTTTTTCATACCACTAGTTCAGTGGTTCTCAAACATTTTCTCGCTGCGGACCCCTTTCATTGCACCCAAAACCGCTGCGGATCCCTTCGGTTTGTCAACGTTTTTTTCGCTTACTGAGACATTACATTTGGTCGTTTCTTAGCGTGAGCCCTCAACTACCCCGGCAAAAAGTAAATTTCAGGCTTCTGCTTGCCGCCAATTGCCGTCGCCAGATTCAAATAAAAAGAGGTCAGTCGACTTGCAGCATAAACATGTCAGACTGCAAGTTGTGCTGTGCGCAAGCTGAACAATGGCCCAAATGGTCGGATGAAAACTATCGGATTCTCTTGATTGTATCTTTGTTTACGGACCTCCAAAAATACATTCACTGACCGCTAAGGGGTTCGCAGACCACGTGTTAAAAAACCCTGCTTTAGTTGAACATTTTCTAAACAAGCTATTGCCGCCATTTTGCACAGAGGGAGAAGTTTGAAAAAGCGTGCGTATTTCTTGGAAGCTTTGTGTCCAGTTCACTACTCAGACAAAGCACACACCTTTCTCGTTGATCAAAGTTAACTTACGTATTGTAATTGAAGTGGCAATCTGCTTGGAGACATGTGTTTGTGCAGACAGTTGGATCAGTCGTATTTGGTACTCAACACCATCCACAGCGTCGCCAAGCAATCTTCTTGTCGCGTTGCTTGGCAATTCCACCAAGTTAGTCAGGTTTGGCGTTGTGTACACCTAAATAAGTTGGAAATCATCAAAGTGATCTCATGTCAAGAAACAATATTTGCGATGAATTAATTTTAACTGCTGCACTTCAGAGTTTCGCCGACTTCATAGTTTTTTATGTTTGGCATAAAAATTGAGGTGTCTTCAGAAACTGTTCGATTCGAAATCTACAGCAAAAAACATATTTAACTTTTAGAGCAACAGTTTTTTGATACATAAGTGTAGGAGCAGGCAAAGTTTTGGGGGTGCGGAGGATTTTTGCCCAAATTTCCCCAAACTTGCCCGAAAAACTTTTGGGCCACTTTTTGTGCGAATATTTTCTCATGAAGACCGTTTTTTGCTTTGACCTCCAAACAAACGTCTTCATGTGGTTTTGGGCGCCAATTTTTTCAAATCAAAGCACGTTTGGCTCCATTTTTGCTCGTATTTTCAGGGAGTTTGCCAGGATTTTTAAGGGTTTACGAAGTTTTTCACAGATTTTGCCAAAATTTCTACGGATTTTGACGGGATTTTCAAGGTTTTTGCCCAGATTTTCGCCAAATCTAAACTGTTGGGGGCGCGCTTGCACCCCCGCCTCTTACACCACACCACTGTTATGAGAACACAGTGAATGTCGAAAGAAAAATAAAAATTCTCTCCCACGTACCGGCGAATTTTTCGTAAAAGCTTCAAGCATGTGGTACATGATTCTTATCGTTTAGATAAGTTTCAAAAGTTATGTAACGTCTCTCGAAACGATTTTACTCTACGGCCTATCTTACCTCATATTTCGCTCGTTTGTTCTTTGTATCCCACTTCACTTCAACCATGTTTGCCTTGACTTCATCTGAGCAGTTGGTTTGTGGGGTTACACCGTTGAATAAGGTCGCATACATGCGCTGTACATAACCAACAGCGTGTTCAACTCGTGGCAACCAAGTTAACCGGTCAATTACACTCAAAAAGCGCTATGGCAATGTTGCAGTAAAACAGTTGTCTTTCTTACCATCAGCTGATTTTTATGTTGACATGATGCGCCTGTTATGAAATTGACCTCGAGGGTGGAAACTTCTGCAGCTTCTAAAAGCAAAACAGAACATGTAATAAAGCGCTTTGAATTAAAGAGAGAAAAGGCTAACCATGTCAATGTTTCTGATGTTCTAATCAACTGGATTTTACTGAGTGCAAGACAAACATTACATTGACCGTTTTCTGTTACCAGCTTAACGGTAAAACACAAACAAGCTTTAATTCACATAAATATATCTAAAACAGGAACGAGTTTCAAACCAGTCACGAGACATTATAGTCGACGAAACTTGAGAAAGTGTTGTTGTTGCGATATCTATCACGCATTTACGAATTACGACACCTTGTGGCGATTGTGTATGACGCAATGATGGAGAATCTGAAGTTTGGTCACTAATGTTTACGGTTGACGCCAGTTCAATGATGACTTGAAAAAAAAATAATACAGCGATTTCAGGGATTCATGCTAAAGATTTTTCAAAGAGGTCATTTTACCTTTTATCCCGTCAGAAGTAAGGCTGAGAAAATCTAGTCGCAAAATCAAACAAAGCTTGAGTTTTACGCTGATGTCTATACATGGTCAAAAAACTGCTTTGAAAGGAAGACGAACATTATTTTTGGTTAGATCTTTTCATGACGCCCCGAGGCAACGTCACGACATTCATTTGCGGTGACGCCACCAGAAGGTGTGGGCTAAGTCATGAATATAATTGCACTTTGCTGAGGCTTATATCCACAGCGGCACGTTGATGGGGAACCAGTACCTCTGGTTCAGCTTGTTTTGAAATGTATAACGCCGGTCATTGACGACAATTTGAATTGTAGTAAATCGAGTAAAAATTTGGACTGGAAAAGCATAGTAACCGAAGTGGGTGTACATCAAGCATTTAATGTACCAAAAGTGACGTAAGAGCTTTCATTTTACTTTCTGTTACCGCACCTTCATTCGCTATCGTAACTCTTCCTGGACAGATTTATACGCTGACATTTTCGCCGAAATGGGCGACAAATTTTATTGCAGAAATGAGATTAGTTGTGTTTTGATTAAAGTGCAGTGGTAAATATCACGTTTGCCACAAGTCTGATCAAAACCTGTCAACTATAACGTCATAAGCTAAAAAAAGAGAATCGCAAAATAATTTAGCGACACACACACAATTCAGAAAAAGGCTCTCTCGCACTGGAAAGGTTGTCTACTCTAAAGATAAAACGGTTTGAACTTGACCAACTGCGTTGCGGACTGCAAGTTCAATCATTCCAAGCCTTGTGGTTACAGACAGATCAATTGCATGTAATTACAGTATGTCCGAGTCCGGTCCGACGATCGAAACCGGTTTGCAAAACAGCACGCACTGCGCACCACAGAGCACTTCAGCAATTCAAACAGTCTAGAGCTTTTCTGCTAACTTATCGACGAGTGCGCTCCAAAAAGAACCGCTTTTGCCAATGCATTGGCGCGCAATCTCTTGCATTGGCAAGAAAAAATTACCCGAGCCCAATCCCAATTTTTAGCAAACGATGTGAACGTACACATAAGCTTGCGTTTGGTTTTAGTTGCGTTTTTGTGGCTTGGCAAACCTGTTCGCTCACACACTTTCAACTTCAGCAAACGGAAGGGTAGAATTCAGTATCAACGAATGTGCATTATACCTCTTCTTAATGTTCGGCCTGCTGTTGCTGTCAGGATAAAAATTTTCAACCAACTTGACGAAACAACCAACACGCAACGTACTGTACGAGGTTTCGGTTAGACCTCTATTTCACACTAATGTTCACATGGATAACACATTTGTTACCGTTTGTTTTCACCTGCAAAAAAACACTTACCTTGCAAAAACAAACATATAAACAAAGGAAACCTGCTTCCTCTACAAATATTTGGTTATGGTTACTCCGGATCGCAATTGCTTTTTACGCAACTTGTATCAAACCTACATTTGGCAGTGGGGTGATGTCGCTTTATAAATTGGCCTTGCAAACGAGCCGCCACATTTGAGCTTTTTTTGTAAAAACGCCGCTGGTGGTCATTGCAAATCATTCTTCTTTTGTAAATTCATTAGTGAGAGCGTCATGCGAAACCGAGTTAAGCGGTACATAGGATATTTTTCTATAGGTCCGATGTTCTTAAAATTATGACGGTGTGAGAAAACAACTTTACACCCTAACTGCAAGCCGCGAGTAGAAAGCAAAAACACCACAATTCTTACCAAATGAAACTGCCAATGACACGTAAAATCAGCTCAGCAAAAATAATAAATGTGAAACAAGTGAACGTTTGTATGTGTGGAAGAAGGTTCGAACCAGGATGCGCTTTCTTTCTGTAAGTCTCAAGGGAAACCTCAAAGTGTTGGTAATTGGGGCGATGCACTGAGCGACCCACTAATTTCTTTTCTGATTTTCTTTAATGCTGTCATTTGACTGCTTGCTTAAACCGTGCTTATTGTCAGCTCTTCAACTCACTATTCACGCTAATGTATATTTTTGATCGGGCAACCGGTTCATCAGTCGATATTTTGATAACGTCCCCGATGTCGACTTTCTTCACACAGGAAATCTGGCATAAAATGCGTTTCTACAGAAGCACAAAAATTTATTTTATGGCTTTGGTTTTTTAATCAATCTTGATTTTTAAAATTAATCTTTTGGTTTTGTAAAATTAACATTTAAAAAGCTTGCTTTGTGTGCCAGGTATTTTTGGCCATCCAATAAAATGCACAGGTTTCTGGTAAAGTTGCTTTACATCATTCTATTCAAATAATGCCGGACGTGAACTTCGGATCACGTAAAATGCAAAATGATTTTGCAGAAAGTATTTTTACATCATAATTTACTTATACATCGCACAAAGCCCTGTTTGAAGTTACGTTTACACACCTAGTTTGATATGAGGTTTAAGTCTGCCATCTCCCCAGTGTCTTGCAAATCATTTGGCTTTGCAGCAGTACAAACGTAATTGTGCAACACGCAAATACACAGACAGCGTTGGTATTAATTCGTCAGCGCCACGGCCAGACGAACTCTCCTTCACGGCCAAAGCTTCGTGCTAAGGCCAAACGTGGTTTTCAGGAAGTAACTGCAGACTAGAAGTTCAATCGATCAATTGGTTGCGTTTCTCCATTCTCTTGGTTTGCAATGTTAAACAGGGCAATTTCAACTGTCAGGAATAGAAGCATGCATGTGATAGCCCATATGGAGACATTTGAGTGTTTAAATTGTGGAATGTGGTACCATATGCAAATTAGGCAAATGTTAGAAAATACTCAAAAAAGGTCAAAAAGCCAAACAAAATATTAGCGGCCAAATTACTTCTGAAAACGGCCAAAATTTTACAATTTGGCCGCAAAAATAGCATGTTCCCACCGTGGACACATCAGCAAGTAACCAAAAATACATTCTTGTCTGACTGCTGGCTTTTTAGAAGGTCGATAGTTGGTAAAATTCGAATCACTATCCGTCTTACCGTCTTTCCTGCACATTTCCGAAGTCAAGAACTCTAATCCTGTGCTCTTCAGCAAGCCAGCGACGTCGAGAAGAACAAAGTTTTCCTGCAAAAACAGACAGTATCCCATAGTTATACATCAGATATTAGAAAAACTTTTATTATTATAGCCATCACAACCTGGCACAGTTTAAATTGCTCAATACTTCGCTTTCGTTCGTGTCTTTCTTGGTCTTTGTTTACAGCGCTTTCCAAGGACCTTGCTATTTTCTATGTAGTGTGGAAACCAACCGTCTCGTGAAGCTGGCTCAACACAGACAAGGTTCTAAGAAGAAATGGCTATCGATGGATTTTTGGCAGGCATGCGTACTTGAAGGAAATAGGATCGGATTCAGGTATTTGGTGACACTGTATGTCTATGTAAAACGGTTGGAAAGAAGACTAAGGACAACGTTTTCAAAACGAAAGACTTGAATGATTGAGCATAAAACATTACATTGTTCGCGCCAGCAACGTATCATATGTTCCTTGGTCAAATTCCCAAACAGTTTCGGTCTGAAACTGTGGTTGGGTATGGCATTTTGTAAAACGGCATTAAGCGTAACCCCAACGATAGAACAATTCACTTTTAAAATATAAGGAGTTTCTAGAGTTTAGTGATTTTGCAGAATAGCCGAACTAGTGCTGAAATGTGTTAAAACTATCTTCTAAACAGAGCTGCCTTTCCACCGAGAATGTTAGACCCGACAGATTGGGGACGATAGGTTTGTCTCGAAAGCGCATTCAGTCGGATGTGTTCTGGTCTTATCTTTTGAAACCGCACGGTTAGGTGAAAGTCACACCTCTGTTGGTTGCGAAGCAATGCTGGTCAGCTGATCCACGTCCAACGTCCCGTACGCCACGACAATGACGCGGACTCCGCTTTTGCGAAGACTCTGGGCGGCGTCAACCTGCAGATCACGTGATCTATCGCCAATAACGAGGACGGCGATCTTAGATGCTGTTGATCTGAAATGAAAAATAAGTATTCTGCATGACAACCAACAGCAAAAGATTGCAGGAGAAGTCAAGAACTTGGCAAAAAGAAAAAATAGCAACAGATTTTCGACTGCCCAAACAAGACTTCGACCATTTCCATTGGCTCCGAATTGATTTGAACAGTGTTCCTGGGAAATCTCTGTTTACAGACATACAAGACCTGTAGTGAATGTATTGCTACACAACGCGCAGCAAATGGAATAATTATTGTACGCGTCGCAAACCAAAAGTTGAACACTTGAACTAGTTAACTAGATACTAACAGATCCATTGATCAGCGCTGGTTGCTTAGCTTTACAACAGAAAAATATATTTGCCAATTTGTTGTTTCACGGCAATTCTCGAATCAACTCAGCAATGATCCACTTGCAGCTACATTGCTTTCTTTTGGAAAACATAATAGTTTATTTACCGCAAAACCAATGCAGCAAAATCCGATATTGCACACTTTTCTGAAAGTTACGCGTCTAGCTGGTAAAGAGTGCGTTGTTGAACAACTTTCCAATTAAAAAGTTTAAATATTATTTTGCTGCCTTCCACTTGACACAAACGCGTATATTTTACAATTGTGTTTAAGCGTGTTGTCAGCACGTTGCAAGTGTAATCGAGCATCTTAAACGATTCCTGCATGTAAAACAGTTTTCAAAAATCAAACCATGTTTGCAAAAAAGGACTTATTACATTCAGTAGCTATGGGGGAAAGGAAAAAGATAGGAAAACATGTTGCTTTCAAATTTCAGAAAAATTAATTTTTATTGTTACTCAGAATAAAGTCTTTCTGTAGTTACTTTGGCAAAGGTGATATATAAAAAATCACTTGAAGCATTTCTGCAGCTTTGAAATATGTGGAAGCGATCTAAGTAGATGGCACATATACAATGTGCATGTTTTTTAATAATATTTCCAAGTTTATTAAATATTTTGTTGTGGAGCAACAGTAACGTGGCCTGAGAAGCAAGCGACATGAGAATGTAACCAAACCGAAAAATAGAAAAGGTTTATTTCTACCTATTAGAACAACAATTACTGTTTTAACTTGAATTATGATGAGCACTCTATAACTTTCTCTAGAAAAAAATAGAGTATTGTAAAAAATCTCAAGTCAGTCGTGTAAAACCCCAAAATGTATAGAGGACACCCGCTCTAACGTTTTATAAAACACATTGAAAAATCGATAAAATTTTCCAATATTTTCATTTCTTACAATTGCCAGTGGGGACAGACAGGCCAAGATCTATCGCTTGGCATAGTAGGCCAATGGCCCACAGGTGTTAGGGGACTAACAGTTGCCCAAATCAAATCATTTGCTTTTTTCTTTACTGAAGCACCGCATGTCAAAGATTGCAGGTTTCAGGCTCGAGAACAGGGATCTCCAAGCTTTTCTCTCCGAGGGCCACATAAGCTATTACACAAGAGTTCGAGGGCCGGACATCTTACGGAATGTGATTGTTTCGGGATATGTTACATTCTGCACCAAATCAAAAATGTTTTGCTAAACATATTATTTTTTCACTATTGACAAAATATCTTTGTGGTCGGATAAAATGTTTTCGCGGGACGGATGAAATAGCTTCACGGACCGGATGTGGCCCGCAGGGCGTAGTTTGGAGACCCCTGCTCCAGAACCTGCTTTTCTCATCAAGCAAGAGATGCATAGCGACGAAACGAAATCGCAATAACTCACTTTCCGTTTTCCCTAACAGCTTCACTCGAGTCCTAAAAGATTAGGATTTGACACAGAAAAGTGGATTTTGCGCAGTTCCGAACATTGAAACCAACTCACGTTTTCAGCAAAGAGCTTTTGTTACCGAAGCGAACTCCAGCATACCGCAAGGCTTGCTCAGCACTGGACGGTTCTCTGGCGTCAAACTGAAGATTGTTAATCTCACCACATGATTTGTGAAGGTCGTCTTCTGTCCGTTCAAACACCACTTGAATTTTGTTGCCCACACTGCAGAGCACGTAAAGGAAAACATTAACCAATGTTACGTTTTGAGGAAAATTGAAAAACAGCGAGCTGATAAGAATCTGCAGTGGCCCAGTGCTTCACAATAATAACAACCACTGAAAGAAGTGCTTGGCCTTACAAGCACACAACATACTGAAATCTAGCTAGCCTGGTATTTACCCAACGAAACATTTTTGCTGGTCCTCTTTAGTGCTGTTTTGTCTTGCTCTAAATAGAAAAATTTAGACCAGAGAAGCAGAAAACGAGAAAGCATTCCTAGGATCCCTAGATTTTGAATTTTTCTTTGTAAAGCACTGCGGTGATATCTTTTATGCTGGTATTCTTATTAAAACTCATAATTAAAAAAAGTATGTAAGAAAAGAGATTCAAAACCAACAATATTTAATTTTGTTGCATTGCTGTAATTTGATAGAAGTGAATGTTGAAATCTACTGCGTCCTCATTGTTCTGAAAGTGGCTTTGTGGATTCGACTAACTCTAGACAACATGTCTAAACGTGAATTTTGAGGTGAAATCCAAGAAGTTCAAATCCTCTCAAACCAAAGAACTATACCTTTGATTGAGTCACGCAAAAGCTTTCAAACATTTTCAGTTTTTTTTGGACAGTATGTCACGTCTCCCTGTGGAAAACTTCAGCGAACTGGAAGCGTTACTAATAGTGTAGCCCAAAATCAGGCACTTCTCCGATACTTCATCAGCAGCATAGTACTGAAAGCAGTCACATTTCACTTTTTGAGAACATTTCAATCAAGGCCGGGTTATCAACTCTGTGCGTCACTGATAAGACCACGAGAATTGAAACGGTGCTCTCAAGAGATTGAGTAGCAGATATTCATTGCTTGGCAAAATAATCTTTAAGGCTTAACCCTCCGTACTGCTGTGTTATAACACAACATTTCTTCTTTGCAACTTCAAACACAATACTTAAGTTTTCAGTAAGAATGCTACGTTAGTGCAAACTACCACAAATTGTTGGTAGAGTGGCCGCAGGCACAAACGACATCGTGTCAAAATGAGGAGCTCAAAAACGGCAAAGCGCAGTTTAAAGTTTGTATTGACGCTTTTGTGGCTTTTGTTGCGCGAGCTGGTAACCATAAACGCATGTTACTGAAATATAGACATTGTAAATTACCCAGGACTGTTTGAGGTTTTCCTTCAAAATTGTAATATTTTTCATGTCTTGGTCTCGTTCTTGTCAGACAGTGCACTGCAGCAACTCTACCGCACCGGCGTCTGTGAGGAGTTAAAATTCATGTGCGGACGGGTATTGATGTCAGGCAGGGGCGCAGCCAGGATTTTTCTAAGGGGGGCTGAAATTATGGAAGCAAAAGCTATGAAAAGGAAAAATTGCTTGTGATAAGAATAGC
>JGI24022J15233_10009809_pt1 | contig 10807 bp, 7 predicted proteins | sample Ectturendosymbi2_FD_15233 | JGI IMG/M metagenome (IMG submission 15233)
CTACGTGATGCTTCAGGTAATGTTGAATCCGAGGATTCAGCGGGAGGTCTCAGAGCGACGCTCTCAAAAAGATGTACGAGACACATAGGCGAAGGTCCATTGATCCGCCCATAGCGGAACCTCCAGGAATGCTACAGGGAATTGACAGTGCAACGAACTCAGTCTCTGTGTACCCTTTATGTCATCATCACAACAGGAGTTTTGTTTTTAGTATTCGTGTTTTTTTCCGGTTGGTCTGTCATGCTTATTTGCATTATTTGGGGAAAGATTGCGTGGCCCATGTTTTCTGCGTGTTTTTCCTTTGCAAGATTGAGCCGACATTCCTGCTCGCTGTCGCTCTGAGCCGCGCATCCAATAAGGCGCTGATTACTGCACATTCATATTAGGTCTTGTAACTAGGACTGTACGGGCGATGCTTGCCTTGATTTTCCTTCGTTCAAATGCAATGAGATTTTGTTTATTTAGTTCTAAATGTCGAAATCGATTTGTTGCTAGCTCTCATCAGAACGACAAGAAACCCATTGTGACTCATTCAAGTGACGAAAACACTGATCATGATGCAGTTACTGATTTAAATAGAAATCATGGTTGAGTGCTGGTCTTCATAGGAAATTATGGCTCTTCACGTCGGAAGTTAATCTGCCTGAAACATAGAGAGGGTTCTGGCAACAGCACAACGTTGTGAACGTTGGGCACATTGGCAAAGCTAAGGAGACATGCCGCTCAATATTCTATCAATTAAAATTTTTCAAGCACCAGAAAATAAACGATGAAAAAGTGGCGCAGTGGCTGAAAAATTATGCTACAGGGAAAGTAATAACAACCGGAATCGTCATTCAGATTTTTCAGTTTTAATTGCTTAGTACTCAATCAAGTGTGAAGGTTCTTGTTCTAGCATCATTGTATCAGGCGTCTAGTCTATGCCGCCTACGTGCAGATATATGAGCGTCGGAAGGGGACAGGGGGACCTCAACCCCCTGAATTTTGAAAATTTTAGCAAAGAAAGGTTGTTTTTCTTAGATTCGAGTGGGATAAAACAAATTTTACCACTTTTGCTCCCCGCCTGGAAAACTTTTGGAAAATTCCCCTGGTTCTCCCCCAGGAAAAAATTCTTCCTTCCCACAGGCTTCTTAGAATTGTTATGACCTTGCCTGTTGCGCAGGCATAGTGGAGCTTTTACAAATTCCGTGTCGCAAAGACTAAACTTGCGAAGTTGCATGTTCTCTTAAGAGGACATAATTTTTTGAAGGCAAAGCAGGTCCCCTTTTAAGTTCTAAAAAGACCATTGACTTCTCCCGTTGCTGCAAAATTGGCTCTCCCTTAGTTCCCCTCAAAATAAAAATGTATCACTCCGCCTCTGCTCAGGCCCGGTGAAACCACGTTTGCAAAAAAATGTGTGATCGACAACAGCCCATCTTAACTTTGAGATATGTCTTTAATGAAGCCATGTTCCAAATTATTCATAAATGTTGCATTTCTGATGGCACTAGAAATATCAGCTGGAATGTGACACCACATGATCTTGACCAGGGGCGGATAGAGGGGGGCGATTGGGGCGATCGTCACCCCTAAAGCTCCGAAAGTAACTTTTTTCACCAAAATTTTGAACAATTCGGAAACAGCATTCGCGATATAAGGCCATTTTCCCTTCCGTTATTTTGTCACAGCAGTGTTGTGAAGTATGCTTGATATCTTACAGTTGCGAACCCGTAATGAGACTTGACTGCCAATATCAATGAAATCGCTCCCCGTCCTAAACTTACTGGCTGGTTCCGCCCCTGCTCTTGACATGTTAATTGCTGCATTATTACTATGGATGCGTCAGAGCAAAGGTTCCTGCCTTGTTTTAATCAGTGGTTTCGTTTTGGGGGAGCCCAATGCTCAACAAGCCTCCTTCCAGGAACGGGTTTATGGAAGCAACGAGATTTATACGATTTGACATAAAGGGCGATAGAAGGCGTCGAGTGGTTGAAGATAAATTTGCCTGACTTCCGTTTATGTACCTTCATCATTTAGAATAGCCAAAAATGTTACGGGTCTAATGTTTATGCAACAGTTGATGAACAGCTGCCTCCGTGCAAAGCAAGATATGTTAAGCCAAACAGATTTGGACTAACATTTTGGGTTGTGGTTGATCCTGTGAGCAAATATATGCATAGCAGCTTTCAAGATTTGAGCAAAGATGAGACCAGAGACATTTCTTAACTGAAGAAATCCCTTTCAAGAAATCTGCAATGTTACTTGCTAAAACGTTTTCTTATCTTTGGATATTTCAATACCCTTAGCAGAGGAAAAATGTACGATTTTGGCGAATAGTGCCACTAGTTGGCACTATTCGCCAAAATCGTAGAGAACTGTCCTAGGCTGTCAAGGTAATGCAACAGCTGCATGAAACTACTCTTTTGGAAACTACCACCACGTTGACAAGCATAATTTTGATGTCTTACAAATGCAAAAAAACAACGTCCACAGTCAGAAGGAGCAAATTTCACCAAATGTATTTTTTTTTCTCAAAAAATGACACTAAGAAGAAACTCAGAAACTCTTTTGCTTGATAAAAGAAACCGTAGAGGGAGTGAATGTTGTTGATCTGACGGCGAAAATGTTCCATAAAGGTGTCAAAAATGAAATGTATCAATAAACGTGACGGAAATAAAAAAAAGGGTTGATGACATCATTTGAAGATCTCGTGAGGGTTTTCAGCTTCGTTTGATGCAGTAAAGGAGAACAGTTACATCAAGCGCGAAAACGCTACTTGGTTGTTCTCGGTAGTTTGAATTTTGGTTTTCCTAGTGTTAAGAGATCTTTGCGTTTATGCAAACACATTGTTTCTGTAATGTTTTTTTTTCAAGTCATCATTCTTCTTTAGGTAGATGTGACAATAATCCTCAAAAAAACTTTTTTGGACAAAGAGTAGTTATGTGAAGGCGAATTAATTTTTTGGCAGACATCTGCATTTCAAAATTTCTGCAATCCAATTCTGTAAAAGTGTTTGATATAAACAAAGTTATATGGAAAGGTATTCTTCCCTTTCCCAAAGTCACCTGTCAAGTCGTGGTAAACAGTGAGTGACTGCAGGATTTAAAACTCTCCTGTAGAGTTCTATACAAACCACATGTTTTGAACTTTTTCGCAATGTTTGCCATCGAACGTGATCAGAAGTCTCATAAAAAACGCTCTGTGGGAAGGGTCATTCAAGCTTCAAACAACAAATTCACCGACAACCAATAAATGTATTTGAGAACGGAATGTAGGCCTACTATGTCATAAACATTTATGGCCTTCATCGTTGTCGTAAAAGCACTGCTTGTTTTCCAAAATAGCAAATGTTTATCGGACTCTGTAAAACATTGGCGAAAGGACAATCGGAGACTATTAGGCTGTTACATAAAGAATACGAAACAATAAATTGAAATTGCTTTCTTGTATCACAGAATATAGACAAAATAACAGCAAGTCAGGCCAGAGAAGAAAGTGTCACCTAAGTGTCAAGCAAAGTTTATTTCAGGATGTTTTCAAATATTTGCTTACGTAAGAAATTGAATAAACTGGAGAATGGCATTTCAAAACTGGATCATGGAACTTAAGTCTTTTTCAAGATAAGTAAGGTTGAAAAACCTCATTCTGTAAACCCTTCGAAGTTCGAAAAGGCCGTTCATAAATGCTGAAATAAAAGTTTGGTTGTGCATTTCCGAGTTCTATAAAACTTTTTACTTTTCATGAGTGTGATATATACCGCAGAAAATGGAAAACATGTACATTTGAATACGCATAATCACAGGTGCGGCAACTCTGTATGATTTCATGTAGATATATTTTTCACTATGTTTTACTGGTATGCGATACGCAACTAGTTTTTCTTTTTTCTTCATTATTATGATCCTCACAGTTGTAGAGATGCATTACACGTATGAACTTTTTAACACTGCAAAAGTTCGTTACTTGCGTTTGGTCCCTCTACACACGAGTCTTTTAAACAAATGCCTATCATTTGTTTGCTAGTGACTACTGCAGGTCTTCTAGCTGCTGCTTTTAACGTTGTTTCACTTACCACAGTCAAGTGGGTTCATTATGGCACAGACTCGTTCGGACTTTGGCGATCTTGCTCCAAGGACGGTTGTGCAGTGTACATTCAAGGTAAGATAAAATGTCATTTTATGAAAGTTTTGAGTGCTTAAAGACGTTTTTTATAACTCTGCCCAATATCAGAATATTTAGAAGTGGCACGAACAGCATTTGCGATTATTTAATATAATCTGAGTTTAAGTCAAGGCGGCCGTACCTTACCAAGGTATTTTTATTCAAGTTTAAGTTGGTTCTGTCATCATAAAGTAATATTTGTTTTTATAACGTCGAACCAAATCGCAACGCTGTTCGCGCCACTGATTGTTCACCTGCACGTCAAGACATGGAAATTTTTGTAAAAGTCTAAGTGTCAAATCAGCATCTCTTATTTCTTCACAGTTCCGGCATACATCTGGAAAACTCGAATATTTTTGATTTTTTTCCGTCGTTAACGTATTAACAGCTGTGGTGACCAGAGCTTTATCAGTTTTTAGAAAGGCGGAGAACAGACGTATTTCTGCGGGATTGCTTCTCACGGGAGGTATTGTGTGTGGAAATGTAATAGCGCCACTAATGGTTGCGAAGTTATTGTCAAGATCGAAATATTTTACGGCAACTTCTACAATATTAAATGGCAATTTCATTGCTAAATTTTTGATAATAATTATCAACAAAGGGATCTGCGTGCTGAAAAAAAAGAAATGAACGTTTTTATGTATCTGTTTTATGTTTGATTCTATTTGAATAAGAGCTGATGATGCCTACTTCGTAGGTGAAATATATACTCTGTAAGATCTTAGTGTCTGATTCTTTGCTGAGAAATGATTTCTTTCGATACACAGTGTTATTTGTGCAGTTACAGACAATGTTCCCTCTAAGGTGCGCAACTGCGCAATTGCACAGTACCAACAGACAATTTGCGCAGTGCTATCTCATTTTCGCGCACTTCCAACATTCTAAATTTAATACGGTGTATATATCGCATAACCCTTTTACCGCTTGGAGCCCTGCACTGGTTGTGTGTATGTATGGTTGCGCAGTTGCATGCACTTAGTGCGCAACAAAGCAAACATTTGCTCAATGTAGAATTTTCTTAGAGGGAACACTGGTTATATATGTTGCAATTTAAACTGATTTTGAAAGAAGATGTATAAAACATGAAAGCCACGATATTCATTGCATTATTTGGTTGAATATACCAGAACCCAAAGTGATCTAAACAAGGATACCGACTTACCACCTCAATTGCTGCTGCAACTGATGAAAAATAACAAAAGATACTCGCAAAAAGTTGAGTAAGAATAAGAGTTAATGATGCCTACTCAGTAGGCGAAATCTGCAATCTGACAAGATCATAGTTCCTGCTTTTCGGCTGTGAAATGACTGCATTTTATAGACAATGATATGACTAAAATTAATAAAAGTTGCAGTGAGGTGCAAATGTCTGCCAAGATATCACAGCAACATGCAGTGATGCACCTCTTGTTGCAACAAATGGATGCAATTTTTTTAAGTTGAAAATGTAAGCATGATAAAATGAAAAGATTGCTTTTCCATCTTCACACGTTAATTATTTTTCAGCAAACTTTTTCAAAAAAATTATGAATTACGACCAATGAATAAAGAATTACGACCAATGAATAATACAGGCTATAAAAGGTACAAAATCCAAACACCCTGCTACAGTGCTAACAATGCTGCAAGGAATAAAATAGGTTTTGTTTCCTTTAAGTTGAATTAAATTGAAATATTAGACGTTGTTTATACTAAAACGTTGTTACCATTACTGCCCAGTTTTGCTTTTTGCCAAAACATTTTTGATCATGTATAAAAATCCATTGAAACATTCTTGTTGCTTTTCTAAACTGCTAATTAATTTGTGCTCATCTACTCTATTTGTTTTCAGCATTAGACTTGCTATCTGGTTTGGTGGTTTTCACTGCTGCAGTAAGAATAGAAAACGCCCAAGACGGATCTTTCGGTTGTTCATATATGCTTGGATGGGCGGCTTTCTCAATGGCGTTCCTTGCTGGTTTTGGAGTTGCATACACTCAATGAAATACTGAGCTTCGCATCACTGTAATAAAAAACATTTTGTCAAAGAAAATTCATTTTTTCTCTTGCGTTTCTTCCCCTGCTCTTGCTAATATGTTACCTGAACTGACCCTTTAAGTTAAAGCTATCCAACTGGGCCAATGATTACAAACACGATGTGTATGCATTATTCGCATGCTTTGTTTGACGGCCACTTGGTTGAAGAAGATGTACAACTTTGCAAAAATGGTAAAAGCAACAGTGTTTGAAGAGATGAATGAGAAAGCACAATTGAAGAAGTAAAGCAACTCCATTCCTATTCCTCTTCGACACCTGTGTTTCCAATATTGGCATTGTACACAGCCGTCAAGTTCCTTTGGAAAACAAATGACAGTTCATAGTAGCAATTACACGAACTGTAAACGAGTGCGTATTATTTGTCAAATGTGCGTACGAGGGTTTGCACAACACGCCACGTAAGTGATGACCAGCATCCCAGCTTGTTAGGGGCATGAGATTGCTGCAAAAATTGCAACAACACAACAGAATGAGAGAATCTAATACAGTTGGCATTATCAAGGAGTATGAGTCGTCATGCCGCGGTTGCAAACCAGGGAGAAGCCGCTTTTTCGAATTTGGGCGGTGGTAGTTTGTGAATAACTATGCAGACTACAGTTGTAATAGCTGCGCTTTTCAATGCTGTTTTTTCCTGATATCCACATAGCTAAACACAGCTTATCAACCGTCACCATATTACATGTTATTGTTGGTTTCCATAGTTCAAACTAACAGTCTAACGCGAATTAAGGTCACTTCCTATGGAAATGCAAAGCACATAGGGCAATGCTAGCTATGCGTAACCATCTGACGTAACAAATTAACTTCAATGTTTTGAGTAAATTATTTATTGGAGCAGTTTATGTGCTTTACATGCTACTTTCAAAATCCCGTTCTTGTTAAATATATGCTCGAATTCCATTCGATGCTATCTCATCTGCACTTTACGTGAAAGTTCTCACGTAATCGAAAAAAATTATTGTAATCGAAATGATGCGAAACAACAAGCGCAACAAACACACCAAGCTTGTGGTGAGCTGGCGCGGATTTCATTGCTCCAATCATTTCAAAGATGTGAGGGAAGCACAGTGATTACAATTTGCTCAGTTTAACAATGCCTGGAGGGCCTGGAGGTGAAGCGCACTGTAGACTTGCTTTCTGTCAGTTCCAGATTTTCGCTCAGTGATACACGACTTAAATGTATGTGCAAACTTAGCAACTGTTCAGCAACATTTTTTGGCCAATGAGCGCGTATTTTCACCATCGTTTAGACAAAATACACTTTGCATCAGATATACCTCAGATCCTTTTATCAAGCAGTGGCGGATCCAGGAGAGGGGGCAGTTTGGGACAACTGTCCCACCCAAACGTTTTTGGTGCCCCTTTGAATGGCGCCCTTTTGCTATAAATGTGCCCCTGTTTGGTGCTTATGGAAGTAGAAACAGAGGTCAAAAAATACACTAAACTAAGTAATGCTTTACACTTTGCTGAACTGCAGGATTTACTAGAACTAGGCGGATTTTTATGCAGCTTGTATTATCGAATAGTATCAACAGTGCTATGTTTCGTAACAATGCCACTGTTTCATTATATCTTTGCCACGAGAACTACCCAGACTTACAGCCAGGGTTGCCAGATTGGCTCTTTTGGAGCCAAAAATCAGTAATTTGTCTCTTTTGAGAAGCAGTTGGCTCCAAATTTTTTATTTGGCTATTTGGCTACTTTTTGGCTCTTTTGCAACATTTCGTTCCACAAATTTTTCTTGGAGAAGAGTTGCGAGTGGTGCGTGTAGCTTGTCCCCGCCACCATACAACTAGAAGTGGGCCACCATGCAGTTGTGTAATGCTTAATGAGCACCCAAATATACCTAAAAAGAGATAGAGAAGGCGTGCAAGTGGAACGCGCAGCTTGTCTCATGCAGTGTCCATTGAATCTGTTCCGGCTGTACACTGCATTGTTTTAAATTTCAATGTTTGAACCAGACACGAAGTCCATAGAGCACAAGCACACACTGTCTCCACAACGCAGATTGATAATAACAGACACAGAGGGTTTTGTAATGGCGTTAGGGTAAGACCACAAGATTACAGACACTTCCTGTAATCACAGTTGTTCGCTAACCGGTAACACCTGGCACAGCACTACATCCAGAGCAGTGTACTCCAAGAGCAGGGATAACAATTTTTCTTTTTTGAAGATTTTGAAATTTGGTTGTTTTCGCACTGGGATTTTTTTCAGATTTTGAAATTCTGGATGTTTTACAACGCACTGAGCTTTCTTTAAATCAAAAAAAAAGAAAACATTTGGCTTTTTTCTGTCGGAAAAGCTTGACCCAGAAAATGCATATGGACCGCATATTGGCATTCATTACAAATCTTTGCTCTTCTGACGAGGGTCTGTAACCATTGAGGTTACGAACTTCGACCCGCCCGTGAAGACTAGTTTCAAATTCCTGTCTGAAACTTTACTCGATTTTATACAAAACCCAAAACGGGGAAGCCAATGAAAGCAGTGTGCACTGTGCAGATATTGAGGGAATAGATATAAAGCCGAGGTCTGCAAATTTCTTTTGGCTGTCGAACCCTTGGTAAAATCCCAGACATCTCACCGAGCCCCGAAGGAGTTTAACTTCTCAGATCCCACTACCTCACAAATACGCGGGTGCATTTGGATGAACACCAACTACTGATATTACATCTATCTAGTTTCAATTGAAAGGCAATGAGCAATAAACATTATTATTAATACAAGCACAAAAGGAAAATGACAAACTTTACATTGAAATTTGAGACCCATCAATGAGAATGGTGCTTCCTGTGAGAAACAGAAAGAGCATTTTTATCTAGCAGGAGATTGGTGTGTTTAGTAGCAAGTCGCCACGCTCTTCAGAGTTCAGTGGGTTCCTCTGCTTTAGCAATGCATTTGCATGACTAACACCAGATTCAATAATGTAGGAAACTGAGAATGCAAGTACAAATGGTTCAACAGCTGCACAAAAGTTAAGGTATTTAACTGCGGTATTTATGTGGCGCTGTCACGCAGGTTTTTTTTGTTTAAACAGTGATTGAGCTTCGAGATCAACACGCATGGGGAGTTCATCTTGCAACTGTGAATTAATGTCTACATTTTGCACATTAAAATCAAATATCGTAAGAATCCAATCCGGCACACGCATCCTCTGTAGGTCCTCAAATAGTACCTTCAAAGTCATCACTTAAATTTAGGTGCTTTGTATATATGTCCAAATACTGTCAACTTCCTTCCTTTCTTTTTCCAATTTAAGCAAGTTGGAGAAATATTGAAACTAATCGCGTTCCAATTTTGAATAGACTTAATTTGGTTTAAAATCCCGTTAAGATTGTACGAGCTTGAATAACAGCCATTTCGTTCATGCCGCAGTGTGTCAAGTCTGGTTTGCCAAACTTATGATCGAACGAGATTTGGTCGGTGACAGCACTGGACCCACAAATGGTGTGCCTAAAGATTGAGATTTGCTATGTTTTTCTCACACATTGCTTGTACTAGCTAATCTAGTGTAGAAGTTTTCTTTTATTTTGAAAGTTATGAAACACAATGTAGTTGTAAAATTTTCTGGTTATATTACTGTTGTAAACACCCCCCAGCAGAAAGCCGGGGAATGAATAAGACAAATGGACATTCACCTGTGCACGCCGTGTTGGCCTACAGATAACAGATTTAGCTTGGCCTACAGATGCCAGATGTTTTGTTTGTCATCTACTTTGACAAAGAAATATTGAATTCATAACAGCATTTTATAATTACACCACCATGGGCGTACCCAAGGGGCACTTGGGCCTTTGTCCATGTTTGCCGCCAACCATTTCGCCAATTTTGCAAACAGGTCGTACCACGGTTGAGTGAAAATGGTGACGTCAACATCGAAACGTAAACAGAGTGTTTGGCTACTTACCTGTCATTTTGGCTCCTTTCGGAACAGTGCTTGGCTACTTCTGGTTAAAAACATGTGGTAACCCTGTTTATAGCTGTTGAGTTCGTCTTGGCTCCTCAACATGAAACGTCTGGTGACTCTGAAATAATAACGAAAGAAGACTTCGATTACTGGAGAAAATAATTGAAGAGGGCAACTTGGAAGTTTACTGACGGGTTCACGACAAGCCAAACGAAGCTGGAAACTAAACAACGACTAAAGACATTAACTCTTTTAGAACATTGTCATGAGTACCTATCTGATGTATTATGAATTTGTATGTTGTGCATTTATTGTAAGTCACACCCAGGTAGAGAGTAACCTGCAATAATATAGAAATCATTTGCAATAATATCCCATACGAAAATATTAACCATATTCCCGATCTAACAAATCGGATAAAGACGATACTCGCTGAAGCGTAACCTTGATTTCGGATTTAAAGTAATTACGCGTCGAACACGTGACCACTAGAGTGGCGAACGCTCCGCGCACCGCGTGATACGCCGTCACGTGACCACGACGCGACCTGTTGTGTTTTCCTTACGACCTAAAACACACCACTAAAATCAGTCTTGATCACGGTTGTCCTCGGAGTAGCATCTAACCTACAGGTAGTCTGATAGGTTAGATCAAGACTCAATAGAAATAGTTGGCGAACGAGTGGGGTCTGGCAAATTCGTGAACCAGGACACGCTTGTA
>JGI24022J15233_10009810_pt1 | contig 10806 bp, 7 predicted proteins | sample Ectturendosymbi2_FD_15233 | JGI IMG/M metagenome (IMG submission 15233)
GGCGACATACCAGGGGACGGAAGCAGGTCAATCCGCTTGCGGGGTCTCGGTGCGGTTTGTGTAAACAGGCAAAGACGGTCAAGAACCTGCTGGCCTACACTCGGAAGCCACGGAAACCGTAGCTGGCAGGAATACTGCGATATCTTTACAGATGCTGCCAATTAACGTTAGGCTTTAAGGTAACATCAAGTAAATCAAACCCCTTTCGAATCTANAGAGCTGCACATATTAGAAAACTAGTAACCGCATGAACACAGCTTGGAGCCATTGAACACGGATGGGACATAAGTCGCTGCGCGCCGTTACAGTCAAGACGTTGCTTATCATAGCTGTTAGTCAAAGGTTTGTCAAGACACTTCCGACTGAAAAAAAACCTTCTTGGTACAATTTCTTATACTCCATTCGCTTGATAAGAAACAGAGGCTGCTTTCTCACTCAGCGCGTCATGTTTCCTGGTGAGGACAGCAATCAGCGAAAGCATGGCTGACAACGATGCGGAGAAAAAGGAAATCCATCCAAGCATGTACGACAAGCCAAACTTCAGACAGTGGACATCTTTCAGGTGTATTTGTCGCTTTTCTCTGCCTTGAGCGCCAAATGCGGTGACCAAATCTTCGTAAAAGTTATTAATTGAACCGCTTGAGTTAAACGCTCCGCTGTTGGGGGTCGTACTTCCAACGTCCCAACCCACTGAACCCGTCTCCACCGACCAAAGGTCGCGTGCGGAACCCACGTCAGGCTCGTGATGACTGTAAGAAATGACGTCTTGTACCACTTTTCTGTTGGCAGAGACGATCACCATGCCAGCAAAGAGCATCACCACTGCGCCATAACAACAATCAGTGGTTTGTGGTAACTGAGCCAAGAAAACACGATTGTTAGTCGCGAACATTAAACACGATATTTGTGGAATTCTTGCACGTTTATTGCACAAAGCAGAAAACAATTCAGCCGGTCATCAGATCATAATCATCAAAACCACGTGGGTGTTTCTTTTTTAAGTCATCTTCGCATTGTTCATTGCCATTAGCAAATGCTACATGCGAAGATGTTCTCTATTTTTTGTTTGATGAAGTACTTTTTGTGTGCAAACGCGACTTCAGAAAATTATTAAAGTTGCTATTACAGAGCTTCATCATATTTTAATACATTTTTAAGATTATTTTACTTACATTTTTAAAGTTATTTGTAATTTTCCTCAGACGTTTTTCAGCAAAAAAACAATTATTTATTCATTTCTGGCTATGATGGTCTTCATAGCTGATTTCTGTTTTTTAAATCAACTATAATTTCGGATTTAAAAATAATAATTTCGAGCTCATTTCAGATTAAGTAAAAGCAAAAATGTCATCTTTGAAATTTTGTTCAAAATGTAGTTGATTTTCATTCATCAAACCAGACGTTAAGATATTGCTTGTAAAAAGTGATGGTATTGGCAATTTTGAGACCCCCTGCAACATATTTTGGGGGGCCCTGTGCTCGAGTAAAGGAAAGGTTGAAATTAAGGTCATTCTTTTCAGAAAATTGAGTTTGTATTTACAGCAACACTTATATTTGATGATGAAGGGCTAACAGCTAAATCTTCTAGCTATTAACAAAATGATTGAAAATAGTAAAGGCTCAATATTCTTAATTGAAAACTCTTAAATTTTGGTTGGGAGAACCACATCTTCGTATTGAAGGGTATAGGGGTCTCTTACCCATGACCAATGAACATCGGGCTTGTTTCTCCTTTGATACGGAACCTTAACATCTTGTTTGGAAGTTCTCATAATTTGACTGTGGCTTCTTGTCCTTTGATCCTAGGCTATTTTTGCTTTATCATTTTAGTGTGGCTTCGTGCTTTCATGTCGAAAATCCAAATGCGTTAAAACATATGTATAGTTACAATCTCACATAGCAAACCAAACTAACTTTTCTACTATATAATATGTAATCTATATAATAAAAATCTTAAGTGTAGGAACTGGCAATTTTGTGGTGGTGAAAAAGATATTTTTCCCGAATCTCCTCAAATTTTCCGGAAAAAGATTTATGTGGCAACCGCAACCCTGCACTTTTTCTGTAGCTGTTAGTTACACATCAATTCTCACAAACGAAAGCACGAAGTTACAAGAAACAGTGTTGATGTTTATGCACGGTGTGTTTAATATGACACAGCAAGGTTCGTATTTTTTAGTCAGACTCATTTATACACTCATACTCTAATTTCATTAAAATTGGTAAAATATGCTGAAACGTCTGTGCCCGAATGGTTTGGGTTTTTGCCCGAATTTTGGACGAATCAAATTTTTGGGGGTTGCCCTTGCACCCCACACCCCCCCCAGCTACTGCACTACTACACCACTGACAAAATACGATCAAAAAAAAATTGCACAAATCTCCATAAGCTCGTAAAGTTAAAAGGTGTGGCATGATTTTCAAGAAGAAAATGCTTGAACCACACTGAACAGGCATCGAATTAGGACGCCGAATGAACTTCTAATAGCTGTCCTGTTTAGTTAAAAGTCACGTTGTTTGATTGCACTTTGCTTTATTCCGGTATCGTGCTGCAAATGAGCATTTAGGGCTCGATCAAAGCTGTTTCTTGCAGACGATTGTACACGACAACAAAGAAAAGAAGGAAAACTTATTTATCTATTCTCGTGGAGGTTTCAAGTGCTGTGGAACGCTATTAACCGCCGATCACGAAAAACGCTGATACCATTTGCTTACTTTGCTTTCAAGCAATCTTTGAACCTTGCGGTCGTTCTCTTCTGAATACACATTTCGGAAAATGGGCTCGTTAATGCTGAAGTAAACGAAAAGTTCGTCACTGAACCAACAGCTATCGATCGAATGCGCGCTGGTCTTGCCCAAGTGTAAAAGGTAAATATTTTGGTCGGAAAATAAAATATTCAGCAGGTTAGGGAAAACACAGTCATTTATCGATTTATGGGAGTGACACAAACCTGGGTTTAATCCAGTGAAATACGTTCTGAGTAAATCCAGCAAACGTTTCTTGCAGTTGGAGCCAGTCGTTCTAAATTACGCGTTCAGCTTAGACTTATGGTGCATATCACGTGGCTACGTAAAACAACATAAGAACAAAAAATACTTTGCCGCAACACATCAAGGGCAAGGTGTTAGTCGTTGTGTAGATCATTACTGCAAAGAAACAAATGCAAATGCAACGCACATTCAACAACCACATTCGCTCAGTGTCGCTTAGAAGAATCACTTGAGGTGACAATTCTGTGTGATTATACAGTCATGATTATTTTGTTGCTTTTGCAAATTCTGCATGATAATTCGTCTCTGTGACGATATTTCCCCCTACACGTGTGCGCCAGGTAAAATTGCCGGGAGGTGTGTGAGTTAATCACCTCGCTGCGAGCGACAAAGGTCTTGTAAGGCACTGTTTTGGCTCCTACATGCGAACTTTTGACCATACACATTACCATACCGGAGTGACATGCTGTAATTAACCGCTGGAAAATATCCATCGTCCAATGCGCAGTGGGCCAAGTCTTTTAAGATTTAATTAAAAACGTAATTAAAGTCTGATGTAAGAACAAGTGATGATTCGCAGCCAATCACGTTGTGCAGCATTGCTGTCCAAAACCCACCCGACCACTGGAACATGTACAAGTTGTTTGCACCGTGAAGGTTACATTCCGACAACATTTATCCAATTTGAAGGCATTCGATGAGTTGATGCACACAGCGTGAGAAAGTCACGCACAAGATCCATGTCTGGTCTAACGAACGTGACCTGATGAGTTCATGAAGGTCGATGGGTGTTTCACATGAGGCCAACCATTTCTCAAATCATCCAAATAAACTAATCTTTAAAATCAAGCGCCACTCACTGGACATCCAATGGAATCAACCTTTTCATTGAACTTCTAAACGCTACACTAATTTGATGAGAAATAATTTCTGTGCAATCCTATTTAAATGTTTCAAGTGTAACTTTCACAAATTTGAAGAACACAATGGCTTGGCTGCATTTTTCTGAAAAAGCCTTGCCTGAAATTACAAACAAACACGCAACTCTGCCGAATACCGCGGAATATTTTACTTCATGGAAACCAAGTCACTTAATGCGGCTTCAGGTCAATCGAGTTAGGCGGAGGGGTGAAACATTTTTTTAATGCCGCGCGGTTTGTGTTGGACTGTTTGAATTTGAAGTAACATGTATTGCTTTCTGCACCGAAATGGACATTTTAGGTTTGCTACATTACTTTAATACTGCTTTACTTAATGGTTGCTAGTCAATCACTTGGATAGTGAAAAACACACGTAAATAATAACAAATACCCATAGTCAAACGTTTTAGCAGGCTTGCAAAAAGAAAGAGGTTTAATTGAAACACACATGCGCCTTGGATCATAAATCTATTACCAAACATCTGATAATGGAAGCAGGGAGCAAGTAACACATAATGGAGAAACACTGTCTATCGACAGGAATCTTTTCCCAGCAACAAATCAGACACTAAGAACTTACAGAGTATATATTTCGCCTACCAGGCGAGCATCATCAGCTCTTATTCAAATAGAATGGAAAAACAGGCATAGGAAGCATTCGTAAACACGTCAGTTCCAGTCGATTTACGTCTAACTAAGCTAGCAGGCACTCCTACGTAACTTAGCTTACCTGCGAATGACAAAATGACAAAGGCAACTTTCAAGGCTTTTGTAGATGGCTGGTTCGATCTGCAATTGATCTGGTTTACAACAACAAACACAAGTCCGACCGATAAGAAGGAGAGGGAACCAAGCATCAGTGCTGCCACTGCATTGAATGCCTCGTCTTTCCCAATGCTAAACCGGAAGTTTGTTCGAAATCGATTCCCTGCATATTACAAACATCGATCTGATTTAATCTCACTGCTGTCTGTGTACGTTTTTAGAGTTGAAAATTGAAAGCAACTGAAAACTTGCGCACTGGAATAGGTTTAAAAATTTAAGTATGAATAGGCATTCATGGAAAAGCGGTTACTTGAAATAGCGTCGTTTTTATAGAAGTTGCTGAATAGGCCGATGCTGTAACTTTCGTCTCCACTCATGTGATCAGGAAGAAATGACGCTTGTGGGTCGGGCCTGAAAACCTTAAACACAAAAAAATAACTTTTGATGAACTAAAAATATCAACAATGCAATTTTCCCTTTCACTAGTTAATTTTAAGATACTGTAGTATAAAGAACTACTTGTAGATTCTTTTCTTGAACTGGAATTTCAGGTGTTAAAGGTTATTACTCATTTCTAGCGACAAACACGTGAAATTTAGAAATGTACAATATTAAAAACAATCAAACCACATAAATTATGCAAATCATAACAACAGAAATAAAAAACACGCACGTTCAGGGAAAGAACGTTTGATATTGGAATGTCTGGTACAAATAATGTTTGAACAGTGCTATTTTCATTAGTTAAGAAAGCGAAACTACATTATTTACAGAATGTATTTGCTGTTGATTATTGGTATTTTGCAAAAATATTTTTAAGTCTCGATTCATAAACTGCAGTTAATATATCACGCAAAAACGCCCATTCATTATTTACAATTTATCTCAAAGCACAAAAAAATATTTGAATATGACGAAAAATGGTACTACAGCAGATATTATAGCTTTTCCCAATTTTTAGGCCAACCACAAAGAAGTCCACCTTATTGTAAATACACTGTTTTTTCACTTGCTTTCCAAAGCCGAAGAATAAACATGTTCGCTTAAATTACGAGAAGAGATTAATGTACTACAGACAAGTCTTTGGTGATTTTGAGATTGATAGTGTTGCAACCTTTCGGTTGGCATTGTGTTGAATGTGCGATTCACCACGAATGGGATATGGGCAAAGAATAACACAATAACACACAAATATATATATCTATCTATGTGGCGCGAAAAAGCAATAAGAGAGTGATCCCAATAAAGTGATCTTGGTGAGTGACCTCTAACAATTTTTGTGGACCTGGAGAACAGTTGATTGTGTTTGCTAATGGTGACGATGAGAGTGATCATGTCGGGTGATCTCTATTGCTGCTTGCTGTCAAAGTGTGAAACTTTTCTGGCTTTCCGATCACAACAATAGTATGTCCAAAGCCTCTGAGCTCCTTCCGCTCTGAACTGTTGACTTATACTATAAAAAAACGCTCTATGATGTTTTCCAGTTTTGTCTCACCACAATCCATCTTGAAGTTCCTATTGCTGCAACACCAAATATCAAAGCAATTGCAGTGATGGCAATCACAATCCTTTCGATATTGGACTTGTTCATCGCGTGCATTCTGATACGTTTGTCTTCAATTCAAGCTGCAAGTTTGTCATATGTTTTAGTAAGACTAAAGCACTGACCAAAAATCTAAAAAATGAAGAAATAAAAACAACGAATGGTAACAATAGATAACCATTCAGCTTATCTGGATTTATTAGCGCAACTTCTCACAAAACAAAACACGTTGAAAATAAGGATTGAAGACTTATGTTGTATTTAAATTATATCTTGGTCCGATTTGTTTCTTTGTTGTTCATTTTCACTTTGCTTTATCCGAGCAACCTTGTTTTCGGGACCAAGATTGAATTGAAATATTGTTACCCTCTCTAAATTCCTGGTTAATTATCGATCTCCGTTACTTGGAAATATTTAATCAGCTTCTTCTAGCACAAAACCGAAGCGCCTGTGCTTGAGAGCTCGCAGCAATGCTCTGAGTTTCTTATCAAGCAGATAATACTTTTAAAGCAACAACGAATTTTTTGTGCCACTAAAATTTCAAGTGTCGCAATGGGGCACATTCAGCACGTGTGGTATGCTGTACAAGACGGCTTTCAAATCTAGGGCCGCTGTTGGGACTTCTACTGCAAAGTTCTCGCCAATTCCAACCTCAGTTCTGAACACGTCTGATTTCCGAGCAGCCTAAACTGGTTGATACGACCTCACAGCTGTTTATATTTGACAACTCCCCTGCAGGTGATTTCCTGATCAAACCATTTCCAAAATCTTATCACGAGCATGCAGACGCAATCTAATAAGTCAGTTTCGTACCATCACGAAAATTTGGTTTTGGTCAGAAGACAGTGACTACCAGGGAATTCCAGTATGCTTACTGCATTTCTTGGCCAATCCTGCGTTTGCTCAATCTGTATCACAGGCACGCGAGCTGCAACGTCGTTATCTCGCGCGAATAAAGCGGTTTTCCGACATTGCGTCACAAAGGCTTTAATACGCACGTGACGTGACCATCGCGTTGCAGTTGGTTAGCATTGATTTTTCGCTTTGCCAAGAGAAATTGAAAGAACGTTTTGTGGATTTTGACCAAACAGTCATCTGCTTCAATTCTGGAGCTACATGGACAACATGTGTTATGAAAACACCTTCTGTTCACTTTAGAGCAGACAAGATATTTTCTAATAAAACGTTCCAGAGCTTCTCATTAGTAAGCCGATTAAATTTTTTTCCTTCAAATGTCTTTTTAAAATATGTTTCGAGGTTTAACAAAATGGTGTACAATCTATTGTTTTAGTTGGAGAGATTTCCAATACTACGCACACATTAACTTTTGGAAAGATTTAGTTGGAAACGATTTCCAAAACTACACACACCTTCACTTTTGGGAGAGTCCACGTTGAAGGAGAAATATGGATTCTTCTCATCACTGATTGGGCAAAAAGTGCGATGAGAACTACAGGTACATCAGATAACGCAACTTCACCTTTTTTGAATCGCGTTTCAAAGCCTCTCAGTAGTTTGTTCCTTCGCATATAGCAGAGGTGGGCGAACTGCTCAATGGAAGAGTCACATGCAGAAAATAACGATGTTTTGGTATTACAATTCCAGTACAGAAAATAAAGATTCACGGCAATATGTCGTGTAAAAAATGGAAAAAGTCGTACGCTGGTCTCAATGCTCCTCTCTGGAACCCGCTGCCATATCTCAACTGTTGTTTTTGTTTTTCTTCTGTTTTAACTTCTACGAAACGTTCAACATGTTACGTTTTGTTTCTTCATCTCTCCTCTTCACTTGAAAAGTCTTCAATCTAGAATTGATTTGTGACAACAATAGGATGGCTGAGGAGTTCACCCGTAACATCTTTCGGCAATCCTTTGTGTCTTAAATATGTAGCTCACACCGATTTCCTAAATTCCCTAGGACTTCAGCTATTGTTCTCATTTTTCTTTTTACTAACATGCAATTATTTTTCGCCCTTTCGTGTTTTGTTAGTTTTATTGTAGTTCCGCTACTTGAGTCACAAAAATGCAAGAATGTTGCATGTTTTTTTTTGTTTTTTTGTATTTCCGCTACTTTGAGTCACAAAATGCATGCATAATCCTACCTAACTACTTGGAATGGCAAAAACTGATGCTTTTATGGCCAGATCCTCTTGCATTTTGATCAGTTCCATTTTTTCTGAAGACGTGCAGGTGACGATACTTGAGGTGAGTTGGAGCCATCACTGCCTACATAATCTTGAAAGAGATTTAAAAGAAATGCAGCCTACCTGTAAAACATGGCCTAAGCTCCTGCAAATCTTCAAAGCTGTCTTGGAACTCCGCAAGCAGTCTTTACAATTTATACTTGTCTTCTTCCACTTAGTAGTCTGTTATCAGATCTTCAGTAAATGCATTCAGTTTCATTCTGAGATTGGGAAAACGAGAGAATCTTTTTGACATTATGTCTCTAAAATTTTAGGTTGTTCTGGAAACTAGTGATGTGCCCAAGTCATTTTTTTCAAGTCAGAGTCACAAGCCCTTCGAGTCAGAATCATCTAAAATTTTTTCAAGTCGAGTCAGAGTCATGACTTGGTCAAGTAGAGTCAGAGTCGCGTCACAAAAACTGTCGAGTCACTTCGAGTCATTGGTTTGCAAGCTCTAGTCAACGTCGAGTCACATGAAATTTCACGTTTTTTCTATTACATTTTTTATGCTATGAAATGGCGCCCAACGTGCTATAAAATGGCGCCCGATAATTTAGAAAATGGTTCCCAACATGCTATTAAATGGCGCCTGACAGGTTAGAAATTGGTGCCTCAAAACGTTTGATTGCAGGTTGTTTATATCTAAGTTTTCTTAGTTTGCATTTTATTTGTCCCTTTCACTCTCAGTCATTTTAAAAAGTCTAGCCCAACTTTGCTGCAAGTGTTGCAACCACTTGGTTAGTGTTGTGTTGAATGTGCGATTCGCCACGAACGGGATGTGCGTGAAGAACAACACTCATATATATGTGTCGCAAACAAGCAGAAATAGAATGAGCACGACGTGGGATCTATATTGTTGCTTGCTGCCACAGTGTGAAGCTTCGCATATTTGCCGTCTGGGTTTTCCAATCAAAACAAAGTGGTGCTTTGACCAGGATGTGAAGGTGGTGCCAGGTGCAACCTTCGCAAAAAGAATGTGCGATCGGTGCGGTTCAGTGGAAAAAAAGTTGGGACGTTGTTACAATTGCAATTACATTTGACCAAGTTCACACTTCTATTGCTGCTACGAATTCAACATTATATGTGGCGTAATCACGTCGTCACATGGGCTTAGGCTAATAACAGTTGCAGAAATGTTGATTTAAACAAGATACGGTTTCCGTATTTGCATTGTATTTTGCAATATAGTTTTTGGATTGGATTTGAATCTGAAAGAGTTGAATCAGTTTACTGGTATCGGGAAAAGACTCAAGCCACAGTTTGAGACCCACTGCCAGGATCACAATATTCAAATACTGCATTAAACCATTATGAAGTGTCAGTATATTGTTCCCTGCTGACCCTTCAGTGAATAAAAAGTCTCAGGTGTACCTCTGTGCAAGTTGGGGCGCTTGATCCTTAAAATGTAGCACGGAACGACTAGACAGGCAAAACAGAAAATTTTCGCCAATCTTGATCATCACTGAAGCAAAAAATGCTCATTTCTTTAAGTGCACACGAAGTGGGTTTGTCTATCAGGAACACAGAGTTTTGTAAAAATGACTCCGACTCGAGTCTCGGGTCATTGACTGTGACTCGATTCGAGTCGAGTCATTCTGTGAAAAAAGTGACTCGAGTCGAGTCACCATTTTTCTCAACGTGACTTGAGTCGAGTCCGAGTCACCAAATATCGTTACTCGAGTCGAGTCATTGATTCGAGTTACGCTATCACTCCTGGAAACTGAAAACCGTTTGAGCAACGTTTGATATTACCTTTTCACTACAGGGAGTGCCAAATGGAGAGTTTGTAGTTGCTTCGTTATATCTACGAGAAACATCAAGTCTTACATCCATGCAATAATTTTAGCTGAAGATACCTTTTCACATTTCTAATAGAGAAAAATTAATCTGATTCAACAAATCCATTCAGCAAATCACTGCTTGATATAGCCACTTGCAACACGATATAAAGAGACATCACTTGGTGGATTTCCAACTCTTTAAACTGTCTGCGATTTTTCCATTCAATCGCATGAAATTTACAATTTCGGGAACAGTTTTCACAACATCGTTGTACTTGTTGCGCATAATTCATGTTGATGAAATCTTAAGATTTTGGGACATTTTTGAAGATGTCACCTGTTTTTGTTCTTGTGCTGGTACGTCGCTAAAAAATTACCGATTCGTCGGTTATTTAATAGAATATTGCTCAATGCACATGGAATTATGCCACAATATTGCGCTACTGAAATGCAGCGGCATACCTATATTTTCTCGCCAAAGGTGTAGCCAGGGGGGCCAAGGAGCCAGGGGGGCCAAGGAGCCATGACTACCCCGTGTTTTTAACATATATGATCGCTTTGTGCTTTGAGAGGCGATGTCCCAAACCAAATACTATTGCTCGCTTAAATTCAAAATAAATGCCC